>Ga0194049_1000810_pt1 | contig 10412 bp, 7 predicted proteins | sample JunL2225m_MetaG_FD_148665 | JGI IMG/M metagenome (GOLD analysis project Ga0194049, IMG submission 148665) | Anoxic zone freshwater microbial communities from boreal shield lake in IISD Experimental Lakes Area, Ontario, Canada - Jun2016-L224-25m | ecosystem: Environmental > Aquatic > Freshwater >... | reverse complement strand
CGCCACGGCGCACTGGTCGTTGTCAACGACCTGGGTGGCGGTGTTGATGGTTCGGCAGGCGATATTTCGCCAGCGCAAAGTGTTGTCAATGAGATTGAAGCCATGGGTGGTCGTGCTGTTGCTAACGGCGACGACATCTCTACTTGGGCTGGCGCAGAGCGTCTGATCCAGACCGCAGTCGACACGTTTGGCGACTTGCATGCGGTTGTCAATAACGCCGGAATCTTGCGCGACCGCATGATGGCCAACATGTCTGAAGAAGAATGGGACGCTGTTATCAAAGTGCACCTCAAGGGCACGTTTGCACCGTCGCGTTTTGCCGCTGCTTATTGGCGCGATCAAAGCAAGGCTGGAAAACCAGTTGATGGTCGCATCATCAACACTTCATCGGTGTCGGGTATCTACGGCAACGTTGGTCAGACAAACTACGGAGCCGCAAAAGCCGGCATCGCTGCGTTTACCACCATCGCAGCGCTTGAGCTTGCTCGTTACGGAGTAACAGTGAACGCAGTTGCACCGGTTGCCCTCACGCGCATGACCGAAAATCTTTCACCAACTCCTCCAACCGACGAAGAGCGCGAACTCGGTTCGCCTCGTTGGATTGCACCGATTGTGACATGGCTTGCTTCAGAAGAATCGAAGGCAATCACCGGTCGTGTATTTGAAGCGAGTGGTCGAGTGTTGGCAATTGCCGAAGGATGGCATCGCGGCCCAACTCACGAACCAGTTGACGATGCAGCAATGCTTGGTCCAATTGTTGAAGAACTTATGACTAAGGCTCGTCTTAATGCCGGCATGGACGGCAGAGATGGCTCGTGGCCACAACCACAACCGAATAAATAACCCGACTTTGCCTCAATAAATTAAAAGAGCCGCAACTCGTCAGTTCGCTTGCCACGCAATTCGTCGTAGTCGACCTCACACCAACCCATGCCGCGGCTTTCGGCAAGCACACGAGCCTGAGGCTTGATCGATTGAGCGACAAAGATGCCACGAATGTTTCCAAGTGAGGTATCGGCATGCAGGCAGTCGATGTAACGAGTGAGTTGCTCGACACCGTCGATCTCGCCGCGGCGCTTGATCTCGACTGCAACTGTTTGACCCGATGCGTCACGGCACAACAAATCAACTGGGCCAACTGCTGTTGGGTATTCACGGCGAATGAGCGTCAGCCCAGGCTCGATCGACTCGGGGAGTGCAGCAAGTAACTCTTGTAGGTGAGCTTCGACTCCGTCTTTTGTGAGTCCTGGATCTTCGCCTAATTCGTGTGACGAGTCGCTAAACACTTCGTGTAAATAGATGGTCAACGTTTCACCTTTTGGATTAGTGACAACCCACTTGTCGTCGTGCTCGACAACAGTATTAGGTGCATTCATCCAGTTGAGTGGTTTGTACGCGCCACCATCAGCATGAATCGCGATGCATCCATCTGCTTTGCGCATCAATAGTCGGTTCGCTTCAGGGAGCGACGCATCGAGTCGGCCTTCGTACACGACGCTGCAGCGCGCAACTACAAGTCTCATGCGTGTAGAAACTAGATCAACGACCGACGTGTTCGCGCATTCTCTTTTGGATCAAGTTGCGACGCGCTTGCAAATCTCGGTATGTCAATGTGTCGACCGAAGTCTCGACACCAAGACCTGCCTTAATGCTGTCCATATTGATTTCCACCGCTAGATGGTCGATGCCGAGTTCGCGTCCGAGGCGCTCGCCGTGGCGCTCTGCAAACAGCATCGAGATTGCAGTGACCTCTTGGATGATGTCGAGGTCGGGTGCCAAGCGCGCAATTGCGCCATCCAGGAACACCATGTTTTTTACATACAACATGAGTTCTTTTGGCATGCGTGCGCCGTAGCCCATCATTGCTTTGACAATTCGTTGCACTTCGTTGACGAGTTCTTCGCCAGACAGTGTGGTTGGGTCGACTACTGGTTGATCCAGATTGAGATCTTTGATCACAGCCTGAATGTCTGTGTCGAGGGGCAGGGCGCCCAAGTCGCGCAATGCCTCAATCTGTCCGACGACATTGTTTGTTGTTGCATTGAGCATCAGTCGCAAGAACGCCATTCGGCGCGAGCCGGTGAGGCGACCAACGATGCCAAAGTCAAGTAACGCAGTGCGACCATCTTTCATTACAAACAAGTTGCCACCGTGCAAGTCACCGTGAAAGACACCATGAATCATCGCGCCTTCCATAAACGCGATCATTCCTGTGCGGATAACTTTTACCGTGTCGATACCAGCCGCTTGCATGCCAACAGCATCGTCAAACTTGAATCCTTCAAGACGTTGCATCACAAGCACACGCCGAGCGACGAGGCTCGGATGTGGACGCGGCACGATGTATCCGTCTTGATGCAACTCGTGCAGCATCTTGGCAACATCGAGCATGTTGTCGGCTTCGATGCGAAAGTCGAGTTCTTCGACAATCGTCTCGGCAAAGAGTTCAACAAGGGCGGGTGGGTTTGCCAGTGCACTGATCTTGATGCGTCCAATCATGTGGGGGGCAAGCCACGCCATGACTCGCAGATCTTTACGCACGAGTGCCGAAACGGTTGGTCTTTGTACTTTGACAACTACTTCCTCACCGGTGATCAACGTGGCCAAGTGAACCTGAGCAATTGATGCAGCGGCAAGTGGGGTGGTTGCAAATGTGCTGAAAACATCGGTGAGGCGGGCGCCAAGATCTTGTTCGACTACACGCTGTGCCTCTTCAAATGAAAATGGTGGAACTTGGTCACGACAGAGTTTGAATTCGTTGACGAGTTCGACTGGGAACAATCCTTCACCACTTGAAATGATCTGACCAAGCTTGATATAGGTAGAGCCAAGACGCTCAACGGCCTTCCGCATGCGCAAAGAAATAAATGCGCGTGATGCTTCAGGAGTCTCAAACCTATTTCGCTTCTTCTTAATAAACCAAGGCAACAAAGCCATGCTGAGAACAAATACAACAGTGATCAATCTGGCGAGAGGTGGAATCTTTGTTGGTTTCGTGAGCACTGGCACTTCACGCTGAGCGGCTGCGCGCAAAGCAACTGCTGTTTTTTGCCATTTAATAGTGTCGAGTTGCAAAACCCAAGGCGGGTTTTGGTCAAACGCGCCCCAGTCGGTGTCGGGAGTAAAAGTCACCTGTCAATTCTGCCCGCGCGAAGCGCATCTACAACTTGGTGTGCCAAATGTTGTTGGCAGACGATGAAGTCGGGGAGCCAAGTGTCACGCATGTTGTATACGAGTGGTGATCCGTCGGTGCGGCTTGTAAAAAGTCCTGCTGCTTGGGCAACCACCATTGGCGCAGCAGAGTCCCATTGGTGCATTCCGCCCTCGTGCACATAAATGTCGGTTTCTCCAAGTACCACCGCCATTGCCTTTGCGCCGGCCGAACCAAGTCGTGCAACTTCGCAGTCAAGAGCCTGGGCCACGATGATTGCAGCATCGGTGGCGCGATTTCGCGAAACAACGAGTCGGGGCTTGCCTTCATGCCGAGGTGGTGTTGGCGGTGGAGTGCCTGTTGAGAGAACCATGTTGAAAGCGGGGAGCGCAACTGCGCCCGCGGTGAGCATGCCCTCATTCGATGGAGCACCGCTTGCATCCTTGCGCTCCCACAGTGCGATGTGCACGGCCCAATCTGCTCGATCAAACTCAGAATATTCTTGCGTGCCATCGAGTGGGTCAATGATCCAAACCCGATCGGCAGTTAAACGATTGGAGTCGTCGGCTGCTTCTTCGGAAAGAATCGCATCATCTGGTCGGTGCTCGGCAAATGCTTCATCTAAAAACCGTTGTGCCGCAGCATCACCAACATCTTTGGCCAACCACGTCGATGCGCCGTCGTTGTAGAGGCGTTCGCGCACCACGAGCAGACGCTTGCCGGTTTCTTCTGCTAAATAATGAGCAAGTTCATGATCGTTGAACTTCACGAAATACTGCGCCCAAGATCGATCGCTGCACGAATTGTTTCACGTACTGCATCTTCGTTTGCTCCAGATGCAACGAGTGCGGCAACTTGGCGCTCGAGTTGTTCGGCTGCCACTTCGTCAAAAGCATCGATGCGCTTATTGGTTGCAATGGTGGATGCGGTGAGGAGCACGATTGCAGCGATAGAAGTGACAAGGCCGATACCGATGATGCCACCGTTGTTATTAGAGACAATGCTCGTGGCAATGATGCCTCCAATACCCGCTATGAAGACAGCAGCACACACGATGCGGATGCGCTTCAGAGCGGTGTTCATAGTGTTTGTATCGTATTGCGTTATCGCGAAAGTGGCTTGTACTTAATACGCCTAGGTTGATCGGCTGCGCCACCCAATTCTTTTTTACGCCATGCCTCGTAGTCGGTGAAGTTGCCTTCGAACCAACGCACTTGACTATCGCCCTCAAACGCCAACACGTGTGTCGCAATTCGGTCAAGGAACCAACGATCGTGAGAAATCACCACAACGCAACCAGGAAATGCTTCGAGGGCAGTCTCAAGAGCGCGCAGCGTGTCAACGTCAAGATCGTTAGTAGGTTCGTCAAGTAGCAGCAAGTTGCCGGCTTTTTTGAGCATCTTTGCCAAGTGCACGCGATTGCGCTCGCCACCCGACAAGTCGCCAACGCGTTTTTGTTGGTCAGAGCCCTTGAAGTTGAAACTCGCAACATATGCGCGTCCGTGAATCTCGCGTCCACCGACTTTGAGCGTTTCGGCTCCGTCGGTGATCTCTTCGTACACCGATGCGTCTGCGTTGAGCGTGTCACGACTTTGATCGACATAGCTCATCTGCACGGTGTCGCCAATGGTGATCGTGCCAGCGTCGGGTGCTTCTTGACCGCTCAACATGTTGAACAACGTTGTCTTACCGGCACCGTTTGGTCCGATAATGCCAACGATGCCGGCAGGTGGAAGCGAGAACGAAAGATTTTCAATCAACAGGCGATCGCCAAAACCTTTGCTCAAATCTTTCACTTCGATAACGGTGCCACCCAATCGTGGACCAGCAGGGATCGCGATCTCGAGTCTGTCTGGGCCAGAGTCGGCAGCCTGTGCTTCGGCATGCAACTTGTCGTACGCAGCAAGTCGTGCTTTACCTTTTGACTGGCGAGCCTTTGGTGCCATGCGAACCCACTCGAGTTCGCGTTGCAGTGTGCGCTTGCGCGCATCGTTAGATTTTTCTTCGCGACCAAGGCGCTCTTGTTTCTGCTCGAGCCAACTGGTGTAGTTGCCGGAAAATGGAATGCCGCGTCCGCGGTCTAATTCCAAGATCCACTTGGCAACATTGTCGAGGAAATATCGGTCGTGGGTGATGGCAACAACAGTGCCTGGATATTCCTGCAAGAAGCGCTCAAGCCAATCAACGCTCTCAGCATCCAAGTGGTTGGTTGGTTCGTCTAAGAGCAGCAAGTCTGGGCGGCTGAGCAACAAGCGGCAGAGCGCAACTCGTCGTCGTTCTCCACCAGAAAGTTTGGTCACGTCAGCATCATTCGGAGGACATCGCAATGCATCCATCGCGATTTCGACATTGCGTTCGAGAGCCCATGCATCGGCTGCTTGAATTTTTGCTTCAAGGTCTGCTTGCAGCGCGCCAACTTTGTCAAAGTCGGCATCTGGCTCTCCCCACATAGCAGTCACTTCTTCGTAGCGCGTGAGCAAGTCGCGAATTGGTGCAACACCGTCCATCACGTTGCCAAACACATCTTTTGTTGGGTCGAGTTTTGGTTCTTGTTCGAGAATCCCGACGCTAAAACCTGGGGTGAGTCGTGCTTCGCCTGTATAGCCGTCGTCGGTGCCTGCCATGATTCGCAGCAGGCTCGACTTGCCGCTGCCGTTAGATCCGATGACGCCAATCTTTGCGCCAGGGTAAAAAGACAGCGAGATGTCTTCGAGCACGGTGCGATCTGGGGGATAGAACCGTGCCAGTTTGTAACAGGTATAAATAAATTCAGCAGCCATGACGCCTACAAACTAGTGGCAACACCGGACTGTGGGGCAGTGCTAGTTTGAGAGTGATAGGAAATCAGTTTTTCCGTTCAATTACTTAACTCCTAAAGGGGAATTTTCAATGAAACTATTTAGTGGCGATTTGCTCGGCGACGGACTCTTCAGGTACCTACATATTCTTGCTGGCGTTACCTGGATCGGGTTTCTCTATTACTTCAATTTGGTTCAGGTGCCAGGTCTGGCTGCCTATGGCGATGAGGGTAAGGCACGCAATATCACGATTGACAAGATTGCACGTCGCGCGCTGTGGTGGTTTCGCTGGGCTTCAATTGCAACACTGGCAACAGGCATTTTGATCACAGGCACAATCAAGAATTATTTCCAAGATTTCATGGGCTCAACTGATGGCGTCAACCATGTTGGCCACGATGTTGCGATTTCTATCGGTATGACCATTGGAATTTTGATGGCGGCAAACGTTTGGATGATCATCTGGAAAAATCAGAAAGTTGTTCTAGCCAATGCAGTGAATGTTTTGGGTGGTGGCGAAGCAAATGCCGATGCACCAACTTCGGGTCGTAAAGCTTTGTTGGCTTCACGTCAGAACATGATCTTCTCTGTTCCGATGCTGTTCTTCATGGTCGGCGGAGCACATATGTATCAAGCCTTTGACACTGCGACGAAGTCCAACGGAAACATGTTGATGATGATCGTCTTGGCAATTGTCGCTTTGTTCGAACTCAACGCAATCGGAATCTTCGGTGGAATAAAGGCTGGCAACAAGATGCTTTGGCCATACGAGAGCCACAAGAATGCTCTCATTACATCTGGCATCTTGTGGGTTGTTGTTGTTGCGCTCTCCGAGGTGCTTCTCGGCTAGTTCGTTCGACTCTTTTCAGTTAGCGGTGTCTTGTGAAAGCCGGTCTCATTTAATAATGAGATCGGCTTTCATGTTTTGATGGCCAGGCACAGTACAGATCAGCGTGTATGCACCAGCCTCGAGTGTTACCGAACCCAAATCGACATCGTCTTTTGAATGAACTGCAAGTGCAAAGCCAGAAACTTTCTTTCCATCTTTGACAACTACAAGGCTGTGCTGAATAGAGTCGTCATTCACGTACGCAACACTCAGCTGCCCGGCATTTGCAGTAAAGGATTTGCTATTGAAGCGAAGGCCATGAACAGCATGTACCTCTAAGCCAACATTTGCAGGAATCGTCTCGGCTGGTGCAGATGACGAGCTCGAGCAAGCCCCAAGTGCAACAACGAGAGCGACAACGGGCATCAACACAAGTGAATTTTTAGCAAATCGGTTCATGGTGTCATAGTAACGGTCTAGGAATGGGCGAAAGATGAGTTCATTGCTGGTATTGAGATGTAGTTAGTCACACCCTGTCGCACAAGTGTCGACGAGTAGAATGACCACGATGCTTGACCGCCCTCAACCCGAGGAATTTGGCGCCAACTCTTGGCTCGTTGAAGAGATGTATGAGCAATACCGCAGTGACCCAGCATCTGTGGGTGCAACGTGGCAAGAGTTTTTTAGCGACTTTCGTCCAGCTGGTGCTCCCCGGATCGACAACACAGCCGAAATTCTACGCCCGCTCTTATTGCCACCAGAAGATGTAGACGGACAAATAGCTAAACCTGCCAAGCCAGTCGCAACATCGCCTGGGGTAGAGCCACCAGCACCGCGCACGCTTGCACCTGTCGAAATTTTGGCCGACCCCGCACCAGAGCCGTTGCGCGGAGTGCCCGCCGCAATTGCAACCAACATGGAGCGCAGTTTGTCGGTGCCAACTGCAACGAGTTTTCGCAATGTGCCAGCCAAGTTGCTTGAGGTGAACCGCAAGGTCATCAATAACTATCGCGGACGCACAGGGCAGGGCAAAGTCAGTTTCACGCATCTCATTGGTTACGCGGTTGTTCGTGCAATTGCTGACTCTGTGCCAAACATGAAAAATTCATTTGCGGTCGATGCGGACGGCAAAGCACAATTGCAAAAGCGCTCACACGTCAACATTGGTCTTGCTGTCGATGTCGACAAGGGTAATGGTCAACGTTCATTAGTTGTGCCAGTGCTTCGCCATGCCGACACGCTTGACTTTGCTGGTTTCTTGTTTGCGTATGACGACATCATTCGTAAAGTTCGTGCCAACAAATTGACGGCCGATGATTACGCAGGAGCGAACGTCAGCCTTACCAACCCAGGCACAATTGGCACCGTGCAGTCGGTGCCACGACTCATGCCTGGTCAGGGTGTCATCGTGGGTGTTGGCTCGATTGATTATCCGGCAGAGTTTCAGGGTTCGGACGAACGCACCATCGTGCGACTCGGTATTTCAAAAGTTGTCACTATCACGAGCACATACGACCATCGCATCATCCAAGGTGCTGAGAGCGGCATGTTCCTGAAGTACTTGCACGAATTGCTGATTGGTGAACACAACTTTTACACCGATGTATTCCGTAGTCTCGGCGTGCCATATCAATCTGTTGAGTGGCATCAAGACTCACATCTCATCGACAGTGAAGATGCGATGCTCGACAAGCAAATGCAGGTAGCGACCCTCATTCGTGTGCACCGCGTGCGTGGACACCTGATTGCAGATCTTGATCCGTTGCGCTGGCAAGAGCCAGTGATGCCGCGAGAACTTGACCCTGCAACGTATGGCCTAACAATTTGGGATTTGGATCGCGAATTTTTGACCGGTGGAGTTGGTGGCGTGCGAAAGTCGACACTTGGAGATTTGTTGGGTGTGTTGCGCGATGCGTACTGCCGAACTATCGGCGTCGAGTACATGCACATTCAGAACACCGAAGAGCAACGGTGGATTCAGGAGCGAATGGAAGGCGAAATTCGCGGTCACACCAAGGTCGATAAGCGCAGAGTGCTTGAGCGTCTTAACGCAGCAGAGTCGCTCGAGCGATTTTTGGCCACTAAGTACGTAGGTGCCAAGCGTTTTGGTTTGGAAGGTGCAGAATCTGCAATTCCAATTCTCGATGCAATTTTGTCGGGTGCTGCCGATGCAAAACTGGATGGAGCAGTGATCGGCATGATGCATCGCGGCCGTCTCAATGTGTTGACCAATGTGATTGGCAAGAATTATCAAGAGTTGTTTGACGAGTTCGAGGACTACATCGATCCTTCGTCGGTGCAAGGTTCTGGCGACGTCAAATATCACCTTGGTGCAACCGGCACTTTCGTGTCTCCATCGGGTGCGACTTTGCCTCTCGAGTTGTCTGCAAACCCAAGCCATCTCGAAACGGTCGACTCGATTGTGCTTGGAATGGTTCGTGCTGCTCAAGATCGCATCGATCCACCGCTTGCGTTCAGCGTGCTGCCATTGCTCATTCATGGAGACGCGGCGTTTGCTGGTCAGGGCGTTGTTGCCGAGTGCTTGGCCATGAGCGATACCAGTGGCTATCGAGTTGGTGGCACAGTGCATCTCATCGTCAACAACCAAATCGGCTTCACCACTTCACCGCAGTACGCACGTTCATCGCAGTATCCGAGCGATGTGGCCAAAACAGTGCAGGCCCCAATTTTCCATGTCAATGGTGACGACCCAGAAGCATGTGTGCGAGTAGCAAAACTTGCGTTTGAATATCGTCAGAAATTTCACAAAGATGTCGTGATCGATCTGGTGTGTTACCGCCGCCACGGCCACAACGAAGGCGATGACCCAAGTTATACACAGCCGCTGATGTACAAAGCAATCGCAGAACGTCGCAGTGTGCGCAAGTTGTACGTAGAAACTCTTGTGAAGCGTGGCGACATCACACTTGAAGAAGCCGAGCAGGCTCTTGCCGATTATCAGACCAAGTTGCAGGGTGCGTTAGATGCAGCACGTGCAGCAGCACCAGAACCAATTCGTGTACCGCGACCACCTGAACCAATTGGCGTGGTGCCGCATGTTGCAACTGGCGTTGGACGCACAGTGCTGGACGGTATTTTCCATCACCTCACCGAGTACCCGCAAGGTTTTGCTCCGCACCCAAAGTTGGTCAAGCAGTTTGAATTGCGTGCTAAACAATATGCGACACAACAAGATGTTGACTGGGCTACCGGCGAGGCACTTGCGATCGGCTCGCTAGTGGTGCAGGGCATTCCTGTTCGTTTGATGGGCGAGGACTCACGTCGCGGCACCTTTAGTCAGCGCCACTCAACACTTGTAGACAACAACAATGAAACACGTTGGGTGCCACTCAACACGTTGCCCAACGCCAAAGCCCGTTTTTGGGTGTACGACTCACTGTTGAGCGAGTATGCCGCACTTGGTTTCGAGTACGGGTATGCGCATGGCAATACCAATGCGCTCGTCATGTGGGAAGCGCAGTTTGGCGACTTTGTCAACGGTGCGCAGGTCGTGATCGACCAATACATCGTTGCTGCAGAAGATAAGTGGGGCCAACAGAACAGTTTGGTGATGTTGCTTCCGCACGGATTCGAGGGTCAAGGTCCAGAGCATTCGTCGGCGCGTCTCGAGCGC
>Ga0194049_1000806_pt1 | contig 10427 bp, 9 predicted proteins | sample JunL2225m_MetaG_FD_148665 | JGI IMG/M metagenome (GOLD analysis project Ga0194049, IMG submission 148665) | Anoxic zone freshwater microbial communities from boreal shield lake in IISD Experimental Lakes Area, Ontario, Canada - Jun2016-L224-25m | ecosystem: Environmental > Aquatic > Freshwater >... | reverse complement strand
AAGGAATTGCACTGTTGGTGCGGCGTGACAAGCCACTCGCATTCCTGGCTGGCATCATCGGTTCATTTGCCGGTATTCCACTTGGTATCGCAGTAGTTGTGTTGCTGCCCAACGATGCCAGTGTGGCGACTGGTGCAGTTGGTTCGTGCATTGCTGCACTGTGGTCGTTGCTGTGGTTTAGGCGCACTAAGGGTGGTATCCCCGTTGCTGTAATGATTTGCGAAATTGCAGTCACCATCGGGCTTGTTGGTAACTCTGTTGATATCAGCGCACAAAACACAGGAGTGTTGCTATGTGTGTTTGGTGTGGTTGGTGCACTGGGCGCAATTTTTGGACGCATTAAGCCAAGCCTTCCTCCTCTCATTGCGTCACTCATTGTCGTTGGCGTTGGATCGGCAATGCAAAACTCGTATGGCGGCAAGGTTGTTGCGGTGATGGGCATCTCAATATCTGCTGTGCTCTTTTTGCTGGCTTACAAACGCTCTGAAGCACTGATGGCATCAGCAGCAGCAATCTCGACGGGTGTATGGGGCGTGGTGTTGGCCGCAACGCTGACCACTGGAGCATTCGCACCGATCATCGTTGCAGCGGTAATCGGTGTTGCACTGATTACGTGGGGCCTTCGACTCTCGCGTTTGCAAAAATAGCGAATTTTCGATAAGGATGAACGGGTGGTAACGATTGACGACTTCGGACGACCAGCGTGCGACTCTGAAATGGAAGTGCAAGTGCGTTCATAACGTCACCATGAACAGTAATTGATTGCTGTTTGCCAAAAGTTTCACTGTTGTTAGGTTCGAATATGTCTCTGATCAACCTGGCTTCGCTATTTTTCGTGCCATGACAAAACCACAAAATAAATACACAAAGAGAAAATCCATTACATCTATCCTCGCTTTACTAGCGGTGAGCAGCGGGGTTCTGATTTCAGGATCCTCTCTCGCACAGGCAAAGTCGACTGAACCAGTTGGTCCAACAAAGATGTCCATTGCATTAATTGGCGACATGCCCTACGACGCAACTGGCCAGGCTCAGACACCGTTGGTCATCAAGAAGATCAACCACGCAAAAGACGTTGCGTTTGTTTTGTTCGACGGTGACACTATGAGCGGTAAGGGCGACCAGTGCACAGACGCAAACTATGCACGAATCAAGACCGACTTCTTTGACAAGTTCAAGAAGCCAATTTTTTACTCGGTAGGTGACAATGAATGGGTTGATTGCGACCGCGCGCTCAAGGGCAGCTGGGACACTCTTGGTCGTCTCGCCCTTGTGCGATCAACGTATTTTGGTAGCAATGGAACTTACATCTCGCTCGGACAAGGGAAATTAGCCAAAACCCCAATCCTTCATGACACCACTTATCCAGAGTTGCAGATGTTCACATACAACGGAATCACCGTGATCATTCCTCACGTTCCTGGTTCTGCAAATAACGCTGCCGTTTTAAAAACTGCGTACGCAACATACAACGACACCGCTTCCGATGGTGATGCCGCAGAATATGCAGCTCGAGACGCCGCGAATGTGAATTGGATCAACAAGGGATTTGATAAGGCAATCGCCGACAATTCAAACGGCGTGATTGTCGTTGTTCAGGCCAACATGGATTGGGAAGGTTATGCACGTGATGCAAAAAGCCCTCAGTACACGGCCGCGTTTGATAACACAAAAATGGCCCTACTCACCAACACACTGAAGTTCAAGAAGCCAGTATTGCTACAAAATGGCGATGAGCACTGGTACCAAGTTGACATGCCGATGAACGAGACCGCCGGCAAGTTAGTAGAGAAGGACAAAGGCTCGCTGGTCGAGTATTTCACGAGAGTACAGACCTTCGGTTCTGGATTTAATCACTGGGTTGAATTAGTGGTTGATCCAAGTGATCCAAATCTCTGGTCATTCCATCCACGAGTGATCAAAGAGAATCTCGCAGCCCACTAAGCACTCACTTTAAAAATGGCCCTCTCGTTTTAATTAACGAGGGGGCCATTTGTGTTTTGCTGAGTGTTCGTATCGAATTGAATAGAGGATGACAATCCAATTTTTACACCAGGTCGGTTGCAGCTCCGGCGAATTGGGATTGATACAGGCGGAAGTACGCACCTCGAGCAGCGAGCAACTCTTCATGAGAGCCTTGCTCGACAATCTGGCCATCTTCCATCACTAAAATCACATTCGCATCACGAATTGTGGATAGGCGATGAGCGATTACAAAACTGGTGCGCTTACTTCGAAGTGCTTTCATAGCGCGTTGAATAAGTACTTCGGTGCGAGTGTCGACAGAGCTTGTGGCCTCATCCAAAATGAGAATGGCAGGATCTGCGAGGAATGCGCGAGCAATAGTGAGTAATTGTTTTTCACCTGCGCTCACTGCGCCGCCTTCGTTGTCGAGATGTGTGTCATATCCCATAGGGAGTGCATGCACAAATCGGTCGACATAGGTTGCCTTTGCCGCTGCAATTATTTGATCTTCGGTTGCAAGTGGGTTTCCGTATGCGATGTTCTCACGAATAGTGCCACCGAATAGCCAAGTGTCTTGCAACACCATGCCTACGTTTGAACGCAGTTCGCTGCGCGGTATTTGCGAAATATCTCGGCCATCTAGTGTGATACGACCACTATTCAGTTCGTAAAAGCGCATAATCAAGTTGACGAGAGTGGTCTTGCCCGCGCCAGTCGGACCAACAATGGCAACTGTCGTGCCAGGCTCGGCGACAAGCGAGAGATTTTCGATGAGTGGTCGATCCGGATCATAGGAAAAATTCACGTTTTCAAAAGCAATGCGACCGCGCACTTCTGGTGCATTGGTAGACACTGGGTCTGCAATCTCTTCTTCGGCATCGAGTACCTGAAACACGCGCTCCGCAGACGCCACACCAGATTGCAAGACATTCATCATTGATGCAGTTTGCGTAAGCGGCATGGTGAACTGACGCGAATATTGAATGAATGCTTGAACATCGCCAAGCCCCATCGTGCCCGAGGCAACCTTTAGTCCGCCAACCACAGCAATCATCAAGTAGTTCAGGTTGCCAACAAACATCATGACTGGCTGAATGGACCCAGACATGAATTGCGCACCGAAGCCTGCTTCATAGAGTTTTTCATTGGTGACCGAAAAACGATTTTCAACATCGCGTTGACGTCCAAAGGTTTTGACGATGGCATGACCCGTGAATGTTTCTTCAATGAGTCCGTTCAGGGCGCCGGTGTGTGACCACTGTGCAATGAACTTGGCTTTTGATTTCTTGGCGATTTGTTTCATCGCCAGCACCGATAATGGAACTGTGATAACGGCGATGAGTGCCAGTATTGGCGACACCCAAATCATCATTCCGAGCACGCCAATAATGGTCAGCAAAGAAGTAATGAGTTGACTGAGTGACTGCTGCAAACTCTGTGAAATATTATCGATGTCGTTCGTAACTCGACTCAGTAGATCGCCACGTGACTGGCGGTCGATGTAACTCAGTGGTAAACGGTGAATCTTTGCTTCTACTTCTGATCGCAACGAGAACATGGTGCGCTGCACTACACCGGCAAGCATGAACGTTTGGCTATATGAAAGAATGAACGACGTTGCGTAAAGCGCTAGGGCAATTTCGAGGGTGTGGTGAAGAGCCGTGAAATCGACTCCGAGTTGCCCGTTTCGCTTCATTAAACCATTGAATAATATGTCGGTTGCATGACCCAAAATCTTTGGTCCTGAAACCACTAATGCAACGCTGGTTATGGCCATGGTCAGAATGATGCAAACAAGAAAAAATTCACCAGCCATCAACGTGATCAAGCGTTTAATAGACGCTGAAAAATTATCCGATTTTTCTACGGGCATGCCAACCACATGCATTCGACTATTGCGAAGCTCTGAGCCAGGCATTGCCGTTGGCTTGGCGTTTGATGCGGGTGATTTGTCGCTCATGCGACTTCTCCGTTTGCCGACGCCTGCGAGTCAACGATTTCTTGGTAAGTGGGGCAATTGACCAGCAACTGATCGTGTGTGCCAAGACCAACACAATGCCCTTCTTCGAGGACGAGTATTTGGTCTGCATCACGAATAGTTGATACGCGTTGGGCGACAATCACTACAACGGCGTCATTCGTATTTGGGGTAAGTGCAGCACGCAGTCGCGCATCTGTAGCGAGGTCGAGAGCGGAGAACGAGTCGTCAAAGAGGTAGATCTCGGGATGACGAATTAACGCACGAGCAATCGCTAAACGTTGTCGCTGACCGCCGGAAACGTTGGAGCCCCCTTGAGCGATAACGGCATCGAGTGCACCTGGCATGTTGCGAACGAAATCTTCGGCTTGTGCCACTCGAAGTGCAGCCCACATTTCATCTTCGGTGGCGTCTTCTTTTCCGTATGTGAGATTGCTAGCAACTGTTCCCGAGAAGAGATACGGCTTTTGCGGAACGATTCCTACGCGCGACCACAGCGCTTCTGGTGCCAAATCGCGCACATTGACACCGTCCAAAGAAACTGCACCACTCGTGGCATCAAACAGGCGAGGAATCAGATTGACCAGCGTGGTTTTGCCTGACCCTGTGCTGCCGATGATTGCAAGGGTTTGACCAGCCCGCACGGTAAATGAAATGTTTTGCAATACAGGGGACTCGGCCCCAGGGTAGTGGAAGCCAACTTCCTTGAAATCAAGAACAGCAGTTTGTGAAAGTTCGGTGACCGCATTTTTTGCGACAACAACGCTTGTTGGCGTTTGCAGAACCTCTTGAATACGTTCTGCACTCACTGCAGCGCGCGGTAATAGTGCGGCCATCCAGGTGGTCATCATGACCGACATCAAGATTTGGGTCAGGTAAGTAAGGAAAGCAATCATTGCGCCGGGTTTCATCAGGTGTTGACTAATGCGGTCAGATCCAAACCACACGACTGCAACGCTGGAAATATTGATGAACAGTGTTGCTGTGGGGAACATCAGCGACTGCAGTCGTCCACCAGTGAGTGCGGTCTCAGTAACTGCGGCGTTTGCAACGCTAAAGCGTTCCTTCTCTACGGGTTCACGGACAAAAGCTCGAACAATACGGATGCCAGTGAGTTGCTCGCGCAAAATCTCATTAATTCTGTCAATTCTTTCTTGCATTCGACGAAATGTTGGAACCATGCTGCGGATGATGAGTGCAAGCGAAAAGGTAAGAATCGGAATTGAAATCATCAAAATGCGCGACAACCCTAGGTCTTGATTCATCGCAAGGAGTATTCCTCCTATCGCGGTAAACGGAGCGCCAAGGATCAGCGTGCATGTCATGAGTACCAGCATTTGCACTTGTTGTACATCGTTGGTGAGACGGGTAATTAATGATGGTGCTCCAAATTGCGCAACTTCTTTTGATGAGAAGTCATTGACTTGGTGAAATAATTGTTTACGTACATCGCGTCCAAAACTCATTGCTAATCGAGAACCAACGAACACGGAAGAAATCGAAAAAATTACTTGTACAAATGTGACAATGAGCATGATTCCGCCGTATGACCAGATGTACCCAATGTCATGCTTGACGACGCCATTATTAATGATGTCGGCGTTGAGGGTGGGTAAATATAGGCCGGCCATCGCCTGTATGGCTTGAAACACAATCACTATCCAAATAAGTTTCTTGTACTTCGCAAGAACAGAGGAAAGTAGAGACTTCAGCATGTGTTTTCATAATTCTACTCGGGGTTCGGTTTCGGTCTTCAGTTGAAGAAGCACGATTCTTGATTAATGATGAGTGGTGGAAAACTCACAATAATTTCCTCAGTAGATCGATTCTTCTATAGTGAGAAGTATGGCGATCATCGATGATCACGGACGACCAGAGCCAGCACCAGCAGTAGGCGAGATTGAAACACTTCTTGGGTTTCTCGACTATCAGCGCGCGACACTGAAGTGGAAATGTAAAAGAGTTAATGCCGCAGGTCTTTCGACCAAGATCGCAAGTTCTTCAATGACTTTGGGAGGACTACTCAAGCACATGGCATTCGTCGAAAACGAGTGGTTTGCCCGTTGGCTACCCGGCAATGAGCGACTCGAACCTTGGCTTTCAATTGATTGGAGTGCACAACCAGATTGGGAGTGGGAGACAGCAGCAAATGATTCTCCTGCAGAACTGATGGGTCAATGGCTTGAAGCAGTTGATTTGTCTCGGTCAATTACCAAAGATGGGCTTGCGAATGGAGGACTTGACCAGTTAGCAAAACGCAAGTGGCCAAATGGTGATGCGCCAAGTTTGCGCTGGATCTTGGTGCACATGATTGAGGAGTATGCACGACACAACGGACATGCTGATTTGTTGCGCGAGTTTGTCGATGGAGAGACCGGTGAGTAGTAGCACTCCAACCGCATTTACGCCAACGGGTGGTTATGGCGACACGTCACAGAGCCGTTACGAGCGCGAACTTCCAGCGTCAATACTTGGCGATGATGAAGCGCTGGCTGATGGTGTGCCGGATTTGCGCGGAACATGGAAGGTTGCAGAACTCTTGGTCAATGGTGTCGCTGCTCCCGCCGATCACCATTTGTGGGCTCACTTTGAACGGATAGAACAATCGGGAAACCGTGTGATCGTTGTTGGCGGAGGAGTGATCCATGACTTTGCGTCGTGTGATGGCACCCTTGAAAATGGTTTGCACGATGTGATGGCAATTGATTTTTCGACTCCGTTGCAAGTTGCTGCAGCATTTGATGATGGCGTGTTGGTCATGCGACCACACGGAATGCCGGTTGAGGTCAAGCGCTGGCGCGAGGGTGAACAGTTGGTGTGGGAATACTCAATTGCTTTTACTGCGCGACTAAATCGTATTGCTTAGTCGTGCAATGAACCGTCAGGCATTGTTGCGCCAGTGAGTTCGACACCGGTCATGTTTGCGCCGGTCATTACTGCGTTGGTCAAGTTGGCACCGGTGAGATCGGCATGTGAGAGATCGGCATGATCGAGCACAGCACCAGTCAGATTGCAAAAGATCATGTGTGTGTGACGCAAATATGAATTGTGCAAGTTCGCGCCAGTGAGGTCGGCTTCTGAAAGATCGGCCTCCGACAAATCGGCATGATCAAGAATGGCACTTGTGAGATTTGAATTAGAGAGATCGGCTTCAAACAGATTTGCAAGAGCGAGGTTTGCGCCCGAGAGGTTTGCGCCCGAGAGTTCTGCACCTTTGAGATAAGCATGTTTGAAGTTGGCTTTTTGTAGATCGGCACCACTCTCGATCTTGTAGCCATTGACGTTCATGTAGGGACTGTAGTACTTAATACTTCTTTGCTCAGCGGCCTCAGGATTGGTCGTGCAAACACAGCACAACCAACCATCACTACGGCAAAAATAATGAAAGGTCCGCGTAGCCCGAGATAGCGAGCCGCAAGGCCGCCGAATGCAGCACCGAAGGGAACAATGCCCCACGAAACGGTACGGAATGCGGCATTCATGCGACCAAGCATGCGGGCGGGTGTGAGTTGCTGACGCAATGTGGTGTTGACGATCATCCAGAGACCGTTTCCAACACCGAGCAGGATGTAACTGGCGATTGCCACGTATCGACTGGACGTGAAGGCAATGCCGACAGACGAGATAGCCCAAATCCAAATTGCGAATTTGATGGTTCCTGACGATTCAAATCGTTTGGATATTGGACCGACAAGAAAGCGGCTTGCGACCGTACCTAGTGCTGCACCTACAGACAAGGCAGTAAACGTAATTTTGCCGCTGTGGAGGAGATCGGATGTATATAGAACGAGTAGCGCAGCAGCCGCGAAGTAGAAGAAGTTGAGGATGGTAAGTATCGCTGTAAGCCGGCGGAGGATTGGATTGTCACGTAGGAACTTGAGTCCGTCGAGCATGTCGTCGCGCAGCTTTGTGGTCGGGGCTTCAACACCGTGCACGTTAGGTATTGCCTTGATTAGCGCGGCGGAACCTGCGAAGGTGATTGCATCAGCGGCAAATGGCAGCGCTGAAGCTGTATTAAAAAGTATGACGCCAAGCGATGGGCCCACAAATTGAGCGCTCGTTACCTGGGCGCTGGTGAAGCGTGCATTCGCTGTCATCAATTGATCTACTTGAACGATGTCGGGCAAGATGCCCTGTGCGCAGTTGGTGTGCAGTGTCTCGCATATGCCGAGTGAGAAAGCACACGCATACAACACCCAAATATGGGTGTGATCAGTGACGATGGTGGCTGCGAGCGTGGCAACGATGAAACAGCGGGTGATGTCGGCACCGATCATGAGTCGGCGGCGATCCATCCGATCCGAAATGGCGCCTGTAAAAAGCGAGAACAACAACCACGGAAGTTTGGTGGCAATGGTGATGCCCGAGATGAGGACTGGGTCTCTAGTAAGTAGCGCTGCAAGCAGGGGGAACGCAGTGAGAAACATGCCATCGCCAGTACATGACGACGTCACGGAAAGTATGAGTAACCGAAAATCCTTACCAAGTGACCTTTGTTGACGTTCCACTCGCTACTCAACACCAATTGCACTCGTGATCACGATGCAAGACTAATCGTAAACGATGCGCTGTGTTGGATTGTTGCTAGCCAACAACTAATACGAGCAAGGTCCTGCCAGTCGTGTGGCTCTCCACATCAAACTGTCCTGCTTGATCTACTACCAAGCTGATCACACCGGCCTCACCTTTTTTTGCCTCTGCAGCAATGTCGTAGACATGAAGGTGATAGTCCTGGTCTTCGCTTGGATCGGTAAGGGTAATAGTGACGGCTGAGCCGAGCGCAACTTTGACGACTCGTTCTCCAGCAAGTGTGTCGTAATCGTCAGTTCCAACGATCACATTGATGCTGACGCTTCCATCAGCGTTTACAACTGCATCAGTTGGGGCTACGACTGTTGACGCAGGAGCATCCATGACGGATTCATCTTCTGCCAGCATTGATGTCTCTGGAGTGCTGCTTGACGATGATCCGCAAGCTGTCAGTGTGATGGCAAAAAGTGAGGAGATTACGATTTGTTTACGCATTGGATGATCTTACTCCGACGTGAAATTATGTTGTCCATTAGTGATTGTGACTATTGATCGAAACTGCATGGAACTTTGGCAATTCTGTAGGCATGCCTCACGAGTCGTAGTCTTGGTTCATGAGCTCACAAGTTGCAGTAATTACAGGCGGTGCGCAAGGCATTGGTAAACAAACTGCGCACGTGCTGAATGATCTGGGTTGGTCGTTGGTGCTTCTCGACTTACAGGAAGTTGACGTGACTATATATAGGGACGCAATGTCTCTCGTGGGAGACATCACGAGCGAGGCATTTGTGCAGTCGGCGCAGGACGCAACAATAAAGCGTTTTGGTCGTGTCGATGCACTCGTGAACAACGCTGGAATTTCTTGCATCAGCGCGGCACTCGATACACCAGCTGATCTGTATCGCAAAGTGATCGATGTCAATCTTGTTGCACCGTTCCTGCTGGCGAAGGCTTTTGGCAAAGTCATGATTGATGCGGGTAGCGGTGCGGTGGTCAACGTGGCATCAGTTGCTGGTATGCAAGGTGTTGCCGACAGGTCTGCCTATAACGCGAGCAAACACGGGCTCATCGGCTTAACGCGCACGCTCGCTGTTGAGTGGGGAGCAAAAGGTGTTCGAGTAAACGCGGTGTGTCCAGGCTGGGTAAAGACTGAAATGGATCACAAGGACCAAGCAGGCGGGAGTTACTCGGACGAGGACATCACTAATCATGTTCCGATGGGTCGCTTTGCCCGACCTGACGATATTGCTCAAGCCATTGCATGGTTGTGCGACGCAAGCAAGTCTGGTTTTGTCAATGGCATTTCATTGCCGGTCGACGGTGGATGGACGGCTGACGGGTCATGGCAGTCGTTGCGACTTCGTCACCGTGATGCGTAATAATTAGATTTAGCCGATTAGGGGGATGCAATGAGCGCCAGATTTGAAAATGGTTTTGATGGACGAGTTGCTGTAGTCACCGGTGGTGGCACGGGCATGGGCCGTGAGATGGTGTTGCAACTCACGGCTGACGGTTGTGATGTCGCAACATGCGATATCAGCGAAGAGAACTTGGCAGAGACTGCTGCATTGTGCGCTGCAGCTGGCAACAAGGGTCAACTCATTACGCATATCGCCGATGTTTCTGTTGAGGCTGATGTATTGGCTTTTCGTGATGTAGTCGCTCGTTGGCGGCAACATATCAACCTGCTGTTCAACAATGCAGGTATCGCGCAGGGCTACAGCTTTGTAACGGGAGAGCGCGCCGATTGGGACAAGACGTTTGCTGTTTGTTGGTTTGGTGTCTATTACAACACGCGAGCGTTTCTTGATTTGCTGATTGCCGCACCGGTTGCACACATCATCAACACCAGTTCAATCAATGGATTTTGGGCTTCGATTGGACCTGCTCGTTCGCACACTGCATATAGCGCAGCCAAGTTTGCGGTTAAGGGTTTTACTGAGGCACTCATGAC
>Ga0194049_1000804_pt1 | contig 10433 bp, 11 predicted proteins | sample JunL2225m_MetaG_FD_148665 | JGI IMG/M metagenome (GOLD analysis project Ga0194049, IMG submission 148665) | Anoxic zone freshwater microbial communities from boreal shield lake in IISD Experimental Lakes Area, Ontario, Canada - Jun2016-L224-25m | ecosystem: Environmental > Aquatic > Freshwater >... | reverse complement strand
GTGTAAATTTATTAATGAATTGGTTAAATGAATCTAATGACTTTATAAAGTCAAGATGTATGTTATGATAATACTTACAATTGAAGGCATAGTACTAGTTATAATTATAACACTTGTAGTTTTAGCTTATTTAAAATTACAAAAATATTTCAATAAATCTAAAAATGGAAAGACATAATAATATAAATCCAAAAATTTGAGGAAAAAAACTGGCTAGAGCATTAATTGCTCTAGCCAATTTTTTATTTCTATTTTAAACAGCACTATCCCTTTTTGAGGTTTTAGTTGCTTTAGTTACTGAACCGATCGTTCCATCATAAGTATCAGCGATATAAAGATCACTAACTAATTTTATAAACTCTTCAATAACACCTTTAGAATCTTTTAATAAAGGAAATCCATCAAAAGAAAATGTTACTGAAATTTGTGTAGTATCGTTAGTAGCTATATCGGTAGAAAACGTATCATGTGGAGCCTTATGTGTTGTATAAGATTCGTTAAATCTTAGGCTATATATTACTATATAGAACAGACTATCTCTTCTTGAAGTTTTTAATTTCAAGTTTCCCATTTCCACTCACTTGAGTGTACGAGCTTTCGCTCTAGTCGTTACACTTTCCTTATATTGTTAATTATAAGGCTTAGCTCGGTATTGTCCTATAAGGATGTTCACCGAATTAGAGAAATTTATTGAGAGCTACGATTAACCCTCAGGAAAGCTATATGTTCGTTTAAATTCGCAAGATTTAAACCGCAAATTCCATATTGCAGCTGCATATTACTATGCAGAACAGACTATCTCTTCAACTTAAATTTATTGTCTTAAGATTCTAGAATTATGTCAGTTTCTAGGATCATTTGTAGAAATTCTTCATCGTACTCATCTTCATTGTCTTCAGGCTCTTCATAATAATTAGACTTAGCTAAATTCTCCTGCCACCATAATGGCTGTAAATTTTTTAAAGCCCAGCATTCCTGAAATTCTTCACATTCCATAGAAGTGATTTTAAACTTAGATATTGGCTTTTTATGATCTATATGCCAACCGAATAATGCATGATTATCCCAAGTCATACCTGGTAGAAATTGTAATTCTAAATGATCCATTAATTCTTGAATAGTATAAGGTAAATAATCACTTACAGATTCATTCATCTTAGAAGTATTATTAACTTTTAAACTTTCATATATTCTTGATGATATAATATTTCGAATTCGAAATGCTATATCCGTATTATATCGTTCTCTATACAGAGCATTATTACGATCTCTAATTTCAGGTCTAGACTTATACTCTTTAAGATACTCTTTACGAGCTTCTATAGTTTCTGGTCTAGAATTATATTCTTTTTGATATTCTTTACGAGCTTCTGATTTAGAATCATATTGCTTTTTATAAGATTTATCACAAGATTTACAATTAGAATTTAATCCATCAATATGACCAGAATTTTTAGAAAATTGATCTCTATCACACCAAGCACCATCTCCATCATTACACTTAGAACACCACTTCTTATTAAAAATACCTAATTGCATTAAATATTTAGTAATTATATCTACTGGTGTATCAAAAGCTAAAGATAATTCTTCAACTATTCCACATTTTTTATAAGCTTTTTCTAATAATAATAGAGCTTGATCTAAAGTTTTAATTATTGTAAAAACTTCTTTAAATTTATTTTTTTGATTATACCAACTTGTACTCATCTATTTCTCCTTATTCGAGAATTAGGTTGTTTAAATCTGGGTAGGTTAGCTGGAATAAGCAACTAGCCAGGGTGTTGACAAGCACCTTTTCCCCAAAAGGTTGTTTTCAATTTAAGTTGTCTTGCACTTCGACTACCATTAGCTTGTAGTCTACGAGCTTTCGCTCTAGTCGTTACACCTTCCTTATAGTTTTAATTATAAGGCTTGGCTCGGTATTGTCCTCAGTATTATCTGGTAGGATGTTCACCGAATTCACAAAATTAAAACTATAGGTCACCCTATAGCTGCGCCAGTTTTTCAACGCCGTCAAAATAGTAAATTTGATCTATATCTTCACGAGTAAGTTTCGTTAAAGAACCACCGCCACTACGTGAACCAACTGTTGGTTTACATAAAGCAGCATAACAAGAGCCCTTGTAGTTTGCTGGTATGTATTCATTCCCTAGCAAAGGAGACACTCCAGTATTAGGATCAAGCACACTAGTCCAGGTTTGAAGAATGTTCATGACCGGCATTTCTTGGTACTCTCTGAATGCCACCGTAAACGTTCTAGAGATTTCCTGACCCGCTACATAGCTAGTGGCGAGACCGCCCATGCCTGGGACATCTACCTTCGTAAGATTTCTAGATGGTGGAGTAAAGCTTTCCGCAGTCGTAAACAACCAGTCGCGAGCTTTCTCCATATTCTTAGCACCGTTTGCATCATTAAATAATCTTTCAGGTGGATTGACTAAAAAATACCAATACCCCGAGATATAGGGGTGGTTATCTCTTCGATGACCACCATGATATCTACTTAAATAATTGGGATGTGATGATTTCTCAACAATAAACCTATTCCCATCTGCTTCATACAATCGCACCATTGGATTGTATTCTTTTGACGGATTAATAACATTATAAGCCATAACTAAATACTCCCTTAAGTAACAATAATATGAACATTAATAGCTTCAATTGCACGAATTGGATGCAATGTTAGCATTATATTCAATTCAGAACGAACTTCATCTGGAGTAACTTGGCAATTAAAGCTAGTTATTGCAGTATATCTTTCAGATGCCCCATTTGCTCCATCAACATATTTAGCTAGGAATGCATTAATACGTTGTGTAGCTAAATTTACCCAAAAAGCAGTCATTTTACGCTGTAAAATATCTTTAAGTAACTTAGGCATATTCTTACGAACGAAATGAATAAATTTAACTGCATGTCCACGTCTCATAATAGATAAACGTTTCCATGTAGTAAATTGAGTTAAAATATAAACTCCATCTGGTTCAACAATAACTGGATTCAATCCAACTTCAATTAAATCTTCCATTTGTGCAATATTTGGTCTATATGCTAATTTAATAGGAGCAGAAATAGCTCCTTTTTCAATACCAGCAACAGGCTCAGCTATCCAATAGAAACTATCACAGAACAAATGTCTTTCAATAGCATGATATACAGGACTCATCCAAATTTGTTTTCCGGTAAAAGGATCAAAAATTTGTTGGAATTGTGTATATAACATTGCATTCCAAGTATTCCAAGGACAAACTACATTTCTTGCTTGAACATCTTGTCTTGCATTAATGTTATAACCACCAGTATCAGCCAATACCATACAATCTTGACGTCTATCAGCTAATTCACGAGCTGCATTTTGAATAGTCGGATGATATCCTCCACTAATAATATAATCAATTTGGAATTGTGGATATAAAGTATTGGGTAAGTTTTCAATTGATCCATCAGCAGATATTAATTCTGTACCAAAAACTCTTTGAACCAAACCTTGAATCTTAGGATGATATAAATTTAATTTACCTCTAGAATCATATTGAATCCCATCATCACCTTTATCAAGCATAATGCCATTAAATCCGAGAACTTCAGTTCTATAAACTTTTTCATTACTAAATAAAGACATTAATGACAATCTTAATAATTCAGCATTAGGATGTGTTAATAATAATTCAGATCCAAGTGCACTAACACAATGAACATAACTACTATTAAAATTAATAACTGATTCAATATATAATTCACGACCAGTATAAATATCCCTTACAATTTCACCATTAGAAGTATTTCTAATTAAAGATACCGTCCAAGGACCTTCTAGTAAAGTTGAATTACCATCTACATTTTGCTGATATACATATAAATCCATAAATGCATATAGATAAATAGGTGAGCCAGCTTCATCAGATGTTGTATATGTTTTTTCATATTCAATATTACGAACACCCAGGAAATATAAATTATTATAATAGGAACCTGCACCAATTGCATAAATATGAAACATGTTATCAGGATCTGTAACATCAACGGTAGGTTCACCACCATCAGGATTTCTTAAATTAGCTTGACCATCTACTTCAAATAAAAAGTATTTATAAGCTCCAGATGTTACACTAGCACCTAAAAATGGTGAATCCATTATTAATTGAAATACTGGAGCATTTGGAATAGTTAAGTCAACATATTTATCAACAACTTGTCGACTTACTCCACCATGATATAATGGGTCTGATGGGAATATCCAATCTTTAAGACTAATACTATTAAATAAATCAGCTCCTGTAACCTCTATGATATTTAAATCATGGGTAAACTTAAAATATGGATCAATTGTAATTAATCTAGTACCAGGATAATATCGATTAATAAAATTATCAGATGATGTAGAACCTGGATATACTGAATCTAAAGTAAATTGATAAACCCCTTCATTAATTTGTTTACTAATAATTCTACGATAAATTTGTAATCTACCCCCATGATCATCAACTAACCAAGGTTGGTCAACATATGCATATATATAATCATTAACATCAAATTGTTCATATCCAACGGCATTAACAATAACATATTGTGAATTTTGTGTAAAATTAAATGAATCATGATCAACGGCATTATAAACTTCAGTTGATCCTGTTTCGGCATTATACTTAATGAAAATATTCGATAAAGCAGCGTTTTCTGACTCAACTGTACTATCCATTAATACTGGTCTAACAACCAATAAACGGTTAGAATACATGAGGAATTTATCTGCCATGTAGTGAGCTTGACCGGTCCTGTCAATATTAGGACGACCAAACGTCAAGTAAAAATCTGTTTGTGAATTTATTTCTAATACTCGATTATGTGGGCCTCTATCTGTTAATATAACTATGAGACCATATCGACCAGTAGAAGGATTTGGTAAAGCAAAGCTTTGATCTTCAATAGTGACATAGACTGCTGGTATTAAAGCCATTTAATAAAACCTCTATAAGTAATCAGAATATGACGTACCACTCAATCGTGAATACGGATTCTTTTTCAATAAATTTTGGAGCAAAACAAATATGAGCAAATGGTATAGATTGTTTAGTAGTAGGGGCTGGGATTAATGCTGCATTTGTAGCATATAACATAGCTTCATCTATTTTAACCGTTTCACCAAGGTTTAAACTTGTTGGTTCTTGATTATCAACTATACATACACATTTGGTAACAGTTTTATAAGTAGTACAATTGGTATATTCATTATTATTAGAAATTTCTAGAGTAATTGATCCAATATCTCCTCCTGGACCAGCTTCTTCTATAAGTTTAACAATATTGATATTACCAACAGAGTTTGCAATAGCAGCTGTATTAATTGCTATTGGTTGATTAAGATCTAAATCGCATACGGTTGGGCCTATTAACGTAACATTATAATCTATATCTATACTTGATCCACCAGAACCAATACCAAAACTATCTATATAAAAATCTGATACATCTGGTATTGGTTGATTAATTGTTTTATTAAATAATTTTTGAGCGGCGAATTGACGACCTTTCGCTATAGTCATATTTAATAGCCAACCATCTGGAGTTTCATCAGTATTTAACACACCATTTTCATAAATTCTAACTAGGCCTAAAAATGGTGAAGATGATGTTGAATTTTGTTTATATTTAATAACGTCGTGAATATTAAAATTATCTTTAATAATAATTGATTGATTTGACATAGATTTATTTTTTCCTAAGGTGATTGTATATTATATCTACTGCGAATAGCGTAAAAATTTTGAGACACTTCTAATGGAGTTAATGCACGATCATAAACTTTAACAATAGATAATTTGGAATTTGATGGGTAATCTGATGGATTATAATCACCAATATATCCTATATCTGTTGATACAACAGATCTATTTATATAATTATCTAAATCAGAATCTAGTACTCCATTAATATATAAATAAACTCCATTCGAATCAAATGTTGCAATAACATGATACCAAGTATTGATTACAAATGGGGCACTACTACATAAAATATGATAATTTTCACTAGTAGAATTAAGAACTTCCCATCGTAATATATTATTTGAAGCCATCCATAAATTCATATAAATAGATCCACTAAATGAAATAAATACTTGATCTCGATCTGTAGATATTATATAAAATAGTATTTCAAAAGTTCCACCCGAAGGAAAACTATATTCTAATCTTGGAATTACTATTTCATCATCTATACCGTCACAAATTAAACCAGTAATATCGTATCTAACACCATTTGTAAGTGTTGCATTATTACCATTCCCACTTAGATCAGACCATGTTACTCCAGTTCCTGGATAAGAAGCAATATTAGCAGCATCTAAATATATTAATAACCCATCTTTAATTATTTTACCATCAAAAACATTAAATTGATGAGCTATAATAGTATTGTCAAATTGAGATATTTTTAAATTATTAATAATATGATGAGAAATATTTTCAACAGAAATTTTCTCAATTAGAAATTTATAAAGATTTAATATTTCAAATCGATGAATCATATGATCAAATATTTTAATATCTTGCCTAACTCGGCTAGCTCTAATAGGGTACGACTCCATTATATTCAAACTAATTTGAGACAATAGCCTATGAGATTGATGAGCAAAAGTTGCTTGCTCTAATTTATAAAGAAGAGCTATATAATAATCTAAATATAAATTATTAAACTTATCATCAACTTTTAAAGATGCACATAAATCTTTTAAAACAAGCTCAACATGATATGGTTTTAAATGATTTATTAATAAAAATGTTGTTGAGTCTTCAATTTTTGTTTGTATAAGTGGAAGCTGTGAAGCAAATACTTGAAAAAAATACTTATAATCATCATATATTGTTTTCAATGAATAAAACCAAGTTATTAACGAATTATATAATTCATCAATAATATTATTAGTCGGATCTGATTCCATGCTAGTATTAACATATTCATATAAATCATTTGGAATTAAATATTGACATTCTAATTCTATTTGCGTAGAATCAATAGCTGGATTATTAACTACAGATCTAAATAAATTAAAATATTTAACTTCAAAAGCTCTACAAGTAGCTTGATCCTTGATAGCATCGTACTCAACTTTAATTTGTGGTAAGTCTGATAAATCAATAGGAAATGGATCTATTGAATAATCAAAGTAAGTAAAATTTCCAATAACAGCTGGATATGATACACCATATAATTTATTTAATATATAATACCAAAGTCTATAAAAAGTAATTATGTTTGTTTTATATTCACCTCCTTTTAAATATAATATCATTGTATAATTTTTAAAATAATTTAAAATTGTTGAAATATAAATATCCATGACATAAGTAAACTCATGAACATTATGATAATCTAATAATAATAAATTAGTTTTTATTGGTAACAACATATCACTTTCATTTAAAGTATCTTTACTAATTAAAAAATGTTTTGTTTTATTAGCAATAACATCCCAAGATAAAGATTCAGTTAATACTTTAGTTACTTCTGGATTTTTATAAACTAAATAAGGTTTAAATACCCAAGTATTTGTTTCAGTATCTTTATCTACAAATAGTTCATAAATACTAAAAGTATCGTTAAATGTATCAGAAACTTTTCTTAACGAATAAAGAGTTCCTTTATATACATTAAAATCCATAAATGATTGTAATAATATTGTCTTATCTTCTATATTTAATTTTTGAATTAAATAATCAGGGAATCCATTAGACATTAATAAATAATCATAAAAATCTATTGGAATAATCTGTTGCTCATAAGCACTTTTAAAAGACTCTGGTATTGATTCATACGTATGGGAATAATAATAATCTAATAGAAAATTACTAACTTGTTTATACAAATCTTTATCTTTATGTGGCAAATAATTAATTATAAATAAATCAAAATATTCTTTAAGGTCATCGATTTGCATAAGTCATTGTATATGATATTAAATCAAGATTGGAGTTAATAATCTCAGTATATTCCGCCGGTAAATTATCTGTACGTAATAATATTAATTCTCTAGATTGTAAATCTAATCCTAAACTAGCTTCGGCTTGCAGATAATTCCTTATACCGAATGGTTTTTTATATTTATCAAAATATCTATCTAATTTATATTCATAACATAAAAATTTATAAAGATATCTATTTATATTTAGCGGCGCTATTTTACGATCATTAATAGTATAATAATACAGTTCTAATTTTTCATCAAAATAGTCAACAAGTATATCTAAATATTGAATATTTAATTCCATATTATTTAAAATACTAATATATTCAGCTTGGGATATATTTTTCTCTTGTGTCATTAAATACACATATGTGTTTACAATATTTAATTTTGAAATATCTTTAATAGGAGCATATTCTAATGTTAGTCTATGAAAATTAATATCATAACCTTTTCCATAAACGGAAGTATCTATTTGAATAACTCTAAAAATTTCAAGAGTATCTTCAGATGGACCATAAGCAAAAGTTATTAGATCTCCAAGAGCTGGTTCTCTTATAGTATATACTACTAGATCTCCAAGACCATCAAAAACTAGCCCACCCATATCGGTCTTATCAGTAGAAGTATTTGTTATAGCACCAAAAGAATAAGCAGGAGTATGATCATATATATCATAAGCTACTCCACTACTAAAATGATCAAAAGTTCCTTTTGTCTCAATATTATAATTAGAAGCTGTTCTATTAATATTTAAATATCTGATAAAAATACTTTTTCGTTGTACATTATCATAATATTTAACTTTGTCTAAATACTCTTTAAAATAGGATTGGGTTACACTTGGTTCAAACAAAATTTGCTGCATATGTATCACTCTTAGACGTTTTCAAAAATTTGATATAGATATTATATAGAGTTGACGATTAAGTTAACTTTTTTACTAATTAGAGGAGCTCGACGTGGATATTGATGAAAGTTTAATTAGAGAATTACAAATTGAAAAAGAATTATTAGAAACTAGATATAATAATAATATTTTATTCGATATTAAATCAAAAAAATTTATTTCAGCTGATGATAAAACCATTACTTGTAATCTTAATGTTGAAGGCACTACAAGGATACTTCCAAATTTAATTGTTCAAAATAATGCGGTTATTAGACAAGGAGTTTTTAATTTTCAAAATAATCATAATGGTTGTTTACGAGCAACTTTTACAGAAGATACTACCAAAATTGAACTAGATTGCTATAGTCCTTTCTTCAAAGGTAATTTAATTCATGCTAATTTAAATAGAATTATTCAATTTCCAAAAATTGATCTAGAACAAAATCCACATAAAATTTCTCAGTGGGAACAATTAGATCAACCATTAAGAAAAGTAACAGCCTTAGATGAAATTATTTTTAATAAATTCACAACTATTACACAAAAATATTTTTGGATTAATTGTGAACCTTCTGGATTTATTGTCTGTGGAATTAACGCCGCTGAAAAAACCATAGTATTCTCAACAAAAGATATAAAAAATAGAATTATTGCAAATATAGATAATACTAAAAAATCTAAAATATCTATTATTTGTAGCATATGGCCAGAATTAAAACCATATTTAGAAATAACTGATAAAGGATTAATTTTAAGTTTTAATAAAATAAATCTGTATTTACCAGTTATTGATACAAACGATACTATTAAAGATGGTGTTTATCGAATAACTAAACATCATCATAGTGATCAAGTCCACGCTTTTTTAACTCACATTAATTGCTGTTAATCTTGGAGAAATAAAATGTCAGAACAATTACTAATACATTCAGATGAAGCTTATTGCACTGCATGTGATATCAGAGATACACCATATGAAATTACTATAGATGATAATTTAAATTTTGTTGAAAAATTAAAAATTATTGATACCGATATTAGATTAAAAATATCACTTGGTAAATTTCAAGCAATAATTAATATGAAACAAGATCCTTTTGTTACTCATGAATTATTAAATCGTGGATATGATTTTATAAAATATACTCCAGAACTTACTATAATCACTTGGAAAGGGATTGGAATCTAATGGGAATGTTCGATACTGTAAATATACCTTGTCCGAAATGTCAAACACCTAACGAATTTCAATCAAAAGGTGGTGATTGTTTATTACAAACATATACTCTTGAAACTGCTCCAAAAAATGTTCTTCTAGATGTTAATCGACATTCACCAATAACTTGTCGAGAATGTGGTACTAAATATCAAGTAGATTTGATAACTTCAATTAAATATATTGTCCAAGAGGTCACAGAATGATATACGCTCATGAACTTCGAAAAATATCAAAAGCGGCTTATGTTTCTAAAACAACTAAACTTGAACATGACATAGTTGAAGATCAACTTATATCAATAGAACATATTATAAGAGAAAGTGCTTCTAATGGAAATTTTAAAGCAACAATAA
>Ga0194049_1000800_pt1 | contig 10446 bp, 8 predicted proteins | sample JunL2225m_MetaG_FD_148665 | JGI IMG/M metagenome (GOLD analysis project Ga0194049, IMG submission 148665) | Anoxic zone freshwater microbial communities from boreal shield lake in IISD Experimental Lakes Area, Ontario, Canada - Jun2016-L224-25m | ecosystem: Environmental > Aquatic > Freshwater >... | reverse complement strand
TCCACCATGATCAGGGTGCCGTCTCGTTCCACCACGGGTCGCACGTCAGCGAAGTAGAGCGGCACGATTGGGATCGACTCATGGTGGATGTATTGCCAGACGTCGAGCTCGGTCCAGTTCGACAGCGGGAAGACTCGGACACTCTCGCCCGGTTGGACTCGAGCGTTGTAGATGTGCCACAGCTCTGGCCGCTGGTCTTTCGGGTCCCATCGATGCTGCTTGGATCGGATCGAGAACACCCGCTCTTTGGCACGGGACTTCTCTTCATCGCGTCGAGCGCCACCGAAAGCCAAGTCGAATCGATGGAGGTCGAGGGCCTGCTTGAGGCCCTCTGTCTTCCAGAGGTCCGTGTGACGAGCAGAGCCGTGGTCGAACGGATTGATCCCCATTCGGATCGCTTCAGGGTTCTGGTAGACCAACAACTCCATGCGGCTCTCTGCGGCCATCTGGTCGCGGAACTCGTACATGGCCTTGAACTTCCAGGTGGTGTCGATGTGGAGAAGAGGGAAGGGCGGAGGAGAGGGGTAGAAGGCCTTCTTGGCAAGATGGAGCATGACGGCAGAGTCTTTGCCGACCGAGTACAGCATCACCGGCTTCTCCGATTCGGAGACGGCCTCGCGCAAGATCTGGATGCTCTCCGACTCAAGGCGCTGCAGATGTGTCAAGGGGTTCGATCTCATTGTGCCTTCGCGTTGTGACAATTTTTACTGGAGGGGAACTTTGAGTCCGAAGTTGCAATGGCTGAAACCTTCGAAAGCCTCATCTTTCCTTGGTCACGATAGTCGGTTGAGGCGGCAATGGGGGTAATCGGACTCCTTGCGCCGGCATGTTCTGTGGGGTGGAGAGTGGTGATCTGACCCTGTGAGGCCGACGTGTGGGTCCTCGCTCGAGGCCGCCGGTCGGAACGATGCTCAAAAGCGATGTCGGCCCTGCTATCCATGTCAGCAGGAGGTCCTTTCCGATGGATTCAATCACGTTGTCCAAATAGTCTCAGCGCCCATGCGACGCAGCAGACCTTCCGTTCGTCGCACGGATGGACTACTGCGTCGATGTCATCTCGGCTGACCGGCTATGGGACGTATCTGAGGAGCGAACTCGAGGCTGAGACGACTCAGATCGAGAAGTCGTCGCCCTGCCAGATGCCCTCAGCGGACGGCCGTACGCCGGCGACGGCCTCGCCCCCGTCGCTCGATCTCGTCGAGGCGAGCCATGATCGATTCGAGCGATCGAGCGACCGGATCGAGGAAGAGCTTCTGGTCGTCGTAGGCCGAGTCTGATGCTCCGGTTTCGCCCCGAGAGATGATCTGGCCAGGGACACCAACCACCACTGCTCCAGCGGGCACGTCTCGGACCACGACCGAATTGGCGCCGACGCGCGCATCGGAGCCGACACTGATGGGGCCCAGCACCTTTGCGCCGGCGCCCACGACCACCCGATCACCAAGCGTCGGGTGGCGCCGTCCCTTCTCGAGGCTGGTGCCGCCGAGCGTCACTCCCTGGTAGATCGTGCAGTCGTCGCCGATCACTGCGGTCTCTCCGATGACCACGCCCGTGGCGTGGTCGATGAAGAAGCGTTCGCCGATGGTGGCGGCCGGGTGGATGTCGACGCCGGTGAGAACTCGCGCCGTGGCTGACACGATCCGGGCGGCGAACTCATGGCCTCGTCTCCACTGTCGGTGGGCAAGACGATGGGCCCATACGGCGTGCAGTCCGGGGTAGGTCAGGACGATCTCGGTGAAGGATCTCGCCGCCGGGTCATGGCCCTGGACTGCCTCGACGTCGGCCCTGATCCGGCCCGCCATGGTCAGTCCCCTAGTCCCTCGAAGAGCACGGTCGACAGATAGCGCTCGCCGAAGGACGCGATGATCACGACGATCCGCTTCCCTATGTTTTCCGGACGACGAGCCACCTCGATAGCGGCCCAAGAAGCGGCACCCGAGGAGATGCCCACGAGTAGACCCTCAGTAGTGGCGAGGAGACGAGCGGTGGCGAGGGCGTCATCGTTGGTCACCGTGATCACCTCGTCGACGACGCTTGGGTCGTAGTTGGCCGGCACGAAGCCGGCACCGATGCCCTGAATGGGATGTGGACCCTTTTCGCCTCCCGACAGCACCGGGGAGGCAGCTGGCTCGACAGCGATGATCTGGATCTCGGGATTGTGCTCCTTGAGGGCGCTGCCGATGCCAGAGATCGTGCCGCCGGTCCCGACGCCACCGATCACGATGTCGACGGTGCCATCGGTGTCGTTCCAGATCTCCTCGGCGGTGGTCGCCCGATGGATGGCTGGATTGGCCGGATTCTCGAACTGCTGGGGAATGAAGAAGCTGCCCTCGCCGCTGGCGATCTCCTTGGCTTTGGCAATCGCTCCACCCATCCCCTCGGGTCCGGGGGTGAGGACCAGTTCGGCGCCGTAGCCGCGCAGCAGCATCCTGCGCTCCTGGCTCATGGTTTCAGGCATCGTGAAGATGCAGGGGTAGCCCCGGGCGGCGCAGACCATGGCCAAGGCGATGCCGGTGTTACCAGAGGTGGGTTCGACCACGGTGGTTCCGGGAGTCAGCGCGCCAGAGGCCTCCGCTGCATCGATCATGGCGACGGCAATGCGATCCTTCACGCTGCCGCCGGCATTGAAGTACTCGAGCTTGCCCAGGACCTCGGCACCAGCTCCCTCGGTCACCCGCCGGAAACGCACCAGCGGGGTTCGAAACGCACCAGCGGGGTTCCGCCGATCAGCTGGGTGATGTCATCTGCAATTCGCATCCTGGTGCCTCCTTGTGCATTGCCTCTCTCCACTGTAATCGCATACCTGACTAATCCGATAACAATTTGTGGGATTCGACAGTCAAAGCGTGCCGCTCTTGAGACTGATTGGCGTTGGGTGAGGAGGATGATTATGGCGCGTCAAGATGAACGCAGTCTCCATCTTGTTCGAGGGGATCGGCGAGAAGTTGAGGGTTCTTGACGGCATGCTGGTCGAGAAGCCGAACCTTCTGATGCTCCATGGGGGTCGGGATTCGATCACCTCGGGATGCGGGGCTGCTTCGATCGCTTTGCGACCATGGCCCAGGTGGTCTGTCTACCCCATTGAGCAGGCGCCAGCCGAACCACTTCTCGTCGTACCATTGCGCCCAGGATGACGACTGCGCCCCACCACGACCGACCACGGCTCACCTCGCGCCGCGTCGGACCATCGCTGCGACTCCTGCTGGCACCGGCAGGCGACGGTACTCGCCGACGGCTTGGCTCTGACGTCGCTCGGCTGCTCGGGTCCCTCGCTCTGACGATGGTCATCGCCCTGCCGGTGGGACGCCATGAGGACGTTCAGAAGTCGATCTCTAATTTTCTGCACCCGCCTCCTGAAGGCATCGCTTGGCTGATCACCCTGGTGTGGATCCTGGGGACCGTTGGGGTCATTATCGTCACGATCCTCGTCACTCTCCTGCTCCACCGCCTTGAGGTCCTGCGCGATACGGCGGTGGGAGCGGGTCTCGCCCTGGCTGCCTGCATCGGGGTCCAGTGGCTCTTTGGTGTGACCGCCGGATTCAGCTCGGATCCCAGCTTCACCGGGGTCAACCTGGGCTACCCGATCCCAATGCTGGCCACAGCCACAGCAGCAGCGCTCACGATCAAGCCCTACCTCAGTCGTGGTCTCCAGCGCATGCTCGAGGTGCTGGTAGTGCTCGCCGTCCTGACTGGTCTGATTCATGGGGCGGGCTTGCCGTTCAGCCTTCTGGCGTCATTGGTGATCGGATGGGGTGCCGCGGCCGCCGCCCACCTGGTCTTTGGCGCGCCAACGGGGGTCCCCGCTGTCGACGACGTGATAGCGCTCCTCGGCGACCTCGGGGTCGCCGCAACAGCACTGACGCCATCGCCTCGGCCAGTTTGGGGGTGCGCTCGCTTTGACGGTACGTCGAGCGATGGCACGAGCTTCAATGTCACGGTCTATGGCCGAGATGCTGCCGAGAGTCAGCTCTGGGCCAAGCTCGGTCGGACGATCTTCTTGCGAAAAGACTCTGGACCTTTCGTCCTGACACGTGCTCAGCAACTCGAACACGAGGGCTACCTGACGTTGCTGGCCGGGTCCGTGGTGCCCACCGGGACCTCGACGGTCGTTGCCTCGGGCTTCGGCGGTACCGGCAACGACGCGGCCATCGTCACCGTCCCTCCGGCGGGGGTGTCGCTGGACGAGGTGCTCGCAGGGGGAGGCACCATCTCGTCGGCGCAGGCGTCGAGCCTGGTGGCAGTGGTGGCCAAGCTCCACGGGGCCAAGATCACCCATGGTGCGATCGACCAGCGATCGGTCTTTGTTGATGGCGACGAGGCCGGCTTGTCGGGCTTCGATCGAGCGGCGGCCTTCGCCGATGACGATGCGCTGAGCAAGGACGTGGCTTCGCTGCTGGTGACGATCGCAGCGTCAGGCAGCACAGAGCTCGCCGTGTCCAGCGTCGCGGCGGGCATGGATGAAGGAGCACTGGCCAGGGCGCTGCCGTTCCTCCAAGACGTTGCGCTTCCGGACCCGTTGACCAAGGGGCTGCGCAAGAGTCACGACAAGTCACTTCTCAAGGAGCTCCGCACGGCTGGGGCGACCACGGCTGGGGTGGAGCTGCCCGAGCTGGCGCCGCTTCACCGAGTCTCGGCGACATCGCTGGTGCTGGCCATCGGCACCCTGATCGGCGGCTGGGCTCTGATCGAGGTCCTCCTCAAAGTGGCCGGCTCGTTCGGCACGGTCAAGAGCGCCAGCCTCCCCTGGGTCATCGTGACCGCGTTGATCGGCCAGGTTGCCTATTTCGGTTCCGCTGCTTCGACACTCGGGTCGATCACCCTGTCGGTCCCCTATGTGCCGCTCGTGATCCTTGAGCTGTCGAACACCTTCTCCGGGCTAGCGCTCGGCACTCCGGCGGTGCTCGCTGCCCGAGTCCGCTTCTTCCAGCGCCACGGCATGGATACCACGGTGGCAGTGAGCTCCGGTGTGCTCGTGTCGACCGCCTCGTGGATCGTCAAGGGGAGCCTGTTCCTCGTCTCACTGCCCTTCGCCCTAGGGTCGCTCCACTTTGCCTCGGCCACTGCTCACAAGGCGGGCTCGGGCGAGAAGAGCACCATCTTGGTGTACGTCCTGATCGTCGTCGTTGCCGTTGGAGTGCTGCTTGCTGTCGTCCTCGCGGTGCCGCGCTGGCGCCGGCTGGCGGCTGACAAGATCGCGCCTCGGGCGCATGAGGTGGTGGCTCATTTCAAGGTCCTGGCCGGTCGACCCGCAAAGATCGTCGAGATATTTGGTGGCCAGGTGGTGGCCCAGCTGGTGGTCGCACTGGCCCTCGGTGCTGCCCTCCACGCCTACCACCAATCGCTGCCGCTGCCGGTGCTGTTGGTTGTCCTGACGATGGGTTCTGTCCTCGGTGGGGTCTCACCTGTGCCCGGAGGCATGGGGGTGGTTGAGGCCGGGATGATCCTCGGCCTAAAGGCGGCCGGGATCCCAGATGCCGAGGCGATCTCGGCGGTATTCATTCAGCGGCTCTTCACCGCCTATCTCCCGCCGATTGCCGGTTGGTTCAGCTTGATGTGGCTCCGGAGGAACAAGTACCTATGAGCACGCTCCACATCGTCACGTTGTGCACCGGCAATGCTGCACGCTCGGTCATGGCCGGGGTCATGCTCGAGCAGCTCGCCGAGATGGAGGGCTTCAGCCTGACGGTGACCACAGCGGGGACTCACGTCCTCGAGGGCCAACCTCTCGGCATGCGCACGAAGGAGGCGATGATCAGCATCGGGGAGCTCGACATCTCTGGCGTAGGGAGGCATCGAAGCCATCAGCTCGTGGACGAGGACTGCGCTGCCGCTGATCTGATCGTGGCCATGGAGGCCGATCACGTTCGCTACATCCGACGCCGACACCCCGACGCCGCCCACAAGACGGCCACGCTGCGTCGACTCGCCAGCACGCTTTCAGTTGACGATGCCCCGTTCTCGACGCGTGTGGCGATGCTTGGACTCGCCGAGGTCGACCTTGATCTCGAGGTCGATGTGCTCGATCCTGCCGGGGGCGACCAAGAGCAGTATGACGCGGTGGCAAACGAGATCTTCGAACTCTGCGGGGTGCTGCTCGCGGTGATGGGGGATTGAGCAGGGCTCAATCGGAATGAACTGACCGCAGTCCGGCCCACATCAGACTGCCCACCCGTCGGGCGATCCGATCTGCCTCGGCGCAGAGGTCCTCGTCGCTGGCGCTGTCAGGTCGACCCTCGGACAGTGTCATCCACGCCACGGAGGCCCCTTCGGCCATGCCGAGCATTCCTCCGGCGAGGACGATGCGATGCTCCGCCACAAGGCCGGCATCAATCAACGGGTCAATGGCGGCCACGAGGGCACGTTCGACCCGTCGGATGGCTCCTCCGAGCTCGTCGTCATCTCCGTGGTCCTTGTCGTTGAGCAGACGAAAGGCGGCGGGGTCGCGGACCATCAGCCGGAAGTAGGCCCGAAGGGCAAGCTCGACCTGCTGGCGAGGGCCCGTGGCCTGCGCGGTGGCCTCGGCAAGGTCGACGAGCATCTGATAGGCGAGGGCGTCGACGAGCTCGAGATAGAGGGCCCGCTTCGATGAGAAGTGCTGGTAGAGCAGCGGTTTCGTGACACCGGCCGCCTCGGCCACGTCATCCATGGTGGTCGAGCGGTAGCCCCGACGAGCGAAGAGAATGGCGGCCTGGTCGAGCAGTTGGGCCCGTCGCTCTCCTCCGGACAGTCGACGGACGCCAGTGGTGAGATCGGTGCTTATGTCGGCCACCATGAGGATTCAGGCTACCGGTCCAGCCGTCGGCCCGGTGGGTTCGTGGTTCTCAGGTCAGACCGAGGGATTCGAGAAGCCCCTCGATCTCCCGAGGCAGATCAGCGAGGTCGAAGTGGGCTCGGGCGACGTCGAGGTTGTGCTCGAGCAACTGATCATCCGGATGGTCGAGCCACAGTCGCAGTGGGTCGGCGTCGTCGAGGCCGAACGCCACCAGACCAGTCGAGAGGATCTCCTGGGCGACGGGGTACGGGCCGAGGACCAGCGGGCGGCGGTGGGTCACGGCCTCGATGGCCGGATTGCCGAACCCTTCGCGGGTCGAGGGGAGCACGACGACATCGCTCGCGGCATACGCGTCATCGATGGAGGCAGGTCCGGGTCCGTGGAGTACCGGGATGCTGGCGTTCTGCACGAGCCCGTCGAACTCCTCCTGGTAATCGTCTTCGACCGCACCGGTCAGCCAGAAGGTTCCGCCAATCTGCTCGGCGAATCGCAGACCAGCCGGCACGTTCTTGCGCGGGATCGCTCGGGTCGGCTGGAGCACAAGTCTCTCGTGGGGTTCGATACCGAGCGCTGCTCGGGTGCGGGCACGATCCCCGGCGGGGGGAGCCATGTCGAAGCGGTTCATCAAGCAGGCGGCCACGATGCCGTGCTCCGCGAGCTCGCTGCGGTTGATCTGGTTGATCGTCACATGCCGCCAGGCAGGATCATCGGGCGGAGGACCGAGGTGGGCGGTGTCGGGGCGCTGCCAAGGCAGGTCGTGATGACGAAGGATCGCCGGTTGGCCACGCAACAGGTGGGCTACCGCTGTGCCGGCAGCAGGGTTCAGCGGAAGCGAGCAGAGGTTCTCCACGACGACCAGATCACAGCTCTTGAGCGCCGCCTCGAGCGCCGCCTCATCCACCGGTTCAGTTGCGCCAAGGTCAAGCCCCGGGATCGTGATGACCCCAGACGGCCCGGATCCGGCGATCATCCGTGCCTCCCAGCCGAGTTGGGGCGTAACGCCCAGGCCCACTTGGTCGCCTCGATCGAGACGCCATCGGTTCCTGCGAGGCGATACGAGATGATCCCTGCGACAGCCATGAGATGGAGCGTAGGGCCGACAAGAGGCAAGGGATCGAAGGTGGGCTGGACTAGCCTTGGGGAACGAGGGTCCCTCAGAGCAGAGGTGACCGGTGGAGTCCATCGAGGGAGCCAAGAGATGGCCAAGAAGGCGCTGATTACCGGAGTGACGGGCCAAGACGGCTCCTACCTTGCTGAGTTGCTGCTCGACGAGGGCTACGAGGTCATTGGCATGGTCCGACGGTCGAGCACCGTGACCTTCGAGCGGATCGCACACATCCAAGACCGGCTCACATTGGTCTCCGCTGACCTTCTCGACGAGGCTTCGTTGATCCACGTCCTTCGCGACCATCGTCCCGAGGAGGTGTACAACTTGGCCGCACAGAGCTTCGTGCAGGCCTCGTGGGGTCAGCCTGTGCTCACCGGCGAGACCACCGCCCTTGGTGTGACACGCCTGCTCGACGCCATCCGGACCGTTGATCCCGACATCCGCTTCTATCAAGCGAGCTCGTCTGAAATGTTCGGCAAGGTGCAGGCCGTGCCTCAGGACGAGGACACCCCCTTCTATCCCCGGAGCCCCTACGGCGTGGCCAAGGTCTACGGACACTGGATCACGGTGAACTATCGGGAGAGCTATGGCCTCCACGCCTCATCAGGGATCCTGTTCAATCACGAGTCGCCCCGCCGTGGCCTGGAGTTCGTCACCCGGAAGGTCACCAACGGCGTGGCCCGGATCAAGCATGGACTCGATACGCAATTGTCCCTCGGGAACCTTGATGCCGAGCGTGACTGGGGCTTTGCGAAGGACTATGTCCGGGCGATGTACCTCATGCTCCAGCAGGATGACCCCGATGACTACGTTGTGGCCACCGGCGAGACCCATGAGGTCCGCGAGCTCTGCGAGATCGCCTTCGCTGTTGCCGGCCTCGACTACCGCGACTACGTGGTGCTCGATGAGCGCTTCCTCCGTCCCGCCGAGGTGGACCTGCTTATTGGAACGCCCGCCAAGGCGGAGCGAGTCCTCGGATGGACGAGAGACGTCGACTTCTCGACCTTGGTCCAGATGATGGTGGAGTCCGACATCGAGGCGCTCAGCCACCAGCTCCGCTGACCCAGCGGTACTGAGCACCTGGTCGATCCGTTCGCCCTGCCTGCAGGGAGAGGGATAGCGGCGCAAGTAGGGTGGAGGGGTCTATGGGCTCCGTCATTCGCCTCCGCTCGGCCGTCGCCCTCCAGGGACGCTTTCCTGTCCTGTCCGGGGTCGATCTCGACCTCGATCAAGGTCGCGTCATGGTGGTCCTCGGCGCCAACGGAGCGGGAAAGACCAGCCTGCTGCGATTCCTTGCCGGCCTAGTGCCGATTGCCTCTGGGCGGGCCGAGGTCCTCGGCGCCGATCTCGCCACCTCGGCCAGTGACGTGCGTCGTCGCGTCGGCCTGCTTGGCCATGACGCCGGCCTCCATGATGAGCTGACGCCGCTTGAGAACCTGGCATTCGCCCTCCGAGCCTCTCGACTTGACCCAGGCCGGGCTCTCCCGGCCCTCGATCGGGTTGGACTGTCTGGCCGCAGCGTGGCCACGACGGTAGGGCAGCTCTCGGCTGGACAGCGTCGCCGCGTGGGGATCGCCCTGCTCGTCGCCCGTCGGCCACAACTGTGGTTGCTCGATGAGCCGCATGCCAGCCTCGACGAGGTCACCCGATCACTGGTGGCTGAGGTGGTCGAAGAGGCAGCGTCTGGGGGTGCCGCCGTCGTCGCTTCGAGCCACGAGCCAGACCTCGCCGTCCCGATGGCTGACGTGGTGGCGACCATGGGCGGGGGAGCAGTGCTCTCCGTGGTTCCAGGTGGTCGAGTAGGTGGTGGACATGTGGCGTGACGCGCTGCTCATCGCGAGGCGGGATCTCACCATCGAGCTCCGATCCAAGGTCGGGACCTGGCAGATCCTCCCCTTCGGGCTCATGGCGCTCTTCCTGTTCGCCTTCGCCCTGGGACCACAGACCGAGCTTCTCAGGACCGCCGCCCCCGGTCTCTTCTGGCTGGCAGTGCTCTTCTCTTCGATTCTGGCAGCGCAGCGGTCGCTCAACATCGAGGGATCTGCTTCCACCCGCGAGGCAAACCGACTTCTCGGCCTCGATCCTGCTGGAGTGTTCCTCGGAAAGGCAGTCGCCATGGCTCTCGAGTTGCTGGTACTTGAGGTGGTCCTGCTCGTCGGCGTGATGCTGCTTTTCCACGTGACCATCGCCAGTTGGCTCTTCGTGGTCCCGGCCCTCGTCCTGCCTGCCCTCGGTCTCAGCGCTGCGGGGGTGCTCTATGGCTCACTGGCGGGAGGGGCCTCAACCCGTTCGACGCTCCTGCCCATCCTTGTGTTGCCCGTGGAAGCGCCCGTGCTCATTGCGGCGTCGAAATCCCTGTCGAGAGGCCTTGGTTCGGTGACGCCAGACGCTGGTCGTTGGCTGGTGGTCTTGGCGATTTTCGCGGTGGTGTACTCAGTCCTCGGCGTGGCCCTTTACGGTCCATTGGAGGAATCATGATGAGAACAACCCTGAGGAAGTCGATCGGACCGCTCGCCGCGGTGCTGGTGGCGGTCACCGCCTGGCTCGGCCTGGTCGTCACGCCCCC
>Ga0194049_1000795_pt1 | contig 10471 bp, 14 predicted proteins | sample JunL2225m_MetaG_FD_148665 | JGI IMG/M metagenome (GOLD analysis project Ga0194049, IMG submission 148665) | Anoxic zone freshwater microbial communities from boreal shield lake in IISD Experimental Lakes Area, Ontario, Canada - Jun2016-L224-25m | ecosystem: Environmental > Aquatic > Freshwater >... | reverse complement strand
CCGATCGTGGTCACCGAGATCGGCTCGGTGGTGGGCACCCATGGGGGGCCTGGCATCATCGGCATCTGCTGGATGGACCGAGCGTGATCAGCGGGAGTCCGCGCTAGGTTCTCTGTCGTGGGCGACGAGACCAAGGAGTCAGGCAAGCTCGGAGACGATTGGCCGGTCAAGGCCGTCGATCTCATCGATCTGGTGGTCGACACCCTGCGAGACCGGGTCATCCGACCCATCATCTTGGTTGGCCGGGCCATCGTCTTCGGCCTGCTGATCGCCACCCTCTTGATCGTGATTGCCGTTGCCGCAGGGGTGGCCATTCTGCGCGTCCTCGACAACTATGTGTTCCCGAACGACGTCTGGGCCTCCTACTTGGTGCTCGGCACGATGGTGACGGTTGCCGGATTGTTCATCTGGACCAAGCGCGCACCACGGCACGTCGACCAGCCCTCCAGCTGAAGTCGCTGGCAACGAGTTGAAAGGAACGCCCATGGCGATCTCCACGAAGGTCCTCATCATCGGCTCCGGCCCCGCTGGACTCACCTCGGCGATCTACGCCGCCCGGGCCCAGCTTGGGCCCATCGTGATCGAGGGTGAGCCCTCCTCCACCTCCGACCAGCCCGGTGGTCAACTCATGCTGACCACCGAGGTCGAGAACTTCCCCGGCTTCACTGACGGGATCATGGGGCCCGAGCTCATGGGCCAGATGCGGGCCCAGGCCGAACGCTTCGGAGCCGACCTGCGCAGCGAGAAGATCTCTCGCCTTGACCTCTCCGCCCGGCCGTTCCGGGCCTGGGTGGGCGACACCGAGGCCGCAGAGGCCACCTATGAGGCGAGCGTCGTGATCCTGGCTACCGGCGCACGGGCGCTGATGCTCAACGTCCCCGGCGAGGACCGACTCCTCGGCCATGGAGTGTCGACTTGCGCCACCTGCGACGGCTTCTTCTTCCGCGGCCAGGAGATCATGGTGGTCGGTGGCGGCGACTCCGCCCTCGAAGAGGCCACATTCCTCACGCGATTCGCGGACAAGGTAATCCTCGTCCACCGCCGCGACTCGCTTCGGGCCAGCAAGATCATGCAGGAGCGAGCGATGGCCAACGAGAAGATCGAATTCCTCTGGAATGCCCAGATCACCGAGATCCATGGCGACACCAAGGTCGCCTCGGTGTCGCTCGTCGATACGGTCACCGGCGCCGCCTTCACCCGGGACATCGCCGGGGTCTTCGTGGCCATCGGTCACCAGCCCGCCACCGATATCTTTGCTGACCAGCTCGACCTTCATGGCAACGGCTACCTTGCGGTCCACGACGGCTCGCGCACCTCAATCGACGGAGTGTTCGCCTGCGGCGACGTAGCCGACCACACCTACCGCCAGGCCATCACTGCTGCGGGGACCGGCTGTATGGCCGCCATCGACGCAGAACGCTGGCTCGAGGCACAGGGGTCCTAGGCTAGGACCAGATCCTTCGGGAACATCTGCCGGTCCTCCGGCGTTGTGAACGACGACAACCCAAGGAGCATGCCATGAGCGCCAACATCATCACCCTCACCGACGACACCTTCGATGAGACCATCGGGTCCGCCTCGGTGCCAGTCCTCGTGGACTTCTGGGCCGAGTGGTGCGGACCCTGCAAGCAGATCGCGCCGATCCTTGAGGAGATCGCTGCAGAGCAGGCTGGGCGCATCACCATCGCCAAGCTCGACATCGACGCCAACCTGGCCCAGACCCAGAAGTACGGCGTGATGAGCATCCCGACCATGCTCCTGTTCAAAGATGGCGAGGTTGTCGAGCGCCTCGTTGGGGCCAAGCCCAAGGGCGCCCTGCTGCAGGACCTCTCCAAGCACCTGTCCTGAGCACGACCCTGCCGCTGCTCGACGGGTCCTCCGGACCGGCAGTCGCTGACCTGCAGGGGCGACTGACCAGGATTGGGGCAACACCGATCACCGACCCCGAAGGCTCCTTCGGGCCCTCGACTCGCGCTGCCGTCGAGGCCTTCCAGCGCCAGCGGGGTCTGCGCATCGACGGGGTTGTGGGAGCCCACACCTGGGCCACCCTGATCGAGGCCGGTGTGTCATTGGGCGATCGGCCTCTGTATCGGACCCATCCCATGTTGCGCGGAGACGACGTGGCCGACCTCCAGAGTCGTCTGTGCTCGCTGGGTTTCGACACGGGCCGGGTTGATGGGATCTTCGGTGACAACACGGCCGAGGCCGTGGCGGTGTTCCAGCGCAACGTCCAGCTTCCTGTCGACGGGATCGCCGGGCGCCTCACGGTCAACGAGATCAACCGAGTGACCGCCAACCACCAGACCCTCTCCCTCGTCACCCCTCTCCGTGAGGCCGAGCGACGGCGCGACGAGCCACCGACTCTTCGGGGCCGACACATTGGCATCGGAGAGAGCGGCGGTCTCGGAACCATCGCCGGCGCCCTCACCCGGCGCCTGACCGCAGCGGGAGCCCGCGTCACGCTCCTCGGTCACCCAGACGAATCAGCCCAGGCCCAGGAGGCGAATACCGCCCAGATCGACGCCTTCATCGGCCTGAGGCTCACAGTTGCAACTTTAAGTTGCAATGTGTCCTACTGGTCCGGGTATGCCGCCGAATCGCTTCGGGGCCGCGAGCTGGCCATGGCCGTGGTGGCTGAGGTCCCCCTCGTGATTGGTGGTTCGGGGTCGGTGGAGGGTATGAGCTTGGCCATCCTGCGCGAGACGCGGATGCCCGCCGTCGTGGTTGAGATCGGTCCTCTCGAGGCAGTCATCGAGCGGAGCGGGCCGCTGGCCGATGCTCTCGCAAGGGCGATCTCCACCTGGGCTGAGTCCTAACCATTCCGCTCCCGTTCGCTTCACTCCGCCCTTCTGAAGGCTCGTGCGGCACCGTGATCCGACGCGAACGGCACGCGACAGGAATGTGACAATCCACAACCTAATGCACAGGGTGGGGAAAACTCTGAACGGCCAGTTCAGCGAACCATCAAGTGGTTAGGGAGCGTCGGGAGAGCGCTGCGAACCAAGCATCTGGCGGTAGATTCGCTCAAGATCCTCAAGGGTTGCGAACTCAACCATGAGCCGGCCCCGCTTCGCCGAGAGGTCCACTTTTACCCGGGTCTCAAGATGGGACGACAGCAAGTCTTCGAGCTCCACGATGCCCGCGGGGGGCAGTGGGCGCGGTGCCGTGCGGCGAGGCTCTGGCGGTCGGGTTCCCGCCGTGGTGGCGGTGGCCTCCTCGTCAGTCGTCTCATCCTCCTCGACAACACCGCCCGAGCGCACCAGCTCCTCGGTAGCCCGGACAGAAAGGCCCTGTGCCACCACTGTTGCCGCCAAGGACTCCTGCAGGGCCCTGTCTGGAGTACCGAGGAGGGCCCGTCCATGGCCAGCCGTGAGTTCACCGTCGGCGATCGCCCGCTGGACACCAGCGGGGAGCTGAAGCAGTCGCAGGGTATTGGTGACCGCAACCCGGCTTTTGCCGACCCTTGTGGCCACATCATCATGCGTAAGCTCAAACTCGTCGATCAGCTGCTGGTAGGCAGCCGCCTCCTCAAGGGCGTTCAGGTCAGCCCGGTGGAGGTTTTCCACCAGGGCCTGCTCAAGGCTGCTCTGGTCCGACGTGTCGATCCGGACCAGCACCGGGATGGTTGCCAAGCCGGCTCGGCGAGCCGCCCTCCATCGGCGCTCCCCGGCGATGAGCTCGAAGGAGTCTCCCTCGTCGCCCACTGGGCGCACCAGGATCGGTTGGAGGACACCCAATTCACGGATGGAGGCCGCAAGTGAGGCGATCTGCTCCTCATCGAAATGGTCGCGGGGCTGGAAGGAGTTCGGCGTGATGGATCCGATCGGAACCTCACGAAGGACTCCGTCAGCCGCTTCACTCGTGTCACCGGGGATCAGCGCCCCGAGACCCTTACCCAGCCCGCTTCGGCGCGCCACCGCTCACCTCCTGTGCCAGGGCCCGATAAGCATGTGCTCCCCGGGAGTTCGTGTCGAATGTCGTGATCGGCTGCCCGAAGGACGGAGCCTCAGAGAGGCGGACGGTCCGAGGGATGATGGTGTCGCACACCTGATCGGGGAAGTGTGCTCGAACGTCGTCTCGTACGTCGGAAGCCAGCCGCGTCCTCGAGTCGAACATGGTCAGCACGATGGTGGACATCTCGAGACTGGGATTCAGGTTGCCCGCCACCAGTTTCAGCGTGTTGCGCAGCTGGCTGAGGCCTTCAAGGGCGTAGTACTCGCACTGGATCGGAACCAGCACCTCACCGGCGGCCGAGAGAGCGTTGATCGTGATCAGCCCAAGGGAGGGGGGGCAATCGATCAGAACGAAGTCGAAGTCCTCCTCAAGCGGCTCAAGAGCTCGCTTGAGCCTCATCTCACGGCTGAACGCCGGGACCAGCTCGATCTCCACCCCCGAAAGGTCCAGCGTTGCAGGGGCCACGAAGAGGTTCTTGACGCTTGTGGGCTCGATGACATCCTCAAGGGGGTGCTCTCGCATAATGACGTCGTACATCGAGTGCTCAAAGTTCTTCCGCTGGATTCCCAGGCCCGTGGTGGCATTGCCCTGGGGGTCCAAGTCCACGACCAGCACGCGATAGCCCAACTCCGCCAAACCGGCACCAAGATTGATGGTGGTCGTGGTCTTGCCCACCCCACCCTTTTGGTTTGCCACGGCCAGGATGCGGGGGAGTGGGCGGTATGTATCGATCGATGGTTCTCCGTCGATCTCGGCCACAGGCTCAATTGTCGGCGCTTGCGGGGCTTCAGCAACCTCAGGATCCGGCGAGGCGGGCGGGCCATCCTGGTGGGTTGTGGTCGCGGTCGCCTCGGGAACCTCGGTGCTCTCCGGGCCTGATACAGCGTCTACCGACGATACAGGCTGGGTCCCAGAATCCACTCCTGGAGCGTCCGTCAACTCGGTCGGCTCAGGGGAGAACGAGCCCTCCCGGTTCTTTCGCCAGATTGCCATCAGTAGCCTTGAGTTGACGGGGTGAGCACCGACCAATACTGCCCCGTCTGCTCACTGACGTCAAGCGAGGATCTGAGCAGGTGTGGTGATCGTAATGTTCCACGTGAAACCTGATCCCCGGGACTGAATCTCGAAGGGTCGCCGGCCAGCAGCACGCACCTCGTCATGTTTCACGTGAAACGTGTCGAACCAGGGCAGGGGACGCTTGCTCGCTGCCATCACGCCCACCAGGAGTTCCAATTAGGTCGTCCGGAGAACTCCAACAGCGGCTCCCGCGGCATGTTTCACGTGAAACGTGTTGGGTGAGGACAGAGGGTGCTTGCTCGATCTCATCAAACCAGCAAGAGGTACCAGCCGGGCCACCTCAAGGACTCCAGCATCGGTTCTCCCGGCATGTTTCACGTGAAACGTGTTGCGTCAGAAGAGGGGACGCTTGCTGGGAACTCCGACTCGCCGAGGAAAGCGATCGAGACATGCATTGTTCAGCGGGATCAGCGCGAACCGGGCTCCGGCGGTGACCAGCTGGGCAGGCCCGAAACCAAGCTGAGCGAGCCCTGCAGAGGGCCAGCGCCCCACGTCCTCATCCGGTGGCTCCGACACGAGCAGATGTCCCCCAACCTCAAGGATTCCCGCCGAGCACTCCGCCAGCACGGCTGGGGCCCCGAAGGAGCGCGCCACCACGAGGTCGGCGGTTCCCCGCATCGATGGATCTTGCGCCAGGTCTTCAGCTCGGCCGCACCGTACCGTCACATGGTCAGCGGCATTGAGTTCGTCGACCGCCATCTCGAGGAATTCACAACGGCGGGTAGATCCGTCGAGCAAGACGATCGCCGATTCAGGCCAGAGTGCCGCCAGCACAAGGCCCGGGAGTCCCCCGCCAGACCCCATGTCCACCACTCGCTGGGGTGGGTGGGGGAGTGAAACCTCCGCTGCTGCCGCAAAGGCTGCAGCATGGGTGATCTGGGGCCCGACATCGCCGGGCCCCAGGAAGCCCAAATCCCGGCTCTTCACCAAGACGGCCTCCACGTCGTCAAGTGGCGTGGAGGCCATCTACGGTTCAGCCCGCGGGGGCAAGCACCACGTGCCGGCGGGCATCTTCGCCCTCGGAACGGGTGGTCACGCCCTCGATCTCGTTGACGGCGTCATGGATGACCTTGCGGTCGGCTGGTGACATCGGCTCGAGTGCTCGCTCCTCACCGGAGGACAGAACAAGCTCGGCCTGCTCCTTGGTGAAGCGGGTCAGTGCTGCTGAGCGACGCTCACGGTAGCGGGCGACATCAACGAGGATGCGGTCCGTCTTTGCCGTATAGCGACCCTGCACCACCGTGCGGGTGATGTCCTGCAGGGCAGCGAGCGTCGTTCCACGAGGACCGACGAGCATGCCGAGGCCCTCGCCGTCGACCGCCAGCTCCACGGTCTCGTCGTCGAGAGTTCGGATTTCCACTGTCGCTTCGAGGTCCATAACCTCGATCAACCCGACGAGGAACTCCTTGGCCACAGCGGCCTGCTCCTCCAGCGTCACACCATCTGCCATCTCGTCCTCTTCCTTGTTCCTTGATGCGCCACCGGCGGGCGCCACACTCGATACTGCGGCAGCGCCGGCTGCCTTCCGATCTGCGTTCCGGCCGCCTTCTTGCCGCCCACCTTGCTGCTTCTCCGCCTTGGGCTTCGGTGAGCGCTGGCCGCCTTGACCCTCAGCACGCGGCTTCTGGCCCCGTTGCCCTTCGTTGCGACTCTTGCCGCCCCCTCGGGATCGCTTTGGTCTCGGCGACGACGGTTGGACACGCGCCCGGACTCGTGCTTCCTGACGAACCCTCCCGAACAGCCCCGTCTTGGGTTCCTGGACAACCTGGATCTCGGCGTCGCCCTCGGCGACGCCAAGCTGCTCGAGTGCCTTCTCTTTGGCCGCCTCGACGGTGTTTGCGGTGATCTCAACCCATTCCACGATCTAGCGCTCCTTCCTCTTGCGCTTGTTCTTCGAACGCGTCGAGGGATTCGCTATTGGCTTTTCCATCTCCTCCTCCGACGCGGCGGGGACGACGTCCCCTTTCTTTTCTGATTTCTCTGTGCTGGTGGCTGCGATTGCTCCAGCCTTCCCAGCTGCCGGCCGTTGCGTGCCCGACGATGCCGCCAGCGGGGTTGCAACCCCGCTGGCGAAGATGGCCTCTTGGGTGAGGATTCGGATGATCGACGAGACAACCATGTAGATCAGGACGGCTGCAGGGATCAAAAAATAGATATAGGCAAACACAATTGGCATGAACTTCTGAATTGTGGCCATTTGTGAATTCTGTTGTGAGGCGGGATTACGCTTGGTCATCCTTGACATCTGCACATACTGAAGTGCTACGGCAATTCCAACCAATGCGAAAAATGGAATCGCTGCAATCCATGAGGAATGGTGGGAGAATGGCTTGAGCGCCAAGTCAAGTCCGAAGGATTTCATTTGACCATTATTCGCAACTAGGTCGCAATACATCTTCGAAGTATTGGGGATATAACGGGGTGCCGCTATTGAGTGAGTGATGGTGAGGTGGCAGGCATCGATGACATGTTGCTTGATGGCCGCCGAGGGATTCACCGTATTGGTAATGCCACGAATAACGTCGTAGAGGATGATCAGGAAGGGGAACTGGATGAACATCGGGAGGCAGCCGCCAGCCGGGTTCACTTTCTCCTCTTTGTAGAGGCGCATCAGCTCTTCGTTCAGCTGTGCCCGGTTCTCCGCCCCCTTGTACTTCTGCTGGAGTTTCTTGATCTCGGGCTGCACTCGCTGCATGGCGATCATGGACTTCGTGCTCTTCACCGTCAGGGGAGTAAGCGCCCCCATGATCAAGATGGTGAGGATGGTGATAGCCAAGGCGTAGTTGGGGATCACCGAGTAGATGAAGGCCAAGATGGAGGCGAAAAGATTCAGAACTGGCTGGAAGATTGCGCCAACCGAACTGACGATGTTGCCGAGTAGCAGGACGTGATCGTTCATCGGGTTCCCCCTCGGGTGTTGAGCGGCACGAGGTCGACACCTCGGCCGCCGATGGGATTACAGCGCAAGACGCGCCAGGCAGCGAGGGCCAGGCCGCGGGTCAGTCCGTGCTCCCCCAGTGCTTCGTGGGCATACTCGGAGCAACTTGGGGTGAACCGACAGGGGGACAGACTCCCTCTCCGGGCCACCTGGTAGGCCTCGACGGCGCGCTGCGCCGCCCGAGCCGGTCCCGTCGCCAGCCGTTCCGTCATGGTCGCACCTCGGAACCGCCAGCGCGAGCGAGCGCGCTGGTGACCCGCTCGACCAACTCCTGGAAATGCATCGTGGCTACCTCGGCTTCAGTGGTAATCAGGTAGGCGCCTGCGGGAATCCCTTGGGATATCAAGGCAATCGCCCCCTTGGTCCGCCGTCTGATCCGGTTCCTCCGGACGGCATTCCCGCAGCGCTTCGAGATGACATAGGACACCTGCACCTCGTCATCATCCCCCGGAAGAGGGACCCAACGGACGTGTAGTGGACCTTGCCTGGACCGGCCGGCGGGCCGGCGCAACGCCAGAAACGTCGCGCGGGAGACCACCGGTCCCACGCTGCGACCCTTCATCTATCAGACGGTCAGCTTGTGGCGGCCCTTGGCCCGACGTGAGCGAAGGATGTTGCGGCCCGCCTTGGTGGCCATGCGCGACCGAAACCCGTGGGTCTTGGCTCGCTTGCGGGTGTTGGGCTGGTATGTGCGCTTCATGTTTTCTTCCTGACCTTCCGTTCGTGCGTCGGCACTGCGGAGCCATGCTCGAGGATGCGAGCCGGCGGTCGTGCGTGACGGTCTGCCCATGCTAGACGGCGCGCGGCCATCACCACTAGTCGAAGCTCGCTCGGTCGGCTATGTTCGCTTACCCGCTCAGCGCGCGGGGGTTGTCCACAGGGATCTTCGCGCTCCACAGGTGTGGACAGTGGTGTGGATAAAAGAGTGAGAAGGACGGTGGGGCTTCAATGAACGAGATGACCGAGATCTGGGGAAAATGCAGGCCTTCCCTGCAGGAATCCGTCTCTGATGTTGTGTGGAAAACTTGTCTGTCACTCGTCACACCTGTGGATATGTCTGGGGACAACTTGATCCTTGGTGTTCCAAGCCACTATGTCCGAAGCAAGGTGGCTGAGCGTTTCCTTGGGCTGATCCGAGACCTGGCGTCAGCGGCGGCAGGTCGGCCCGTCGAGATCAGCCTCGAGCTGGTGGTCGCCGAAGCTCCCGAGTTCGCCTTTGAAGAGGTGTTCCCGATCGGCGCTGACGCCCCGGCTGCGACACCACCGCAGTCCGACAACCGAACCATTGCGCCCCGGGTGTCGGCCGCCCCGGCTGACGGGATTCGGCTCGATCCCCGGTTTACGTTCGATACCTTCGTGTCTGCCCAGTCCAACCGTATGGCGTTAGCCGCCGCCCAGACCGTGGCCGAGTCCCCCGGCCGGTCCTACAACCCCCTCTTCATCTATGGCGGATCTGGTCTCGGCAAGACTCACCTCCTCCATGCCATTGGTAACTGGATGGTCCAGACCCGACCCTCGAGCCGGGTGCTCTACGTCACGACGGAGACCTTCTTCAACGACTTCGTCGAATCAATCCAGCGCAAGACCCAGTTGGCGCTGAAACGGAACTACCGGGAATGCGACGTCCTACTCGTCGACGACATCCAATTCATCCAGAACAAGGATGCGATCCAAGAAGAGCTGTTCCACACGTACAACACGCTGCACTCGGCTGGCAAGCAGATCGTGCTGACCTCTGATCGTCCGCCCAAGTCCATCGAGAAGCTCGAAGATCGTCTCCGTAGCCGGCTCCTCTCGGGTCTTGTCGCCGAGATCGAGGCCCCCGACCTCGAGACCCGGATGGCTATCTTGCGGGCGAAAGCACAGTTCGAGGGAATCGACCTACCCGATGACGTCTGTGAGTTCATCGCCACCAACGTGCGCGACAACATCCGGGAGCTCGAAGGGGCGCTAACCCGGGTCGCCGCCTTCGCATCATTAACCGGCGAGCCCATCTCTCTGGCGTTGGCTATTCAGGTGCTGCCTGACATCGGCTCCGAGGCCGCCATGATTACCCCGGACATGATCCTCGCGGCCGTTGCCGAGTACTACCACCTCAGCGTCGAGGAGCTCACCGGTCCCCGACGGGCCCGCCCCCTCGTCACCGCCCGCCATGTGGCCATGTACCTCGTCCGCTCACTCACCGACTACTCCTATCCATCGATCGGCAAGGTCTTCGGTGGTCGGGATCACTCCACGGTGATCAGCGCCGTTGACAAGATCACCGATCAGATGGGAGAGAAGCGCCAGCTCTACGAGCAGGTCACCACCCTCATCCAGCAGATCAAGGCAGGTGGGTGAAACATGTGGAGAACTCACGCCTGCGCGGGTGATCCTGGGCGCATAAGTTGGGGACATAGAACCCTGCTATCCACAGAGGATGCAGGATTGCGCGAACATCACTCCATCCGGCCCACAACCCTCTTTGACACTGGGGATTGCTAGAACCCCCCTGAACAGGGA
>Ga0194049_1000793_pt1 | contig 10473 bp, 7 predicted proteins | sample JunL2225m_MetaG_FD_148665 | JGI IMG/M metagenome (GOLD analysis project Ga0194049, IMG submission 148665) | Anoxic zone freshwater microbial communities from boreal shield lake in IISD Experimental Lakes Area, Ontario, Canada - Jun2016-L224-25m | ecosystem: Environmental > Aquatic > Freshwater >... | reverse complement strand
TGCGGTGATACGGATGCGCCACCGGCTGAAGACGGCGGAAGGCAAGGCGATCTACGCACGGCGCAAATCCACGGTGGAACCGGTGTTTGGCATCATCAAACAGGTGATGGGCTTCCGCCAGTTCCTGTTGCGTGGATTGAAGGCCGTGACGGGGGAATGGACGCTGGTCTGCATCGCCTACAATTTGAAGCGGCTCCATGTGCTGGCGGGATAACTTTGCCCAAAGGGAAGGAAAAGCCGCATTAATGTCGAAAAACGCTCCATAAAGGGGCGAATTAAGGCGTGGCAATCGTTTTTCAGCCTTTTTGAGGAAGGGAAACTGTCGTACAACTCTAAGTCGGACAGGCTCCTAGTCCTCCCTTTCCTTAAATGCCCCTTCCCACTTACTGATGACCACGGTGGCCACGGCATTGCCGATCAGGTTGGTGATGGCGCGGGCCTCGGACATGAACCGGTCCACCCCGAGCAACAAAGCCAGGCCGGCAACCGGCAACACATCCATCGAAGACAGCGTCGCCGCCAAGGTGATGAAACCGCCGCCCGTCACTGCCGCCGCACCCTTGGAGGTCAACAACAGCACGGCCAACAGGGTTAGTTGATGCATCAGGCTGAGATCGATATTGGTGGCTTGGGCGATGAACACCGCCGCCATGGTCAGATAAATCGAGGTGCCGTCCAGATTGAACGAATAGCCGGTGGGAATCACCAAGCCCGCGACCGACTTGGCGCAGCCAAAGGTTTCCAGTTTTACCAACATCCCCGGCAACGCCGCTTCCGAAGACGAGGTGGACAACACGATCCACAGTTCATCCTTGATGTGTTTGATCAGCTTCCACAGGCTGAAGCCGCTGAACCGGGCAATCAAACCCAGCACGACGACAATGAACAAGGCACAGGTGAGATAAACCCCGGCCATCAACTTGCCCAATGACAACAGCGCCCCTGCGCCATATTTGCCTATCGTGAAGCCCATCGCACCGAAAGCGCCTAGCGGAGCCAAACGCATGATCATGTCGATCATTTTGAAAAAAACCCCGGACAGCCGTTCCAGCAACTCATACACTGGCCTGCCGCGTTCGCCCTGTGCGCCAAGCGCCCAGCCAAACAACACCGAAAACAACAGCACTTGGAGTATCTCGCCCTTGGCAAATGCATCGACCGCGCTGTTGGGGATGATGTTGAGCAGAAAGTCCACCGTGCCCATCGCCTTCGCCCCGGCGGTGTAGCTGGAGACGACTCCCGCGTCCAAGGTTTTTGGGTCGATGTTCATGCCCTCGCCCGGTTGCCAGAGGTTGACAACGATCAACCCAATCAACAAAGCGAGCGAAGAGACGACTTCGAAGTACAGCAACGCCTTCAACCCCACCCGGCCTACTTTGCGCATGTCGCCAGTGTGGGCAATGCCTAGGGAAACAGTGAGGAATATGATGGGGGCGATGAGCATCTTGACCAACTTGATGAAGCCGTCGCCCAGCGGCTTGAGCTTCGCGCCAAACTCCGGCCAAAGCAGACCGACGGCCACCCCGGCAATCACGCCGACGATTACCTGAAAATATAGGGTTTTATAAAAGGGTATGGTTTTACCATTGGAATGGCTCATGGTTTCGTTCAGTCAATCACTTCGGGGCAAGGGCGCCAGGAGCTGATTTTAACACTTGGATTGCAGCCATGTCCGGGGTCGCCAATGGGTTTTCGGCATTGGCACGGGCGGTTCTTGCGTAAAACCGGGTCGGGCCGTCCTCGGGATATTTGCGCGACAATGCTTCGAAAGTGTTCGCCGCCGCTTGCCATTTCCCCGCTTGGAACAGCCCCAAGGCTTCGTCGAAACGTGCAATCATTCCGACTAACCAAGGCGCGGACTCGTCTACGGGTGCGATGAGTTCATGCACATCGACCGAATGGGTTTTGCCCGCCAGCATGAAGCTGCCCATTGGGCGGGTAATGAACCCAGCCAAGCCATTAATCAGCGGCAGGGAAACCAAAATACGGGTTCCCAATAGTTTGTTAAGCCCCTCCAGGCGGGCGGAGGTGTTTACCGTGTCCCCAACCGCTCGATACGCCGCATTTTCCTTGCCTCCGACGAACCCGACACGCATTTCGCCACAGTGCAGCCCCATGCGGATGGGAAGCCTGACATGGCGTTTGTCTTGAAAACAATCGACGGCATGCAAAATGTCCAATGCCGCGCGTAACGCGCCAAGGCGTATATCGTTTTGGGAAATGGGGACTGTCCAGATCGCCATCATGGCATCGCCGGTCACATCGGAAACCCATCCACCATTTTGCCTGACCATGGGAAACAGGGTGCTGTAGTAATCGTTCATCAGTTCGCCAAGATCCATCGGATTCATTTTTTCCGCCAAGGACGTGTATTGCCCGGCATCGGTGGCAAGGCAAACCCCAAAGGAGACCTTGCTCTCGCCATGGCCTTCGTCTTCTGAGTTATCCATCCGGTTAGTCGCTTCATCGGGGATAAAACGGTCGATGACCGAATGGATTTTCCGGTTTTCTTGGGATCTCATCACATAGTTGTCAACCAGGCAACCGATCATTGCCAAGGGAGTGACCCAAAACAACGGCAGGATGAGCGGCAGCCACAACGAAAACTCCCTAAATAGCCAGCAAGCAATGGCAAAATAAGCCATTGCCAGCAGCAGCATCGAAGACAAGCCCACGCGCAATTTTTTGGAGGATAACCAGCCGAGCAAGCTCCCCCACAAAAACAGCCAGGCGAATTGTCCCCAGCGGCCAAAAATCGGGTATATCTCATTATGGTTAAGCAAATTGGCAATGGCGGTCGCAACCAATTCCAGCGAACTCACCGGGGAAAAGGGCGAATAAAAAATGTTTTCGGATTTGTCGGATTGGAACTCCTCGTCAAACCCTACGAGGGCTACTTTGCCATGCAAATCCGGTGTTGCTTTGCCCTCTTGCGGCAAGAGCAGACTGTGGTACGGAATGCGTGGAATCGTCCCTGTCGCACCGTAATGATTGAAATAGCGGGTTGTTTCCCCTGAAAGGGTCTCAAACAAAGACAGCATTGAAGCCCGCTGTCCAGGCGGCAAGGATTTACCGTGCAAACGCTGGAGCGTCCGGTCACGCAGCTTCGGCTGGCCCCCGAAAAGAACTTCCAAGTCGGCGAAAAAAGGGGCGAAAACTGCCAACGGACGGCTAGGCAAGACGCTGGCATCGGCAGTGACGGTTTCCCCCTCCCGTAACAAGCTTTCCAGCTCGCCACCGTGTTGCTTTAAGACAAAAAGCCGCAGCAAAACCAAAGGAAAAGTCGGGTGGTCGCCGCTTTCCCCAAAACGAATCAGAAACCGGTCGGTCTCTTCGCCTTGAACCAAGAGAAACGGCACTGTCGCCAGTGCCGTCTTGGCAAGTGACTCCGGGGGTTCCTCCAGCGACTCGATGTAAGCGTCCCCTTGCAGATGTTTCAACCTCAAATAATTAGCCAGCACCACCGACCCACTCTCCTGCATGGCGGCAGCCATTTCGGCATCGTCCGCAGGTTGAGGTGTGCTGAAAAAGATATTGAAACCGATAAGTTCCGCGCCAAGCTCGTTTAGGCGCCTGATCAATTTTGCATGGAACCTCCGTGGCCATTGCTCGGGGTCCTCTGCAACAGACAGTAGGTTGGCAGATTCCCGGTCAATGCTAATAATCACCACTTCGGCAGGAGGATTCAGTTCGCCACGCTGGGCAAACAATAGGCCAAGGCCTAACTTTTCCTCCAGCAGGGAAAAATACGGCAAAAGACTTAACAAAGCCACGCACAGCCCAAGAGCCACGCCGAACAGGCAGCGCTTGGATCGCCAATTTCTCCAGAACCCTCTCATGTGTATTGCCGTGCCACCGTTCTTGTGAGGTTATTTTCAATGCCGTGCAAGGCGTGTCTTGCCCAAAAGCCCGGTTCGGGAACGCGAATTGTACCCTTTTTCTTGCAAAACCCGTCGTAATGCTATAGTTTAGCCCTTAACCATTAAGGCTGGGGGTGCTCGGGCGTTGCGCCGGGCTGAGAGACACCCTTCGAACCTGATTCCGGTTAATACCGGCGTAGGGAAGCCGTTTCGACACACAACGTAATCGAAGCCGAAGCACTGTCTCCCAAGCGCCCCCTTTTTTCCATATCCATACTAGGAGAAAGCGATGAGCGCTGTTCCAAAACCAGTCCATGAGGCGGTCACCGCCAAAAAAGCTTCCATCCAGCCGTTTGCGGCCTCGGAGAAATTTTACGTCCAAGGCTCAAGCCCCGACATCCGCGTCCCCCTGCGCAAGGTTTCCCAATCGGACACGCCCGCCAGCTTCGGCGCGGAAAAGAATCCGCCCATTTATGTCTATGACACCTCAGGCCCCTACACCGACCTGGCAGTTTCCATCGACCTGCGGCTTGGCCTTCCCGCCCTGCGCGAAGACTGGATAGAGGCGCGTGGCGACACCGAACGTCTCACTGAACCGAGTTCCTCTTATGGGCATGAGCGCCAGCATGATCCCAAACTCGCCGACATGCGCTTCGAGCATATCCGCAGCCCCCGCCGGGCCAAGGCTGGAGCCAATGTCTCGCAGATGCATTATGCCAGAAAAGGCATCATCACCCCGGAGATGGAGTTTATCGCCATTCGCGAGAGTCAGAAGCTCGAAGCATTAAGCGAAATGTACGCATTCCAGCACCCCGGCGAATCTTTCGGCGCGGCCATCCCCAACATCATCACCCCCGAATTCGTCCGCGACGAAGTGGCGCGAGGCCGGGCGATCATCCCCAACAACATCAACCACCCCGAATCCGAGCCGATGATCATCGGGCGGAATTTCTTGGTGAAGATTAACTGCAATTTGGGCAACTCGGCGGTTAGCTCGTCCATTGAGGAAGAGGTGGAAAAAATGCTGTGGGCGATCCGCTGGGGCGGCGACACGGTGATGGATTTGTCCACAGGCAAGAACATCCACGAGACCCGCGAATGGATCATCCGCAACTCGCCCGTTCCCATCGGCACCGTGCCGATTTACCAAGCGTTGGAAAAGGTCAACGGCAAGGCCGAGGAACTGACGTGGGAAATTTTCCGCGACACGCTGATCGAACAGGCCGAGCAAGGCGTGGACTACTTCACCATCCATGCCGGCGTGCGCTTGGCCCACATCCCGTTAAGTGCCAAGCGTGTCACCGGCATTGTCAGCCGGGGTGGCTCGATCATGGCAAAATGGTGTCTGGCCCACCACAAGGAAAGCTTCCTCTACACCCATTTCGAGGAAACCTGCGAAATCATGAAAGCGTATGACGTGGCCTTCTCCTTGGGCGACGGCTTGCGTCCCGGCTCGATTGCCGACGCCAACGACGAAGCCCAGTTCGCCGAACTGCGCACTTTGGGCGAATTGACCAAAATCGCTTGGAAGCACGATGTGCAGACGATGATCGAAGGCCCCGGCCATGTGCCCATGCACATGATTAAAGTCAACATGGACGAGCAGTTGAAGCACTGCGACGAAGCGCCGTTCTACACCTTAGGCCCGCTGACTACCGACATCGCCCCCGGCTACGACCATATCACCAGCGCCATCGGCGCGGCGATGATCGGCTGGTACGGCACCGCGATGCTGTGCTATGTGACCCCGAAAGAGCATTTAGGGTTACCTAACAAGCAAGACGTGCGCGACGGCATCATTACCTACAAAATCGCCGCCCACGCCGCCGATCTCGCCAAAGGCCACCCCGGTGCGCAAGCCCGCGACAACGCCTTGTCCAAAGCCCGCTTCGAATTCCGCTGGCAGGATCAATTCAACCTGTCGCTGGATCCGGAAAAGGCACTGGAATTCCACGACGAAACCTTGCCGCAGGAAGGTGCGAAGCAAGCGCATTTCTGTTCCATGTGCGGCCCGCATTTCTGTTCGATGCGGATCACCCAAGATGTGCGCGACTATGCCAAAGCCCATCATTTGAGCGCTGAAGAGGCGCTAGAGAAGGGGATGGAGGAAATGTCCGAGGAATTCGTCAAGCACGGGGCGGAGATTTATCAGAAGGTTTGATATTAGATTGAGTTTCTGACTTGGACGAAAACTTTACTCAAGCAGCGTTGCGCCATGTGCGCGATGCCCGACTTCTTGAGCAAGAAAAACGTATCGAGAACGCGGATCAGCTTTATGGATTGGCGGCAGAGTGCGCAATTAAAAGCACTTTGCCACCCAATTCTTCAGACACTCATATCAAGGATTTGTGGGGAAAATCTAGAAACCATCCGACCACTGATCCGAAATTGGCAGCCGTACTCAAAGGTGATGGAACAGTTAAAAAGTACAACCCATTCAACGATTGGGAAATTTCCCAACGTTACTGCTGTAATGGCTATCTTTCATTCGATTCGATGGATAAACACAAAAAAGCTACGGAGAAAATTATGTTTGCGATTGGTATAACAGGAGTTAGACAAAAATGAAATCGTTCCAATTCGCTGAATCAATACCAAGTGCGCTCAAAATTCTTGATGAGCGCTTTGGCAACAAGCGACATTTTAACACTACCTTGGTTCGAGATGCTTTTGGTATCTTATCTGTTGTGTTACCCGATAATGTCATTGCCGATGAATTTATCTGGAATGATGTGGCGTTGCAGTTGCATGAAGCTTTAGGTTCTTATAGCCCCGGCGACGATCAAGTCTTGTTAAGAGAAAGCGATCTTATTAGCCCGACTGATGTAATTGAATCACCTGATCGTGTCCGTTTGCCAGATGCGCCAAACACTTGGTTGGTAGATCGCTTGCAGACCAATCAAGATTGGCTGAGGACACCTCTAGTTCGAAAGCCACCGCTACCGACGGCAGTTGCCTTTAGCATAAAGGGTGGTGTCGGACGAACCACGGCTTTTGCGTTATGGGCTTGGCATTTGGCCCGTTTGGGTAAAAATGTTATTCTCGTCGATCTCGACTTGGAAGCCCCAGGTGTTGCAGGTGTTCTACTGGATGAAGATTATTTGCCCGATTATGGCTTGGTGGATTGGTTGGTGGAAGCCTTACTCGGACCTCCTGATGAATCGTTATTACGAGAATGCCTAACCGAGTGCGCTTTGAGCAGTGACGAACCGGGCCGGATACGAGTTTTACCCGCCTTCGGCAAAATATCCTGTGACTATGTTAACAAGTTGGGTCGGGTGTATATGCCCACTTTTGCTCCGGAAACTGGCAAGTTTTCAGGATTGGCTGAGCGCTTGTTAATGTTGCTTGAACAACTAACAAGGTTATCGGATAAACCTGATGCTGTTTTGCTGGATGCCCGTGCTGGGTTGCATGACATAGGTTCCGCAGCCGTTACTCAATTGGGTGCGGAAGTATTCATGTTCGCACGAGATGATTATCAAAGCTGGCAAGCTTACGAACTATTATTTGCACACCTAAGTAGCGCACAAAGTGTTGAATGGGGCATGCCTGAACAAGATTTACGCTGGCGCATAAAAATGGTCTCTGCACAAGCAGAACCCACTCAATCGGCGAAATTACGCTTTATTGACAGATCCTATGCAAAGTGGCAGCGATTTTACGACTCGGAACCTGTGGACGACCAGAAAATTTTAATCAACCTAGGATTGTCAGGCTCACGAGAGGAAGATGACATCTCTAATAATACACCAAAAATCTTCGACCGAAACGAGGACTACGCTCCTCATTATCCTTTTTTTATATCGTTCGATCCAAGAATAAGAAGCCTTAATTTGATTGATTCATCGGAACGGCCTGACTGGTCTATTATAGAAACTGCTTTTGGCGATTTTTTTGTTGGCGCTACAACCCGACTGTTTCCAGATGAGCGAATATATGAGGTATTATTAAAATGAAACAACCCGGGTTCAATTTTGATTCCACGAAATTTCGTCATGCATTGATGAATCTTCCAGAAACTGCTGCTAAAGAGGATCTTGAACCGCCGGCGCTGACCGATATTTATGTTCCTGCTATGCATAGCAAGGCTTTATCGCCTGAAGTCAGTATTGTGGAAGGCATGCGTGGTTCAGGCAAAAGTTTCTGGACTGCGGTTTTGGCAAACGACAAAGCTTGTAAATTTGCTTTGGATACAGCGAGCGTTAAAGGTCTGTCTGCTTCGATTGTGAAGGTCGGATTTGGATTGAGCGAAGATAATACGGATTTTCCCAGTGCCAATCGCATTACTTCACTTCTCGATCAAGGATGCAAACCAGATTCAATTTGGCGTTCTGTCTTAATGAGACACGCATTAAAAACTTTAAATAAAAAGCTTCCTTTTAAGGATTCGGTATCTGACTCGGCAATTTGGGTCCAAAACAATCGAGACAAAGCGGATGATTTATTGGTCGAATGTGACAAGAATTTTTCCGCTCAGGGAAAAACGCTTTTGCTGCTATTTGACTCATTAGATCGTCTCGCTAATGAGTGGGAGCAAATTAGAGAATTGCTTTCTTCTGCTCTTCGTCTTTGTCTGGAATGTCGGACACGACACGCACTACGCATCAAATTTTTTCTACGTCCTGACATGGTGGAAGCCGATGATGAGGTTTGGGGGTTTTCTGATAGTTCAAAACTACTCCATTCCAAGGTTCCGTTGGAATGGCGACCTACCGATCTTTACGGCTTGATTTTGCTGCATCTTGCCAATAATGCTGACGTGGGGCGGATATTCCGGGATACATTATCGACCAAAGCCGACATTCAATGGCCAGCGATAGAACAAGCGTACCCATTACCGCGCAGTTTGACTGATAGTGAGCAACTTGTGCGTGGGGTTATCGAAGCACTAGCTGGGCCTTGGGTTGGAACTAGCGTAAAAAAAGGTTATACCTACACATGGATTCCCACTCATTTATCCGATGCCAAAGGGCGCTTAAGTCCTCGAAGCATTTTGTTGGCGTTTAAACAAGCTGCCATATGGACTAACAAGCATCGTCAAAACCACACATTACCTTTGCATTATGAAGGCATCCAACAAGGTGTGGTAGAGGCATCAAAAATAAGGATTAACGAAATTAAGGAAGATTACCCATGGGTTGGACCTTTGCTGGAAGCCCTAAATGGAGCTACTGTTCCTTTGTCGTTTGCAGAAATGACCGAAAGATGGACGCAAAATTGTATTAATAAATCGTTAATAATAGCCAAGGAAAAACAAAGACTGCCACCCCGCCGCTACAGTAGTACACCTAAAAAAGACAAAAACAAATTAGAAGCACTGGTTGATGATTTAGTCGAACTTGCTGTGCTCTACCGCACAGACGACAATCGTTTAAATATGCCCGACATTTTCCGCGTAGGTTTTGGCATAAAACGCAAAGGTGGGGTCAGGCCCCCACGATGATATGGCTAGTTTTTTCTGTTATCGGTTCTTGGGAAGCTTGAAAGATTACCAAATAAACTCAACATAAACAGATGGAAACAACCGGTCAACATACGGCTGGATCCGTCCATGGTTGAATCCATTTGATCTAGTCTAACGGTGCGCAGACCAGCACAGCCCGGATGGAGCGAAGCGTAATCCGGGATATCGAAGTTCAAATTCCCCGCATTCCGCTTCGCTTCATGCGGGCTACATCAACCTTATCGGAGGATAAACTCATGGGAATCCCCCTACCCGCCGTCATGTTTAGTTTTGAAGACTATCTTGCTTGGGAAGGCGGACAACTGGAAAAGCATGAGTTTGTGCGCGGCGAAACCTTTGCGATGGCCGGGGCCAAACGCGCCCATGTCACCGTCAGCCTGAACCTTGCCAGTGCCTTCAAAACCCATCTGCGCGGAACCCCTTGCCGGGCTTACATGGCGGACATGAAACTCAGGGTGGAAGCCGCCGACGCTGGGTTTTACCCCGACGTGATGGTCAGTTGCGACTCCCGCGACCATGCCGCCGACCTCTATTTGAGCCACCCCGTCCTAGTCGTCGAAGTCCTTTCCGACAGCACAGCCGCCTATGACCGGGGCGACAAGTTTGCCGATTACCGAAAACTCCCCAGTCTGCAAGAATACGCCATTGTTGACATTGATTCCCGCCGGGTGGAATGCTTCCGCCGCAATGGTGAAAACCATTGGGTGCTGTTTGATTTTGAAGGCGTTGGCGAATGCGAGTTTGCCAGCATCGGGTTATCCATACCACTTGCGGCAGTGTTTGAGGATGTGGAGGCGGAAGAGTTTGTTAAAACCGGGGCTGAGATTTACCACGGGGATCAAATAGTGGGATAATGTCCCTTGGCTCGCATACGGGAGCCTGTCTTGACCATTTGTGCTGGTTCCCACGCGGGAGCGTAGGACAAAATGAGAGCAATCAACATAATTCCTGATAGCGAATTATCAACTGATGTTACGCACGGGCATTGATAAAGGCATAAAATGCCGCTGTTGATCTGGCTTATTGGAAACGTGTCCCATGAAAAACCCTCTTTTAGATTTGTACAGCGACTACCTGATCAGTTCGTTCGCGCAGACCACCGCGACCGGCCTTTCCCGGCTGTTGGACAATGCGGTCAGCCATGAC
>Ga0194049_1000792_pt1 | contig 10475 bp, 6 predicted proteins | sample JunL2225m_MetaG_FD_148665 | JGI IMG/M metagenome (GOLD analysis project Ga0194049, IMG submission 148665) | Anoxic zone freshwater microbial communities from boreal shield lake in IISD Experimental Lakes Area, Ontario, Canada - Jun2016-L224-25m | ecosystem: Environmental > Aquatic > Freshwater >... | reverse complement strand
CCAGCTGGGCGCCGACATGCCGTGGAGCCCGACCCCTTTCACACCGTTCACGTTCACCGTGGTGGCCACGGACCATTTGGTGCCCGAGCGCAAGCGTGTGCAGGAGATTGTGGACATGTTCCAGCGCACTTTCCCGCGGGAAGTCGATGTGCATTTGCAGCTCAAGCGCAGTCCGGACTGCACGCCCGCGATGACCTTCGACAAGCGCATCGGCTCCGTGCACGCGCGCCTGCCCCGGGCCACTTATCTCGAACTGATGGCCAAAACCACTGTGGGCATCCAGCCGTCGGCCATGGAGGGCTGGAGCTTGCCGACCAACGAGTTCATGGCGATGGGGCGCCCGGTGATTTTGCCGGTGGCCGGCGCGATGGCAGACTACGTGGACAAACAAGCCTGTTTCCCAGTCGACTTCACAATGCGCCGGACCCCGCAAATGGTGTACCTGGGCCGCGGCAAAGCCCCGTGGGCCGACATGGCCGGAATCGGGCGCCAGATGCGGTTCGCGTACGACAACAAGTTCGAGGTCGTCAAGCGGGGCATCGCGGCCTACGAGTGCGCGCAGAAATTCACAGTTCATGCAATGGGCGAACGTTTCTACAACCTATGTCAGACTTTACTTACTTAGTCCCCGGGTTCATCCCGACCGACTGCATCAGTTCGCCGGGCGAGCTCGACCAAATGGTGGCCGACGCGCAGCCGGTGAGCAACGTGTCGTTTAACTATTACTCGGCGACGGCGCCCGACATCATTACGTACCCGGCGCTGGCCCGGTGCATCTGGGTCGACACGCACGCCACGCCGTACGTCAAGCGCCTGTACTCGTCGGCCACCAGTTCGTGGATTATCGAGGTCCCGGCGCCCGGCTCGATCACCGGCGATATGATCGCGGACAGCACGATTACGCTGGCCAAGATCAAGGCCAGTATCTACGGGCCACTTCAAGTTGCGCAGGTCAATGCTGGCCAAACCGCGTGGAACGCTGTGCCTGCGGCGACGCTGTTCAGCTCGACATATCCCCTTGCCATCACCTCGCTAAGCCGGTCGGCGGTCGGCGCATATGTGCTGAGCTCGAACGGGGTCACGAATTCCTGGGCCCTGTTCACCAGCTACTTCACGGCGGGCGTGGTGCCGCTTACGTCGATTTCTACCACGGGCGCGCCGGACCCCAGCGTCCTGAGCTTTGTGGGCGGGACTTTGGGGTACCGGACGGTCAACGCCTCGGTGGCCGACAACACGCTGGCCATCACCAAAATCGTCTCGGGGCCGGCGAACACGATTCTGGGCATGGACGTGACCGGGGCCGTGAAAACGTGGTTGACGGCGGCGCAGCTGTACAGCTTGTTCCAGCCGTATGTTACTTCCACTCTATATAAGACGGCGGCGGGCAGCGTGCAGGCGGTGCCTGTTGCTGGGGCCGCAGTAACCTTCGCCACGGGCCAAGGCGCCGGTGTCACGAACTTCGGGGCGTGGGCAATTTGTGTGACCGGCGAAAATGGTTATGCTACCGACGACCGAATCTTGTGGACGGCTTTCTATGATGTAAATGGTGATGAGGTCTACAACTTCACTGTGGCTATGGGCGCCAATGGGGATCTGATTGTGCAGCGCCCCAACCGCACTGGTTTTATGCTTGGCTCTAACAAGTCAGGCTCTATCTACAACGCCACCTTCACTCCTGGCAACTGGCGTGTGGGTGGTTGGGCCTACGCCGTCTAATTCTTCTCTACTGGCTCTCTTGCGCCGGCGGAGCCGGCGCCTTAGTCTCATGTACTCAATTTTATGATACTCGACGAACTTTGCAGGCGCCTGGGCACCGAAATCGGGCTCAAGAACGCCGGGGACGCGGCGCAGCGCCAGACCCTCGAGGACCTCATCAACGATGCGGCCGAGGAATTGTACACCCAGACCGACCTGCCACGGTCGTTGATGGAGGAGACGTTCTCCACGGACACCACGGACGTGGTGCGCCGGGTGACTTTGCCCCAGCGGGTCGGGGAAATTCGGGGCATCCGGGACAACTACTCCGCGGTCACCCTGCACGACATGCGCCCGCGGTACAACAACATGCCCTGGCCCAAGGGCAACATGTACACGTTCCGCATTATGCGCGACGTGCCCATTTTCCGGTCCATCGACAACGCGGTGGGCCTGTATATGCCGGCTCTCGAAGGGGACCCGACCACACTGGCCGTGAATATTGTGGGCGCCACGGCCACGGCGTCCGAGGTCCACGCCAGTTTCGACGGCGCCGGGGCCGGCACGGCAGTCGGGGTCCTGTGGACCGACATTTTCGAGATTACCAAGGACGCAATCACCCCGACCGACGTGGTGCTTTATTCCGGGACCTCGGCGGGCGTGGAAATGGCCCGAATCCCGGCCTACGGGGACCGGTCGATTTACATCGAGGTCGACCTGCTCGAAACCCCGTACACCTGCGCCTGCGCCCCGGTGTATTTCCCTTATCGGTGCCTCGACATTCTGTACAAGCCGCCGTTCCGGCCCTTGTTGGATTCCACTTCGTCGTTTCAGGTCGCCGGCTACGACCACGCGATCATCTACACCGCAGTCAAAATCTACCGCATCCGGGGACTGGGCGCCCAGGCCACAGACGCCGAGATTGCCGCGGCCAAGGTCCATGAGGAGCGGGCCAACAAGGTCATGAAGGACACCATCAAGTCCAAGATTCAGGCCGAGGATTTGGTCATCAAGTTCGGCCCGGCCCGCCAGGATATGCGGATGCTCCGGGGCCTGCGCCGCCTTAAGTACGGGTGGAACCGCTCTTACAATTCCTAGTATGACCTCGCTCCTTTATCAGCAGCAGAGTTTCCTGGGCGGGCTGGCGGCGCGCTACGACCTGCTGCGCCCCAGCCCCAGCACGTATCCGCTCCTGATCAACGGGCGGGTGCGCGACAACTCGGTGACTGCGGTGAACTCGCCGGAGCGCGACACCGCTTTGCCCGACGGCATCTACCAAAGCTGCACAGCGGTCGGGTCCATCCTCGTTGTGTTCATCTCCGGGCAAGCGTGGTACCGGGACACGGCGGTCGACGGTTCCGCGTGGCAAGTGGCCGCGGGCGTTGTGCTGGACCCGACGACACCCGTGGTGGACGTGATTTCAATCCCCGCCAGCACCGTGAACTACAAGCGGTCCGGGGACATCGAGACGGTCAAGTTCAACAACTCCCGGGCCCGGACAACCGAAGAGGGTTTGCTCGCCACCGACGGCATCACGCAGCCGGCGTTAATCTATCCGCAGGTGGGTAATACGCTCGCCGGGCGCCCGACGTTCACGTACGCGGACTGGACCGAGACGCCCGACGGCAGTCTGCGCGAGTACGTGCCCATTGGCCGATTCCCCGTGTTCGCTGGCCAGAAGCTGTACATGGCCACCAAGTCGACTGGTGGCAAGCTGAACCGCATCGCCCAGTCCGTGTCCGGGCGCCCGCTGGATTTCGTCATCGCCATCAACAACACCACCGGGGACAAAGACGGGGACGCGCTTTACACCTCGCACGCCATTGGGCTTGACGAATTGTCGGGCTTGTACTCGACCTCGTTTCCCGACGGCTCGTTCATCGCGTCCACGCCGAACAACACCACGCTGGTTTCCCCGGTGACCAGCGCGGGCTCGTTCTTCGGGGAGCCGTTTTTCCGGAACACCCCGCTGTTCAACACGGGCGCGATCAACAACATCTCCGCGGTGGACTTGAACGGCGACGCCGCCTTCATTACGCCCACGGGAATCCACTCGTTCGACGCCACGGCGCAGCAACGGGTCGAGTCGAACAACGACCCGATCGCGGTCCAGATCCACCGGCTGCTCGCCGATGTGCAAACGTTCGGGGCCACCGGGGATTTCCGCGACTACGCATACTTCGCGGTCGACACTATTTTTGGTCCTGGCGTGGCTGTCTATGACAAAGCCCCGATCGAAAACTCCGGAAAACTGGGCCGATTTATTGGCCTCGACCTATACTCGGGCATCGGGCAAATCAAGCAGTACGCCAGGACCACCGCCACGACGGGCGACCGCCTGTGGTTCATCACGGCCGACAACCGGTTGTACGAATTTGGCGCGGCGAGCAGTCGGGAGACCTGCCGATTTTATATCGGGGACTGGAGTAGTGGAAGTGGCACCACGAGCCAGAATCTTCGCCGCGCCTTGGCCGTTTTCTCCAATGTGGTCGAGGCGACCACGGTGCAAGTCACCCAGTACTGTGACCGCCAGCTCATCAACAAGGTGACCTACGACATGGTGGCCGCCGGGGAATCGGACGCCCCGGTGATTCCGGTTCCGTTCCGCATCGTGGACAAATCGGCCACAGGCATGATCGAGTTCCAGGCCTCTGATGGGCGACTGGGCTTTTCGGTGGGCGCGATGTTCGAGTGGGCCAGCGCCGCAAAACTGGTGTACGCCGAGCTTGAGGCCGACGCCGACACCAAGTCCCCGGGCACTTTGTCCCAGTTCTATCAGAATGCTATCGTGCCGGGCCCCGCGATTACCAAGTTCGCGTTCGTCGGGGACTTTGACCCGGGCGCCTTGGTCAACACGCTGGTCAAGCTACCGCTAGATACTGCGGTCATCGCGATGGGCGACCTGTTCTATGGGGCCAACCACGCCACGGACTACGCGGCCTATGCGGCCACGCTCCAGGTTCTCCAGCGCCAAGGGCGCTTGTTCTCGGTGGCCGGCAACCACGACCTCGACTTCGACGCGGGCTATGTGTTCAACAACACCTTTGGCCAGGGCCGCCGGTATGCGAAGTACTCGGTGGGCGACGCGGACTTGTTCTTCTACAACACGGGCTGGACGACCTCGAACCTCGGGGCGACCAATCCGCCCCTTGAGCCCGATGGTGTGGCGGCCGGGTCCGTGCAGGCCAACTGGCTGCGCACCAATCTGGAATCGTCCACGGCCCGGTTCAAGTTCGTCATCATCCACGAACCGCCTTACAGCTCATCGACCTACGCGCCGGGGTACAGCATCCTGCGCCTGCCGTTCAAGTCCTGGGGCGCGACCGCCGTGTTCTCGGGCCACGACCACAACTACCAGCGCCACATCGAAGATGGACTCAACTACTACACCTGCGGGACCGGCGGGCACAGCTTGCGCACAATCAACGCCACCAAAACCGCCGGATATCAGAACGGAATCGACACCAGCTACGGATACTTGTCCGTCGTCCTCGACCGGTACAACTGCACCACGGGGTTCGTCGCGCTTAATGCCACCACCCAGTTTGACCGATTCTCTATCCCAGTCTGATTGGTTCGCCCTGATTAACTTGTGGCTGCCGCGCAAGTCGTACATGTATGCAAACTTCGAAATTAGTGATTTTGTCCTCTATGTCAACCAGTGCATCGCCCAAGGGCGCTGCCACGTCGGGCGTACGGACAACATACCTGATGCGCTGTACATCTGGGCGCCAGATCCAGAGTTCCCGGACACCTGCTACTTCGAAACTTTCATCGGGAACACCGGGGACATCCGACGGTTCTTACGTGAACAGATAAAACCGCAGTACCCGTACTTTTCCAAACATCGTAACGACCGTTATAAACGCATTAAATTATGAGTATCATTGACAAATTAATAGGCGACGACTATTCTAGTACGTCGGTGGATGATCAGGCCAAGCAAATTCAGGCGGCCTACAAAGCGGCGTACCCGGACGCGCTGGCGACCGAGGGCCAGGGCGCCCGGGATTTGGCGAACACGCGCTTGGGTATTGCTCAGACTGTGACGCCGGGGTACAACGACCTGGCCCTGAATGAGTACGACCGCAATCAGGCGCGGGCGTCCGGGATTCAGGGGCGCTATGATGCGGCACAGGCGGGGAACGACGTCAACAACCTGAACCAGTACGGGGTTCAGGCGGGGCAGGCTTTGCTGGCCGCGGACAATGCAGCAAATCCTGAGGCGGCGGCGATTCGCGCTGGGGCCGGCTCCAAGTATGGCCAGCTGCTGGACAACCTCGACCCAAATCTGAGCGCCGGCACCCGGGCCGAGATTGAGCGCGGCACATCGCGCTTGTCGCCGTCGGGCGCCCAGAACTCCGCGGTGTCCACGGCCGAGAAGGCCATGCAGTTCGGGTCCGCGCATGAGCAGCACCTGAACAACTTCGCGAATGTGCTGAATGGTGTGTCGAACGCCCTGCCTCAGTTGAAGACGGGCTTGAACCCGGCGGCGCTGGCGCTGGGCCGTGACTCGCGCAGTTCGCCCATTGCGGGCGGGTTGACAGGCGCCACGGCCGCCGACAACACTGCATTTTCCCGGGGCTCGCAGATATACAGCGGCCTAAACCAAATGTCCATGAACAAAGTCAACGTGGATGCCGGGAAATTCAAATCGTTCGGCGACGCCCTGAACCAGGACTCTAGCACGTTTTCCAACGTGGCCGGCGGCGTTAAAGCACTGGGTGCTTAACAGTTAACTACGTACTACTATGCCAAACTACACTACCGCAGACGATCCTCTGGCCTACGACGAGCAGGGTAATTACCCCGGAAAACACCAGCCCTGGTATGTTAGGGCAGCCGAAGGGGCAACCTTCGGAATTTATGACCCGAACTATAAGGAAGCGACCAATCGCAATAAGCAAATCATCCAGGCCCAGACTGAGCAGAATCTCAACCGGGCCAAAGCTGATGAGTGGCGGAATGAAGCTGCCAAAAACATCCAAGCGTTCGCCCAGAACCTGGTCCAGTTCACCGGGATAGACAAGGCCGAGGCCCTGAAACTGGCGACCGAGCATTATCAGGAGCAGTCGGCACTGCAGGCCCAGCAGGCACAGAATGCTGTGACCAAGGGAAAAGCCGAGGGCGCTTTGCCCTTTGCCAAGAACGTTGGGGCCGAGGGCGCGCAGGACGACATCGTAGCCAAGCAGGCCAACCGGTCCCGGAATACTGGAGCTTTGCAGCAGAGCGAGGCTAGCAATACGCTGGGCACCCCGAAAACTAATGCGTTGACGGACTCAACTGAGGCCAAGAAGAAACTGGCTCAGGAACAGGGCGGGCTGGCCACGGCCATCGACCAGAACTCGACGGCCGAACTGGAGCGCGCCCTGAAGGACCCGGCCGCGGAACAGAAGTACCTGCGCGACCAGCAACTTATCAAGCAGTTGCAAGCTGCTGGCGGTGTCGCTGGGGCCAAGATGCGGAACCAGCAGACCACCGCCGATGCCGCCGCGCTCGCTGGGGATATTCAGTCTGGGGAGTATGACAAGCTACGTCAAGCTGGGCAAGCTTTGCCATTTCAGCAACACATTGGCCCCGGGGCGGCCGTGGTCAACTCACTCACTGGGCAGAAGACCGAGCAACCGGCGCTGCCTGTGGGCATGTACCAAAGGGGCCTTGATGCAAATGGTGAGCCCATGTATGGTGTTTATCGTGGCGTGATGGCGCCCAGCACCGCTGATAAAGTGGCCCAGCCCATCCAGTCGCCCGTCGAACCTGGCGTCGTTCGTATCCCCCGCCGCTCGCTCCTTAACCCGAACCAACAGTAATCATGGAAAAACTCACACAAGACGAAATCAACGCGGCCCTGAGCCAGGCGGGCTTGAAGCCGGGCATGGGCACGGTCGAGTTGCACGACGACGACACGGTGTCCGTGCGCCCGCTGCCCACTGAGGACCGTGGGGCGCTGGAGGTGCTGGGGCGCCGGCTTGCGGGCGGGTTGCCCAAGGCGGCTGGTGCGGCCGCGGCAATGGGATTGGGTTCTGGGCCCATCGCATCGGCAGGCGCAGGCGGTGGTGTGTTGGGTGGTGCTGTCGCTGGCCCAATCGGTGCCGGTGTGGGAACATTCGGCGGCGCAGCCTTGATGGCTGCTGGACTGGGCGGCGCTGGTAGCGAGGCCGCTGGCGCACTGGATGACAAGACCCTCAAAATCCGCCAGCAAATGCTGGGCAACCGGGCGCAGCAAATCCGGGACGAGACGCAGCATCCGTGGGCCACGACCGCCGGTGACTTCGGCGCCGACCTTATGGCGTTCGGGCCGCCGTCTCGGGCGCTGGCTTCTGGGGCCGCGAAACTGGGGACCGCTGCCCGCTGGGCGCGCGGTGCCATGAACTTTGCCCCGGAGGAATCGCAGGCGCTCGTCTCGCACGGGGCCAACGCGCTTCTGGGCGCCGGGCAGTCGGCGGCCCAGCAGTACAGTGACTCGGGCACGGTTGACCCGATGGCCACGCTCAAGGCTGGCGCCGAGGGCGCGTTGCTCGGGAATCCGGGCGACACGATTAAGGGCCTGCGTGGACTTCGTTCCAAACCGTCCGTTGCCACTCCGAGTGTCCAGTCGCCCAGTTCTCCGCCCGCGCCCACTACGGCAGATGCACCGTGGACCGAGCGTGTGTCGGCGGGCCAGGACATGGCGCCCGCGGAGCTCGACCTGAACGTGAACAATGACCGAGTGAAGGGCACGCTGGCCGGAAAAATTGCTGATGTCCGCGACCAGCGGCGCGAGGGTGATGTGAAAATCGCCCAGCAGGCGTTCAAGGCCAAGGAGCAGGTGCTCGCCGACCAAGGCGAGGCTGTGCGCCAGCGCCTGTTGGCCGAACTAGAGGCCCAGGCACCGGACATGGACCCGAAGGATGCGGCGGTCCAGCGCACCCAGATCATGAAGCTGACCGCTGCGGACTTGGGCCAGTTCCATGGGGACATTGCGGCCGGGGAAAAAGCCCAGGCGGATGAGCGTTTGGAGAAAAGCTTGGCGCCCACGACGGCGGACCTTGAGCAGGCGACCATCCGGAAGAACATCCAGAACTGGAAGCGGCCGAGCATTCCGTTGGCCGCGGCCGACCTTGGCCCGCGCCCGGTGGCCACGGTGGCGACGCCCGAGGAGATTGCCGCCGCACGCAGCACCGCGGACCCGATTCGCGAGAACACGGCGAACGAGCTGCGCCAAGCGCTCATTGGTGGCCAAATCACTGGTTCGCCGGTGACCCCGCGCCCCCAGAAAACCCGGTTCAGCCGGCCCGAGGACGTTGGCCCGGACCGTGGCTTGCCCACCGAGGGCCCGCGCACCGAGGCCGAGACCCTCCAGGACTACCTCGAGAACCGCCGCACCAAATTCCAAACGCGCCCAAAATCTGAGGCGGCCGACGCCCCGACGCCCGAGCCCGCTGGGGTTCTGGCCGAGGCTGTGCGTTTGGCCGCCGACCCTAAGGCCGGCAAGAAAGCAGCGTTCATCCCGGCCGGTAGCCCGCGCCCGGAAGTCCCGGCGGGCATGGTTTCGCTGGCGCATCCTAAAGGGGAATTTGTTTACAATCCCCAGAAGATGACCCCGGAGGAAGCCGCGCGCGCTGTGGCCGGCGACCAGCTCGATGGTCAGGCGCTGGGCCTAGGGCAGAAAACCAAGCCCACCGCCCCATCCGACCACTCGGTCGTGACCGACTCCAACGGCCAGCCCGCCGTGATGACCGAGGTGGTCGCCGGGCCCCAGGATGTTGCGCGGGCCAAAGCGGCCCAGCAAAACGCCGCGCCCGGCTCGACCCAGCGCGTTGTGCTCACGGCGGACGTGCTTGCTGGTCGTGAGGCTGGCCTTGCGCCAAGCACCACGCAACCAAGGCTCGTTTCTGACACCCCTACGCGTAAGGTCTATGAAATCAAGGGAGGTCGTGGTGAAGTTGCTGCCAGGTTTGATGTAACGTTGGACGATAATGGCGTCTGGAGACCGACTACTGGGTCCGGATTCGAGATCTTCGACAAGAAGCTTCGTGGAAAAGGTATTGGAGAGAAGTTTGTCCGGAAGTTCTCGGATGAGGTTGGACCGATCGGAAGCACCGGACTTAACCCTGAGCACGGCACATCGGACGATGCACTAAAAATGTGGAAACGCATTGGCGCACCCGTAGAGAATCTCCCAAATACACATGCCGATATTGGGGAGAAACAGGCTTATGTGCTTCGTAAAAATGTTGGCCTTGCGCCCGCCTCCCCGTTGCCTGCGGCCGCCCTGCGGCCGCCCTCTGGCCCTACGGCCACCCGCCCTGCGTCTTCTCCCCCGGCTTCTTCCCCTGTGGCAGACGCCCTATATCAGGGACCCCAGACACAGAAGATTGGGCTCAACCCCGCTACCCCAGAATCCATCGCCGCCGGGCGCAAAGCTCTGGACCGCCGGGGATTTAAGTACACCGAGACTGACGCCCCAATTGACGAGGGCCGAGCCGCCGGCTCGTTTGAGCCGAGCACCGGCGACATCACCGTCTCCAAGAACAACCTATACGACACCACGCACCAGCACGAAGGCATGCACGGGCAGCTCCAGTCGCTGATGCTGAGCAAGAACCCGCGCGAGCGCCAGTTCGCCATCGACCTGATTGCGGCGCACGGCGAAGAGCCGCTGGCCGAGCTCGGCGCCCGGGCCTCGATTGAGGGAGGCAAAGAGAATCGGTTCATGCGCCTCGTCAAGGACAACTGGAACTGGCTGCGCACCACTAAGCTCGGTGGCGGCGACGCAACGCCCGAGCGGGCTGCGCCCC
>Ga0194049_1000789_pt1 | contig 10490 bp, 9 predicted proteins | sample JunL2225m_MetaG_FD_148665 | JGI IMG/M metagenome (GOLD analysis project Ga0194049, IMG submission 148665) | Anoxic zone freshwater microbial communities from boreal shield lake in IISD Experimental Lakes Area, Ontario, Canada - Jun2016-L224-25m | ecosystem: Environmental > Aquatic > Freshwater >... | reverse complement strand
TTTTGCAGATTGATACGCCTTATTGGCAGATTTCCATCTATGCAATTATGGTTGGTGCCGGCCTTGGTTTATCCATGCAGACCATCGTTATCGCCTTACAAAACGCCGTTGACTTTAAAGATATGGGAGTGGCAACGAGTAGCAATACTTTCTTCCGCTCATTAGGTTCGGTTTTTGGAACCGCGGTTTTTGGAAGTATTTTAACTAACCGTGTCGCCCACTACCTAACAGCTAACTTCGCCGATCTTGCAGCTAAGAATCCATCGGCAGTTGCTGGTTTTGATGCAAGTAAATTAAAGGGAATCACAAATAGCACGGCAGTACTTAACACGATGCCGCCAGTTATTAAGCACACCGCCCTTGAAGCTTTCGTCTCCTCATTCCATATTGTCTTTTACGCCGCAGCTCCAGTAACGGCAATTGGTTTCTTGCTTGCACTTATGTTACGTGAGACTCCACTGCGCACTTCAAATGATTACGCCGCAGCGCGAGAAGAGGCAGCTGGCGAAACTCTTGGTTAATGCAATCTCCATTTAAGGATCTGCCGCGCGAGATTTCAGTTCTCGTCGCGGCATCCTTCTTTGTGGCAGTTGGTTTTGGAATTGTTCTACCTGCAATCCCCGTATTTGCCCGAACTTTTGGTGTAAACAACGCGGCAATTGGTCTGATTATTTCAATGTTTGCCATTACCCGATTTGCCTCCGGTCTAATCTCAGGCAAACTCGTTGACATGTTTGGCGAAAGAGCGGTTTTCTCCAGCGGAGTCTTAATGGTTGCAATTTTTGTTTTCTTAGCCGGCATGGCCACGTCATATTCTCAGTTGCTCTTCTTTCGCGCTGCAGGTGGGCTTGGCTCTTCAATGTTTTCAGTTGCCGCAGGATCGGTCATTATGCGCTCGGTCGATGATGAACATCGCGGCCGGGCACAATCGGTCTACAACGGCGCTTTCTTAGTCGGTGGTGTTTCCGGTCCTGCAATTGGTGGATTGCTATCACTGATTTCCCTTCGCGCACCCTTTTTTGCCTACTCTGCAATGTTGCTTACATCGGGCGTGGTTGCTCACTTTTTTCTCAAAGGTAGCAAAATCGGCAAGCGAGAAAGGAATGTTGATACGAGTAATCACACTACGGTGCGTGAAGCCCTGTCGATGAAGCCGTACCAAATTGCGCTGGTCTTATCATTTATCGGCAACTGGGTTGTCTTTGGCTTACGTGCGTCGATCATGCCGGTCTTTGTCACTGAACAATTGCATGCCTCCACCGCTGTAGTTGGTTATGGCTTTGCACTGAGTGCTATTTTTCAAGGCGCTTTGCTTATGAGAGGCGGCCGACTATCCGATAACAAGGGTCGAAGGATTGCCTCAATTATTGGTTCGAGTATCGCGTTATGTGGCGTTCTGGTCATGACGCTAGCGGTTCATCCGTGGATGTATTTAGTTGCAATGTCCATAATTGGAATTGGTTCTGCTTTCTTGTCTACTACTCCAGCCAGCATTGTCGGTGACATCATTCATGGTCGCGGCGGTCAGGTGATTGCCGTATTTCAAATGGCAGGAGACGCCGGAATGATTGTGGGACCTTTAGTTATCGGTGCGCTCTCTGATGCATATTCATATCGCACCGCATTTGCTGTATCTGCCGTGGTTTTTGCAGTTGGAACTCTTTTAACAACAAGAATTCCAGAAACGCGCGAGAGCTTTCTCGAAGGGCAAAGAGAAAAGCCCCAGGTGAATAACCTGGAGCCTCTCGTTTAAAACTTTCCTTTAGTTATTGCGCAAGATTGATAACAAGCGCAGAACTTCCATATATAGCCACACAATTGTGACCATCAAACCAAAGGCCGCACGCCATGACTCTTGCTCAGGCAGACCAGCATTGATTCCCTTTTGAATTTGATCAAAATCTAGAATTAAGAAGAAGCTGGCGAGAACCATTCCACCAGTTGCGATGATTAAACCAAATCCGCCGATGCTATAGATGCTAGCGCCGAAGAGTGAGCCAATCATTGAGACAAGACCTAAAACAACGTAACCAATCAACGCAGTCATTAAGACTTTGGTGAACTTAGGAGTTACGCGGATGCGCCCGCTCTTATAGGCGAACAACATTCCGGTAAATGCGCAGATTGTTACGAGGATTGCCTGGCTAACGATGCCCTGATACATGTTGTTATAGAGATGGCTGATTGTGCCAAGAGCTAAACCTTCAAAGGCAGCGTAGGCAATAACCATTGCCGGGTTAACCGATTTACTAAAACTATTTACCATGGCCAAAGCAAAGCCACCGAAAACGCCGAGCAACATCGCTCCGCCACCAAGGTTAAGCGTCCATGCAGCTGCGCCAACGCCGACAAGAACTGCAAATAAAATTCCAGTACGAGTGACAACATCATCAATCGTCATGCGACCCGTGCGCAAAGATGATGCGGCAGGTGCGTTATATAGATTCTCTAGCGCTGCGTCGGTCTCAGTTGTTGTCTTGGGATCAAATGCAGCGTATCCACGCTGATTAAACGCCCGTCCTAAAACAGGGTTTGAACTGCGCATATGGTTTTTCTCCTTTTGTATAACTCCCAGAAAATCTGGTAGTTGCCTTACTTAACAAGTTTAGGGCTAGGAAGATTCCCGGGCGACCCAAATTAGTGCTCGACCTGCGAATTGGCCGAGAACTACTACGTATTTAGGACCCGATCAAAGAGTGCAAAGGCGCGCTCCCTGAGGCCAGTTTCATGGTCCCTCATTGCATCGGCAATTGGTCCCCATTTTTCGGGTGGAACTCCGATGGCTTCGACCATTCTTCCGAGTGCATCAGCGTCTACTTCTGGGTGAAATTGAACGGCCCAAGCTTTACCCTTTCGAAAGGCAATAGCGGCCTGCGCAACGGTTCCAAGGACTTCAACACCTGGAATCGAAAGGATGCTTTCTGGAATTATGAAATCCTCGTGCCAAAGCACCCATCCGCCCTCATCAATATCTGGTGAATGAGTATCGATCTGCTTAAAGCCAATGTTTTTCACTTCGCGCCGCTCTACCTCGCCGCCAAGTGCCCTGGCCATAACCTGCGATCCATAACAAATTCCAAAAAATGGTTTATCGGTTTCGAACCTTGATTTAACAAGTTCGATTTCCTTCACCGATGTGGGGTGCTCGTAACCGGTTGAAACCGAGTTAGGGGAGCCAAGAACTATTATTAAATCAGCGGCAAGTAAATCTTGTGCATCCCATGTTTGTTCGCGATAGAAGCGTTCAACTGTGTGTCCGCGCAAATCCGCCCATTGACCTAGTAGTGAGAGCTCTGCAGCAACGCTCTCATGGCTAAGAATTGCGATTTTTGACATGTGCGCATCCTATTTCAATTTGAGTTAGTTGACTCATGGGATAAATGGGGAGAGCCCCGCCGATTTCTCGACGGGGCCCGCTTTCCCTCGATTTTTGGAACTAGGAGGACAACTTCAGAGGTTTAACCCTGACCGACCTTGATCTTTGCTTTGGTGTGGTATGCCTTCACAATTGCAATCGCAGCTTGTGCGAAACTATTTGTGTAGGTTGCATTTAGATCAACGGCAGCAACTTTAGCTGCAGTCCATACACCGTAATCGATGCGGCCTTTTTGCTCTGCACGTAATACGCCGAGTGCAGCGCCTACAGGCATTCTGATTCCAGGGTTATACATAACCTTTTCATCATTAAGCGCAGCTACGTATGTATCAAGACCAACACCTGCGTAGTAATCGGCAGGCATTGCCTTAGCGATCTGCAGAGCAGTGTGTGCATCTATCCAAGCCATTGTGTCGTACATTGCACTAACAACGCCTTGTACTTGAGCTGGGTGCGAATTAATCCAGTCAGTCATTCCATATACAGTGGTTGCAACATAGTTGTGACCAAGAGCTGCTTTGGTTTTATCGCCATAACGCAAATCAGTCAAAACATAGCCCAACTTGGCTTGCAGAATTTTGGAGATTGTTGGCTCAGTTGTCATTCCGCAATCAACAGTCTTATTTGTAAATGCAGCAATAAATGTTGCACCTGCGCCGATGACCACTGAGTGCATATCTGATGCTTTTACACCAGCAGCTGCACCAATTGCGCGAGTAATGAAATTAGTAGATGAACCAAGACCGGTTACACCAACGTTTACTCCGCCGATCCAGTCTGCGGGAGTCTTGATTTTGCCTTGCAGATCAATGCGGCAAAGTTCTACTTCACCAGGTGACTTCAGAAGTACAGCTACGGACTCTGAACTCTTACCAAGAATTTGAAGGTCGATATTGTGGTCAAAGAATCCACCCGTGAGTTGTACTCCACCGGCGACCATATCGTTCGTTGCATCTCCACCAGCTGGTTCGTCAACTAGTTCAACATTAACGCCATAGCGCTTGTAGAATCCAAGTTGTTGAGCCAACATGAATGGCAGATAAATCTGCTTAGAGAGTCCGCCTACTTCAATCTTTACTACATCAGCAGCATGTGCTGACTGAACGCCTGTCGTAGTAGTCAGGGCTAACGCAATTGCGCCGAGAACCGCTACAACTTTTTTTGATACCTTCATTCTTTCTCCTTTTATTTGCGGTAAATATCCCGGAACTCTTTAGAGTTCAGCCCCGGAATTCTGATTAGGTCGCCAGTTCAGAAGGCGATTTTCTAGTTGAGTGATTAACCATTCGGCAGTTAGTGCCATGATGCCGATTACCAACATCGCTGCATAAACACCGTTGGGATTAAAGGTCGCTTGGGCTGTAGCAATTAATAAACCGAGACCGTGATTGGATCCAAGGAATTCGCCAACAATTGCACCGATTATGGCAAAACCGAAAGAGACGTGCATCGAGGCCATAATCCATGAAAAGGCGGATGGCAGAACTACTCTACGGGTCACCTGCGAGTTTGATGCACCCAGTAATCGTGCATTAGCAATCAATTTCCTGTCAGCTTCCCGAGTGCCCGTAAAGGCATTAAAGAAGACTGGAAAGAAGACTAGAACAAACGCCAGTGCAATCTTGGAAGTAGAGCCAAGACCCCAAATAACCGTAAATATAGAACCAAGAACCACGCGGGGAATTGAGTTAGCAATTTTTATGTAAGGGGCAAAAACCTCAGCAAGAATTCGATTGCGCCCTAATAAAATTCCGAAAATAATTCCAAGAATTACGCCGATAAGAAAGCCATATGTCGCTTCCATTAAAGTGACATATGAGTTATACCAAAGCGAGCCTGCCGCCGTTCCGTTATGAATCCAAACCATTAATTGATGCCATACGCCGGTTGGCTGACCAAAAAAGAATGAATCCATAATTTTGTGATCGGTCAGAAATTGCCAACTAAATAGGAGAAAGACAGCTAATGAAACTTGAAGAATCTTAATCCTAATTACTCTCATCCGAGCCTTACGCTTTAATTGCTCCTCAGATGCGAAATCTGGATTACCGAGTGTCTGTTCAATACTCATAATTAGATCACCAACTCCTTTACTTAGAAGCAATCAATTGACGTTGGTAGGCCACATCGACCTCTTCTCGTAAGACTTCCCAAATCTCTTGGTAAATCTTGATGAATTCTGGACTAAAGCGGATATCGCGCGCTTTACGCGGACGTGGAAGATCAATTTTGAAATTTGCTTTAATGCTGCCGGGACCTGCCGTCATAACTAGCACTCGATCAGAAAGCGCGATTGCTTCTTCCAGATCATGCGTAACAAACATAACTGTGGATCCGGTCTGGTCCCAGAGCTGCATTAGCTCTTCAGTCATAATCGCCCGGGTTTGTACATCGAGTGCCGAAAATGGCTCATCCAAAAGTAATAATCGTGGTTCATTAATGAGTGACTGTGCCAAAGCAACGCGTTTGCGCATTCCACCAGAAAGTTGATGTGGAAAATGTTTTTCAAAACCAGTTAATCCAACTTTAGCAATCCACTTTTGAACCAGTGCCTTAACTTCCTGATCCGGTAATCCACGAAAACGTGGCCCTGCCGCTACATTATTTGCAACGCTCATCCAGGGAAATGTTGCATCATGTTGAAAAACAAAACCTGTTGAAGTATCAATATCTTTTACTTGCACTTGATCAACTTGAACTGTTCCAAGACTTGGGAATTCAAGACCGGCAACAAGTGTCAGTGCAGTTGATTTTCCACAGCCTGTCGGACCGACTAGTGAAACAAACTCACCTGGCTTAATTTCGAAATCTAACTCCTTGATTGCTTGGTACCAATCACCTTTAGGTGTTCGAAATCGTTTGGAAACATTTGAGAATTTAACGTGCACTCCTGTGGTCATAATGTGAGCCTAAGTCCACAAAGTAGGCAACTTGAGCTTTATAACGAGGTTGTTACGCTAAAACTCGTTTAAAAACTTTTGCTCGTTTTGCTCGCTTCCTCAATACCCTGACAGGGTAGATAAATGGAGGCACACTTAGCCCATGACAACCGCACGGGCACGCTTATTGCGGTTTTCCATGAATCGAGTTTTGATTGTAGTGGTTGCAGCTTTGCTCGGATTAGTTATGACTTTCAACGTTGCACATCGTGCTCAAAATCAGGAATATCTAACTCGCGCCCTTACGCTTGCAAAATCAATATCAGTCATGCCGGATGTAATCGAACTGATTCAAAGTGGAGACACCGATCATCAACTGCCTCCACTTGCTCTTCTAATTGCCAAGCGAACTGGCGCCTCGTACATAGTCTTTACCGACAAAGATGGCGTTCGGTTAAGTCATCCAAATCCAGCGTTAATCGGTAAAAAGGTAGAGGATGCTCAAGCAACACTTGCTGGTGCATCAACGACTTCATTTCATCCAGGTTCACTTGGATTATCAGCTAATGGTAGAACTCCAGTCTTTAATAGCGAGGGAAAAGTCATAGGCATGGTTTCGGCCGGTTTTCTTACGAATACTTTTGCTAACGAAGTCAGCTCGCTGCGAAACTCTTTCATATATCTAGGTTTTGGAATTATTTTTCTTGGCTTCATCATCGCAGAAATACTTGCGCGTAAATTGAGAAACAGGCGTATTGAGAATGAGTTAGAAGAGACAAAGATTAAATACCAAGAGCGTGATGCGATGCTTCACGCCATTAAAGAGGGAGTTATAACTCTTACGAATGATCGAAAAATAATTCTTATAAATGATGAAGCAATGCGTTTGTTAGATCTCAATAAGTCGGTGGTTGGGCAGGCGATTGATGCCGTGGTTCCGCAGGGTCGTTTATTGGATCTGCTTGAAGGTGAGACCCCTCAAGGCGATGATGAAATTGTTTTGAATGAAAATTTTTCACTTCGTATTAACACCAGGCCTGTAAGGCAACTTGGCAGAAATATCGGTTCAGTTATTACTCTTCGAGATCGCACTGAGCACATAGGTTTATTGCGTGAATTAGATAGTGTTACCAATCTGACCAATGCCCTTCGCGCCCAGCAGCATGAATATGCCAATCGAATCCATACGATTACAGGTTTAGTCGAACTCGGCCGCGTAGATGAGGCAAAAGAGTATCTAGGTGAAATATCTACGGTAGATGCTGACTTGGCAGAAAAGCTCAACGATAAAATTGCCAATCAAACCGTTACCGCACTTCTCTTAGCCAAAGTTGCAATTGCACGCGAAAAAGGCGTTCAGTTGGTGATTGATCCTAAGTCTTCATTAGATGACATCAGCCTGGACGTTAACGCCCAAATCACAGTCATCGGAAACCTCATCGACAACGCTTTAGATTCAGCTGCGGGCAAAGCAGGTGCTTTAGTTTCACTTACGATCGAAGCAAGTCATAGCAAAACTAAAATCATCACTGTTCGTGACAATGGCAGCGGACTACCTGAACCTCGCCCAGATATTGTCTTCGAAGATGGTTTTTCTACAAAAATGGTTGGGAAGTCATCGCACCGCGGGCTTGGCCTAGCAATTGTTTCACGGCTGGTAAAACAGGCAGGCGGAAGTATTACTTGCTATAACAATCAAGGGGCGGTTTTCGTCGTAGATATTCCGGTCAAAATATGATCCGAACTCTAATTATTGAAGATGATTTTCGTGTAGCAGAGATTAACTCTGCGTACATTCAAATGGTCGATGGCTATGAGGTAATTGGCGTAGCTCCAACGGCCGCTCTTGGCTATCAATTGGTCATTGACGAAGAACCCGACCTGGTTTTATTGGATCTTTATCTGCCTGATGAACATGGACTTGAACTTTTCGCCAGATTGCAGCAATTGCCACGAGGAACAAAGCCGGACGTATTTGTAATAACAGCTGCTCGCGACTCGCAGAACCTTAAAGATGCTATACAACTCGGGGCCGCAGCTTACATAGTTAAGCCTTTTAACGGCCAAGAGCTCATAGAAAGGTTGCGAAAGTATAAGAGCGCTCACGCACGACTAAATGTTGAAGGCGAAATCTCACAGGCCGAAGTGGATGCAACAGTTGCACTCATGCGGGGCGGCAAAGTGGAAGTTGATGTCGAAAGGATTTCAAGTAATCCGACCACCGCATTAATTATTAAATGCCTACAAGCAAATGCTGAGCCAATGAATGCAAGTGAAATTGCTAGTGAGCTAGGAATTAGTCGAGCTACAGCGCAACGCTACTTGTCGCAAATGGCCGACCGACAAATCGTTGTTTTAGAGCTCCAATATGGAACTGCAGGTCGGCCAATAAATAAATATCGCCTCGTCTAATTACTCACGAGAAGCTTTGCGAATTGATTGTGTACTAGAGCTCAACAAAACTGCCAAAGCAATGAAAACCGCCCCAGCGCCAAAAATCCCCGAAATTACCCCAGCCAATGCCGGCAAAAGGAATTGTCCTAATCTGTTTCCGCCCAATCGAATGCTTACTGCAAAAGAACGTTCATCATCGCGACTAATCCGCGAAACCCAAGCCATAGTCATTGGTTGGCCCACTCCAAATGAAAGCCCAGCAAGGACAATGACTATTCCGAGAAATAGCGGTGAAGTTGAAAATGCCGCAATTACACATGCGATCGATGAAGCGACGATACTGCCAATAAGTAAACGAAAATAGCCAATTTTTTCAGTTAACTTTCCGAGTTTGATTCGTGAAAGCATCGACGCAGCCGCCCGAAGCGCCAAAATAACTCCAATTGCACCCGATGAAAAACCCTTCTCTTTGCCAAAGACTGGCAAAAATACAACCAGGACATCAACCGTTGAGCTCACGGCAAGGCTTGCATACATGGCAACCAGCATGCCGGGGTTGCTCAACAAGCGTTTCACTGAAGCATTTTCCCGTGACGCTTTCGCTGTTACGCGCAAAGTTGGCTTCATTGGCATACCAAAGAGAAGTGGAATCAGACCCAAAAACGCAATAGCTGCCGATGCATAAAATGCATTGCTAGTTGAGTGCGGCAAGATTCCACTTGAGCCGGAGACTGCTGCGCCAACTATTGGTCCAATTAATTGCCCTAACGCTGCGCTAAATGTGTAGTAACCAAAATAGTTTTCATAATTCTTTTGAGCCGTTCTATTGGCAAATAGAGCTTGCGCCCCGGTCATACATAGCAATTGAGATGTTCCGAGCAGTGCGACAAGAAATATCATTTCGACTTTATTGTGTGCCATCGCCAAGACACATGTTGAAAGGGCGATTACCAAAGTTCCAAGGGCGATAAAGCGACCTTCACCAAACTGATTTATCCAGCGTCCAAGGGGTATTGCTAAAAGAAGTGGGAAAAGGGCATATAGAGCGCCGAAAGATCCCACCGTGAAACTATTTGAATGGAGCTCAAGAAGTTTGTAACTAATCATTGGACGTGCCAAATATGTACTGGCTTGAATGGCGACAGAATTTAATAGTGCGGCGACTACCCAACTCTCATATCGCTTCAATATTCACCCATTTACTCCAGTGCTCTCTATTTGAACTATGAGCTAACTGGTGCCCCGAGTGGGGGTCGAACCCACACTGGGAGGATTTTAAGTCCTCTGCCTCTGCCATTGGGCTATCGGGGCCACGTGAAGTGGTAAATCTACACTCTTTTTCTCGCTCTACTTTCCAGCGATGGAACGTGCAATACCATCCAAGATATCTGATTCTGATGCAACAAACTCCGTAGCACCGCTTGCTTTCATGATTTCTGAAAGAACTAGGGAGCCGGCTGGAATTACATCTACTCGGCCTGGGTGCATATAGCCAAGGGCCAGTCGTTGCTCATGCGTTGAGGTTAGAAACATATTTGCAATGTCATGTGACTGAGCTGCGCTAATGCGAGAGAGGTGAATTGCATATCGATCATATTCAGGCAGACCAAGAGCCGCGGCGGCAACGGTTGTTGCGGTACCCGCAACTGCGATGAGAGTTTTTGCTCTCGTAATTGGAACAACTCCGGCAGCCTTAGCAATTGCCTCTTGAATATCAATGCGGGCTTTTTCGATTTCGTGAACTTGAATTGGATCGTTAGTGAAATGGCGCTCGGTCATTCGGACACAGCCAATATTGACGCTCTTTGCGAGCTCAACATGGGTTGTTCCAAATACAAACT
>Ga0194049_1000786_pt1 | contig 10499 bp, 10 predicted proteins | sample JunL2225m_MetaG_FD_148665 | JGI IMG/M metagenome (GOLD analysis project Ga0194049, IMG submission 148665) | Anoxic zone freshwater microbial communities from boreal shield lake in IISD Experimental Lakes Area, Ontario, Canada - Jun2016-L224-25m | ecosystem: Environmental > Aquatic > Freshwater >... | reverse complement strand
GGGGTGGACCGCCACTGCCACCGAGGCATCTTCCCTGCTGTCGCACTCCCTCCGTCCGTCCCGCCATGCCCACGGGAGTCGACGACGGGCGGGACCATCTTCTGGTGGCATGTCCAATTGACTGACGATCGCCGGGGTCCAGTTTCCATCTCGCAGGTCGCGTCACGATGGCGATGCGCTCGGGATCTCAGGACATTCAGTCCCCTGCCGATCCACCAAAGAGGAAGTCCGCCGGGTTGACGTCCTTGGTCCATCTCCAGTAGTCAACCAATCGCCATGGACTGAGCCCGTGGATCTCTCCAGCGGCATTTTTGAAGAAGCTGTGTCGGATCGAGGGCTGCGCCCAGACCAGCGAGGAGATCTCCTTCTGGGTCCGACGATGCCAAGCCGCACAGACTTCTGGTCGCGGCTCCATCGTGGAGTCCATGCCATTCGACAGGAGCAAGAGGCACTGCTCGATGTAGCGCATCTGGCACTCTGAATGGAAGATGAGGCTGCCGCCGTGAGCGAGGTTTGTGCCGGGACCGTACATGCAGAAGAAGTTGGGGAAGCCGGGGACGGTGATACCCAAGAAGGCAGCCGGCCGATCACCCCATGTCTCGCTCAGCGTGACCCCGTCGCGCCCCGTGATCTGCATCGGCCAGAGGAGGTCGGTGGCTCGGAAGCCGGTGGCGTAGATCAGGACATCGGCCTCGTGAGCAGTGCCAGTGGTGTCCACGACCGCACGCTGATCAATCCGATCGATGGCGCTGCGGACCAGATCGACGTTCGGTCGGGTCAGCGTCCGAAGCCAACTGCCGTTGTCTTGGAGCGTGCGCTTGCCGGTCGCCGGGTAGTCGGGGATGACCTTGGCCGCCAGTTCCTCGTCACCATCGATCTGACTCGTGATCCAGTCGGTGAACATCTGGCGCGTGAAGTCGTTCACCTCGCTTACGGCGTTCTGTTGATCTGGGTAGTCGGGATCGACCCGGGCCGCCTCAAGGCCCTTGTCGCAGCCTGGCCAGAAGATCAGGAATCGATACCACCGACCGTAGAAGGGAAGATGGCGCAGCGCCCATCGCACGCCGGGGCCGACTGCCTCGTGGTAGTTCGGGTTGGGGAACATCCACTGGGCACTTCGCTGGAAGATGGTCAGGTGAGCCACTTGCTCAGCGATGGCCGGGGCGATCTGAAACCCGCTGGCCCCCGCCCCGATCATCGCAACTCGCTTGCCCGTCAGGTCGACGTGATGGTCCCAACGTGCTGAATGGAAGGCTGGGCCGTCGAAGCGCTCTTGACCTGGGAAGTCAGGGACGTGCGGTCGGTTGAGCTGGCCCACCGCCGAGATCACCGCCGAGGCGACCACCTGGTCGGTGTGGCCGTCGGCTCGCTGAGCGATGACGGTCCAGGTGGCTGAGGCGTCATCCCACGTGGCACTGGTGACCTCGGTGGACAAACGGACAGATTCGCCGATCCCTCGACGCTCCATTACCGCAGCAAAATAGGCCTGCAGCTCTGGCTGGCGGGCGAAGTACTCGGTCCATTGATCGCTGGGCTCGAAGCTATAGCAATAGAAGTGATTGCCCACATCGACTCGGGCTCCCGGATAGGTGTTCTCCCACCATGTCCCGCCTATGCCTTCGTTCTTCTCGAAGATGACAAAGGGGATCCCGACCTCCTTGAGCCGGATCCCCGCCAGCAGCCCTGACTCCCCGCAGCCGATCACCACGACCGGTGGGCGATCCCAGACCGGGGGTGTATCTGCGACCATGGCCCGACGGTCACTGCCATCGAGCTCCATCTCCTCAAGGAGCATCTCGACATACTCATCGGGGACCGGTTCGCAGACGAGCCACTCCATCATCTCGTGGATCACTTCCGGAGCCAGCGGAGCAGGCTCCGGACAACCATCGTCCCGGTAGGCGGCGATCAGGGCGACCGCCAAGGCCCGAGCCGCTGCCTTGTCCTCCTCGGACAGATAGCCCTGGATCTCATTGAGAAATAGCCCCGCTGGCCGCAGCGCGCCGCGAATCAGCTCAGGATTCCCCGTGAGGTGGACGAGGCTGAGCATCAACGTCGGGATGCTGACATCAAGGAGTGCCTCGGCGATATCGTCGTCGGTCGTCTCGAACGGGAGGCCCGAGTGCGGGTTACGCGGCATTCATCCCCCTTCGGCGCCCGTCCCCGGGACCTCGGCGTCATCTGACGATCTACTGTCTAGCGCGCACCACAAGGGAGGCACGATGCGACAGGTGATGATCGAAGGACCCGGGATCGTAACGGTCGTCGAAGGATCCGATCCGGTGCTGGCCGATGCATCGTCAGCCATCGTGGAAGTCTCGAAGACTGCAATCTGTGGATCAGACCTTCACTTCTTCGAAGGAGAAATCCCGGTCGGTGACGGTATCGCCGTTGGGCATGAGTTCATCGGCACCATCGTCGAGATGGGCCGAGACGTCACTCACTTTCGAGTAGGAGACCGAGTCTTGACCTCATCAGTGGCGGGATGTGGCCACTGCGACGGTTGCGACACACTCGACCCAGTCACCTGCGTCGACGGGCCGCTCATCTTCGGCTCCGGGATGCTCGGGGGCGGCCAGGCCACCCACGTCGCTGTTCCTGCTGCCGACTTCCAGATGTTGGCAATCCCCGAGTGGCTCGGCGATGAGGCCGCACTCTTGCTGACCGACAACCTCAGCACCGGGTGGGCGGGGGCACGAAGAGCCGAGGTGCGGCCGGGCGAGACCGTGGTCGTCATCGGCCTTGGGCCCGTCGGGCTGTGCGCCGTCCGCTCGGCGTTGGTCCTCGGTGCCGGCACCGTGCTCGCCTTCGATCCTGTGCCCGAACGACGGGAACTCGCCGCCGACTCAGGCGCTGTGCCGATCGAGGGCGACGTGGTCCACGCCGTGCTCGATGCCACCGCCGGACGCGGAGCACACCGAGTCATCGATGCCGTGGCGATCGACGGGACCCTCGATCAGGCCTTCGCCAGCGTCCGGGCCGGTGGCACCATCTCCGTCATTGGAGTCCACGACCTGACCCCCTATCCGATGCCCATGCTCATGAGTCTCTTCCGCAGCATCACCCTGCGGACCACAACGGCCCCAGTCCACCAGACCTGGGGCGAACTCCTCCCCCTGCTCGAGGACTCGACCCTGCGCACCGATGGCATCTTCACGCACACCTTCGCGCTCGATGATGCCGCCGAGGCCTACCGAGCAGCCGCGTCTCGCGACCAGGGCTGCATGAAGGTCATGCTCAAGCCTTGAGCGGCGCCCTCAAGCCCGGCATGATCGTCGGTGCAGACCTATGGTGACCAATATCAGCGAGGGCCACGCCCTCATGTTCTGGGGGGGACATCATGAGCGCACACCACCGGTCGACCTTGATCCGGGCCAAAGTAATGGCGCTGACTACCGCCACGGCCACTGCAGGGGCTGCACTCCTCCTCCCCTTCTCCCCTGCTCAGGCCGGGGCCGCCGGACCGATCTGCGGTCACCAGCCCACGCCGTCGGCCGCCCAGCGGAGTTCGACGATTGGAGTGACGAAGACATCAATCAACGTGGGCAACGTGGCAATCATTTCTGGGCCAGTCCCCGGGCTCTTCGAAGGTGCCGCCTTCGGAGCGCAGGCCTACTTCGCCATGGTCAACGCCAAGGGCGGCGTCAATGGGCGAAGGATCACCCTCGATTCTTACGACGACGCATTCTCCGGGACCACCAACAAGCAGCTGGTCGAGCAAGCCGCGACGAAGGACTTCGCCATGGTGGGCAACTTCTCCCTCTTCGACAATTACGGCTGTGCGGCCTTCGCTCAGAACCCGGCATTCCCAGACGTCTCCCAGACGCTCGACCCCGTGACAAACTCACTCCCCACCACGTTCAGCCCGACGCCAGTGATGCCCGGTGGCCCGCTGACGACATATCAGTACTTCAAGTCCCGCTACCCCGCCGCCGTGACCCACGTCGCCGCCTTGGTGGCCAACTCTGACACGGCCATCGCCCAGTGGAAGGGTCAGCAGGCGGCGATGCAGCACCTCGGCTACAGATTCAGCTATGTCCGCCTCACCAGCCCCATCGAGACCAACTACACCGCTGACGTGGTTGCCATGAAGAAGAAAGGCATCAAGATGGTGCTGATGTCCTTCGGAACCGGCCAGTCCTATGCCGCGCTGGAGAAGACCATGGCTCAGCAGAACTTTCACCCACAGGTCCGAGTGTCGAATGGACCGGCATACTTCGCCGACTTTGTGAAGCTCGCCGGAGGCCCTGCCGTCGCTGACGGGACCTGGCTGGTGCAGGGCTACTCGCTCTATCGAGGCCAGGACGCAAAGTCCGTTCCGGCCGTCAAGGACTTCATCACGTGGGTCAAGAAGGAGCATCCGACCTTCTCTCCTGACCTCTACACCCTCTTCGGCTGGAACTCTGCCCAGTTGTTCACCCAGGCCCTGCGGTCCGCCGGATCGAACCCGACCCGGGGCTCACTGCTCACGGCACTGTCAAAGATCACGAAGTTCGACGCCAGCGGTCTCGCCGCCCCGAGTAATCCCGCCAAGAAGATCCCAGCCAATTGTGTGATGTTCGCCCAGATCGTCAAGGGGCGCTTTACCCGAGTTCGGCCGACCGCCCAGAAGGGCTGGAGCTGCACACAGCCCTTCTGGGCCCCCGGCCGAGGAAATCTCCCCAAAGTCGCCCCCTAGCGACCTCAAGGAACCCGAGAAATCGACCGCAGGCTCAACCATCTGCATCACGGATGCTCGACGGCGTGGGAGATTGATCCCATGGGCCATCACGTCATCCGACCGAGATTCGCGCTTCCGCTGTCAGCGGCGACTGCTGGCCTGACGGCGGCCCACCATGGCTTCGAGCTGTCAAGCGGCATCGGGCTTGTGGGGCAGCCCGAGCTCGGACTCAGGGTGACGAGCCTGATCTGGGGACTCGGACTGCCATCGTGGGCGGCGCTTGCCGCTCGGACGCGGCCTCGACCAGAAGCACTGCTCGCCCTGGCCAGCGGCACGGCCTTGGCCGGGTCGCTCGTGCACTTCATCCTCTGGCCGACCCGGCGCACCCGGTCCGGACTGCCCGTGCTCATCGAAGCCGAAGGCCTGCCCACCGCCAGCCTCCCCGCCTACAACGCCATCCTCTACATCTGGGGTGGGGCCGCCGCTCTTTCGATCCTGCTAGAGGTACCCAGGGGGGCTCGACGCTGGGCACTGCTCGGCCTTGCGACCATGCCTGCGCAGTTCATCTCCGCCCGGCACCACTTCGCCTGGCTCAACGAGCAGGCCGCCACAAGGCCGGCCTGGTGGAATCGGGCCGTCCAATCGTGAGTACTCGATGGAGTCGGCCCTAGGGCCGCTCCCACATCCCCACCGGGGCATGACCCACTGGGTGGTGACCCGGCTGACGACCCTTCATCGCCTGGTCCATCCGTCGGGTCATCCCTGGGGTCAGCGTGCCGTCAGAGATCATCTCCATATAGAGGGCCACGACATTGCCGATGTCCATGAAGTCTCGCTGCCACGACCAGCGGAAGTCGCCGGCGTAGACGAACCAACTCCCGCCGAATCCCGCCACCTCGCGCCGGCGGCCGTCGGGGCTCGGGGCATCGGGGATCTGCTTCCAGAGGCCAATGACCTCACCCTTGACGTCGTCGATCAGCACGTGCTGGTAGGGGTAGGTCCACCCGTCGAGGCCGCCCATCTCGAGGCCGAGCGCCAGGTGGAGGATCTCGCTTCGGCCCACCGCCATGAACTCGTCGGTGGCACCGACGTTCCACCCATAGGTCGCCTCCTCGGTGTACATCCCTGCGAGGTCCGACCAGTCCCCCTTGGCCTCGCAGTCGCGGTTCACTGCCAGCCACCGCTCCACCATCTCCTCGAGCTCTGCTCTCGGATAGTCCATGATCACATTCCCCCTGCTGGTTCTTCCACGATGATGATCGCCCGCGTTGGGCAGTACTCGACCGCAGCGAGTACCGCCTCGGCCTGGTCCTCGTCCGGGGTGAAGTTGAGCACGGTCACGACGGTCTCGCCCTTCTCCACCACGAACACCTCCGGCGCCTCTGACTCACACACCCCATGCATCTGGCAGAGGTCGGCATCGATCTGGATCCGCATCACGTCCCTCGGCGTCGGTAACGGATCAGGACCGGTTGCTCAAGTTGGATGACCATCTTGGACATGTCTGCTTGGTAGCTCTCAGGCGGCTGGGCAAGGGAGAGTTCGAAGGAGGGCAAGACCACCGAGAAGATGGCCTTGAGCTGCATGAGTGCGAAGGATGCACCGACACACCGATGTCGGCCGGCACCGAAGGGAATCCACGTCCAGGGGTTGAGCTTGTCCTCCTCGCGTCCCGCAAGGTAGCGGCTCGGATCGAAGGAATCTGGCTCGGGGAAGTCCTCGGGAATCCGATTCGAGATCCACGGAGAGGCCCCGACCATCTCCCCTGCTGCGATGTGCCGGCCCTCGACGTCGAGGTCGACCTTGGCCACCCGCAATAGCAAGATGAGCGGTGGGTGCATCCGAAGGGTCTCCTTGAGTGCCGCTTCCATCTGCGGCATGGCTCGAAGGACCTGGTAGCTCACGTCATCGGAGTCCTCGAAGAGTGCGTCAAGCTCCGCCACCACGAGGTCCATGGCCCCTTCGTGACGGAGGAGCTCGATCACCATCCACGACGCGGTGGTCGAGGTGGTGTGATGACCGGCGAACATCATCGAGATGAAGATCCCGGTGACCTCGTCTGCGCTGAATCGCAGTTCGCCGTCCTCGGCGCGGATCGACATCAGGACGTCAAGCAGATCCCTGTCCTCTTCGGGGCCGGGACCCGCAGCCTCTCGGCGATCCATGATCTCCTGCACCAAGGCCACCAGGGCCAGCCGAGATTCATCGCGCTTGGCGAACGACGGAATCGGTGCATAGGGATCGACGAAGGCGAGGGCATCGGTCCCCTGCTCGAGGTCATGGTACAAGTCGGCAAAGCGTCGATCGAGCTCGAGGCGGAACTTGCGGCCGATCAGACACGACGACGAGGTGTAGATGGTCAACTCGGCGAACCAGTCGAGGAGATCAATCTCGCCCTCATCACCCCAGTCGGCCACCATCTCGACGACCTCCCGGGCGATGGTGGCGGCGTGGCCCCGCATGAACTTGTCCCGGAGTGCCTGGTTGTGGAGCATCTCGCGGCGTCGCTCCGGGGAGGCGTCGAAAACGACTCCCTCGCCGAAGACCGGTGTCATGAATGGATAGGCCTCGGCCTGGTCGAGAACCTCCTCTGGCGCCCGGAAGAAGAACTCGTTCGGGCCCGCCCCCGACAGCACCGTCACGTCACGACCCGAAAGGTCGAAGCGCCCCGCATCACCACACTCCGAACGGATCCGCTCGAGGAGACCGATCGGATCGGTGCGCAGTTCCTCAAGGTGCCCACCGTCGACCAGACCTCCCGAGACCATGGGGATGGCAACTGCCTGCGGGTCGGTCATGAGGTGCCCTTCATGATCGGAGCCTCTGGGTGGAGCTCGATGGTTGTGACGTGCGTGCCGCGCGGCAACGACACCACCGCCAGCACTCCCTGGGCCACGCCCTCGGGAGTCATGAAATTCGAGTGCCGGGCGAGACCCCACGACTGCCACTCCTCGAGCACCGCCATGGTCTCATCAGGGTCCCAGTCCATGCCCATTCCCGTCAGCGTCGGGCCGGGCCTGAGCACCGTGGCCCGAACCCCGGTTCCCTCGAGCTCCATCTGCAAGGTTCGGACATATCCTTCGAGGCCCCACTTCGATGCGACATAGGCAATCATCGACGGCCGCGGCCGGGCCACGACGTCCGACGTCACCACGACAACATCTCCTCGACGTCGCTCGATCATCGCCGGAAGGATCGCTCGCAGGAGGCGGTGGTTGCCTTGGACGTTGACCTCAAGCGTCCGGGCGAAGTCGTCGGGCTCTGTGGTCAGCATCGATCCCGCCTGGTTCATCGCCGCATTCGAGACCACGATCTCGATCTCGCCGAGCAGGCTCGCCGCCTCCGCAGCGAAGGCCCCTGGCGAGTCAGGATCCCCGAGGTCGAGCGACACCACATGCGCCACACCCCCGGCTGCTCGGATCTCGGCCGCCGTGGCTTCCATCTCCTCGAGCCGCCGCGCGCCGAGGACAACGGGGTGACCATCGGCGGCGAGTGCACGGGCCACCGCCTGGCCGATGCCTGATGAGGCACCGGTCACGACCGCCGGCCGCCTCGACGGGTTGTCGGGGAACCGAGACATCAGCGCACCTCCACGGTGGTCGGAAGGGTGGCGAACCCCCGCACGTTGATCGAGTGGACCCACTGAGCAGCAGCCGCATCGATGTCGTAGTGCCGAACTCGAGCGACGAGCTCTTCAAGCGCCACTCGACCCTCGAGTCGAGCCAAGGGAGCTCCCATGCAGAAGTGACGCCCATTTCCGAAGCTCATGAGCTTCGACGCGTCACGGTCGAGATCAAACCGATCAGGGTCGTCGAAGACCTCAGCATCCCGATTGGCCGACCCGATCAGGAGCAGGACCCGCCCTCCCTTGGGGATGGTGGCAGTGTCGAAGATGAGATCGGTTCGCGCCACCCTCAGCACCATCTGGCTCGACCCATCGAAGCGCAGGGTCTCTTCAACCCAGTCCGAGATCCTCGTCGGGTCCGCCATGGGCTTGGCCAGCTCATCAGGGTTCTTCCATGCCCACCACCAGGCATTGCCGAGCAGCTTCGTCGTCGTCTCGTTCCCCGCCACCACCATCAAGAACAAGAAGCCGATCATCTCGTCATCGCTCAGGCCATCACCGTCGATGCCCGCCTCCAACAGCTGCGATGTCAGGTCCTCCTGCGGGGTGGCTCGGCGACGTTTGACCATGTCGGCGAAGTACACCACCATCTCGAGGGCGGCCTGCTGGCCCTCGAGGGGGACGTCGAACTGTCCGTCTTGGCGGTGGACGACGAGGTCAGCAAGACGCCGCAGCTCGGCACGGTCTGACAAAGGGACGCCAATCAGCTCAGAGATCACATCCATCGGGACCTTGCCGGCGAAGTCGGCAATGAAGTCGAAGGACCCCTGTTCGATCATGGGATCGAGGTGCTCGATCGTGATCTGGCGAATCCGATCCTCGAGGCGCGCCACTGTGCGAGGCGTGAATGCCTTGTTGACCAGGGTTCGCATGCGGGTATGGTCCGGCGGATCCAAGGCAAGGAACGACATCGTCTTATGTGCATCGGGTCCGAATGCCGCTGGATCGAGCGACACGCCGTAAGCATTCGAATAGCTACCCACATCCCGGAATGCCCGCAGCACGTCAGCGTGCCGAGAGAGCGCCCAGAAGTCGAACTCCTCGTTTCGGTAGACCGGAGCCTCAGCACGAAGTCGGGCGTAGGTCGGGTAGGGATCCTCATGGAAGGCGTACTCGTACGGATTGAACAGCTCCACCATCAGCTCTCTTGCCCCCTAGACCTCTCCGGCCGCCATGAGGCGAGCAGCGCTCACGACGAACGCCGGCACCTCCTCATAGGACATGTGCCCCATGCCGGCCGAGAGCAGCGCCCCGAAGTAGGTCGTCACGAGCACCTGGGCCACTGCGTCATCAGCCGGAGCGGCGGCGGCGGCAATCCGACGATGGATCTCCGCTCCGATGCGAACGCGCAGTCCGACCACGTCAACATTCGAGCTGAGCAGGCCCTGGGTGCATGCGGCGATCACCTCGGGGCTTCCGATCGTCACCGCAGCGAGTGCGTCGACCGTGGCCTCAAGCCGGTCAGTCAGCGAGGCGCTGGAGGCCATGGCTATGTCGGGCACTGCGGCCACGCGACGCCACAGCAGCTCGGCGAGCAGGTGGTCCTTCGAGCTGACGTAGTTGTAGGCCGTTGCCGGCGCCACCCCCGCACGACGAGCCACAGACCGAACGCTCAGAGCGTCGTAGCCCACCTCCTCAACTTCCGCCTCGGCTGCGACGAGCAGCGCGTCGATCGACTCGACCTGACGATCTGTCAGACGGCGACGCGGGACCTCCGGGGCCACCGTCACGCCCGGAACCTTCCAACCTCAAGCAGCAGGTGGGCGTCGGAGCATCTTGCTGAAGTCATCACGCCATGCCCTCCCCTGACTTGCACCTGGCTCTCATACTACAGTCTGGACACCTGTCCAACGAGGAAGTCGCCGGCCGGCCCCCGCTGACGCAGGATCGAACTTCATCCACCAGAGGGGGAATCGTGGCAGAACAAGGGTCACCGACCGTTGGGGTCATCGGCCTCGGCGACATCGGTCGCGGCGTGGCTGCCTCGTGCGCCAGCGCCGGGCTCTCCCTGGTCGTGTGCGACCTTCGTGAGGAGGCTCTGGCGGCCTTCACTGACCAGGCCATCGTGACCACCAGCCCGGCAGTGTTGGCCACCCAGAGCGACGTCGTGGTCGTCGCAGTGGTCAACGATGCCCAGGTGCTCAGTGTGACGACTGGCCCCGATGGCGTGCTGAGCTCGGCCACACCCGGGTCCGTGCTCGTGATCGTCAGCAC
>Ga0194049_1000783_pt1 | contig 10544 bp, 12 predicted proteins | sample JunL2225m_MetaG_FD_148665 | JGI IMG/M metagenome (GOLD analysis project Ga0194049, IMG submission 148665) | Anoxic zone freshwater microbial communities from boreal shield lake in IISD Experimental Lakes Area, Ontario, Canada - Jun2016-L224-25m | ecosystem: Environmental > Aquatic > Freshwater >... | reverse complement strand
GCCCGCGGGACGTGGCCCATAGCGTCCACCTAAACACCCGCAGCTTTGCCAAGCACAAAGCTTTGCAAGAGTTCTATGAAGGCATTATCCCGTTGGCCGATGGCCTAGCCGAAGCCTACCAAGGCCGGCATGGATTGGTTGGGCCGATTGCCATTCAAGGCACCAAGAAAGCCACCAACGTGACCGAGTTTCTGCAAGACCAATTAAGTGATATTGAGACTGCGCGGTACGTTGTCTGCGATAAGACCGACACAGCAATCCAGAATTTAATTGATGGCATTGTGGAGCTGTATTTGTCCACACTATACAAACTTCGCTTTTTGTCCTGAGGTAATCCACTATGCCTTCTGTAGCATATGCAAAATATACCAACGCTATTGAGCCAATGCTCAAAGGCGACAACGCGGGGACCGCCGCTTGGAAAGTGGCAAATGATGCAACCGCCGCAAGACCCAAGAATTGGAGCGTAAGACATGGATATTTTTAGCACAAACCGAGGATCAACGCTTGATTCAATCTTTGGTTATTTCATCCGCAATCCAACTAGCGCGGTTAATGCGTATGGCGATGTGCGTATGGTTGGCACGCCTGCTTTGCTTACAGGAACTACCGCAGTGGCTATCGGCGGCAGCACTGCTGCCAACGACACGCATTTAATGCGAATTACCATTAATACCGCGCTGGCTGGCACGCTCACCATTGTAGGTTTTGAAGATACCGCAGGCGCCGCGCAAAGTTGGGTTTATCCAATTGCCACTGCCGCCGGGTCAATTGAATTGGGTCATGCGCTAAACACAAAAGGACAGCTCACCATGCAATTGAGCAGCGCCACAGATAACAACCGAATTCTAGTTCAAACAAGGCCGGTATAATGGCTTACCTATACCCGCCGGGAGCCCCCGCTCTTGATTTAGTTTTGACTGGAGGCGCAACCGCAGCGCAAGCCGCAATCACAGCAGCGGGATTTACGGGTGGTTCGGGCGGATCGTTTGATGCAACGCTTGGTTATAATGGAGGCGGTACGGGGTGGCGGCAATATTCTGGCAGCAGTGCACCGTGGGCGCCAACAATGAACGCTGCAACTGAGTTTACTTTGCTGTTGCAAGTACGCAGATCTGACATTGCAAAATGGGTAAGCGCCACAACAACTATGGCGTGCGACAGCGAAGGGCGACAGCCAACTTCAGATGAATACCCAATTGGGTTTGACTCTGGAGCTAGTCTGTATTACGGCTGTGGGCTAAATTACCAAAGTGGTATAGCTGGACCTGGGTCTTCTTTATCCAACGTTCAGTTTAATTTTAATGCCAGTAATAACCTCAATAAAGCCGTCACAATGACCCTTAACAGTCATTATTCTAACTATTACGATGACCCCAACGGGTTTGTTGAAATTGGGTGGTCGGTCACTGCGCCTACGGCAGCGGCAGTTGGAAGCTACACGCTACTTATCGACGGTTATCCAATGGCAACCGAAACAGTAGCTGCTGGAGCTAATTGGCAAAACGCTTTTGTCCGTGGATCGTTTGGAAGTAACAATGGCTCGTCTTTTTTTAACGGTTGGATTCGACGAATTAGAATTTACCCAAGAGCTGTAAAATGGAATTACAATTTATTTCCAAAAATTGGAATTTTGGGCGACAGTTTTGGTCAGCGTGGAAGTAATCGAGACAACGCCGTTACCGACTCGGTAGTAGACATTTTGGCGGTTCAAAATGATTTATCAAATACGGTATTGTTAAACTCCGCGCCAAACACTCAACGACATTACAACAGCACGGCGTCTCCAAACGATTGGATTTTTATTCTTGAGCGATGGTGCCTACGCGCAGGTTTGCCGCCTTTTCGAGTTTACAACGCAAGCAAAAGCGGCACGGGATTTTATAGAAACCCTTTGCCAGCAAACTATTTAACCGCGCTTGCAAATTGGAAACCTGAAATTGTTATCTGGAATTTTTCAGTTAACGACGTTGACGGCACTGGCTATAACCCGCAATTACAAATTACTGCGGCTAAAACAATGATTGATTCGTTTATTGCGGCGACTCCAACTTGCCGGCGTATTTTTCTTTGCCAAACTTTTCCTGCTAAAGCTCCGTTAAGCAGTTGGACAACGGCAAATAACGCGGATATGACCGCGTTAACCGCTGCTCAAGCGGCTGCCGGCTTTGACGGGTATTCAAACGGAATTGTTAAATTTATTCCGGCATACACTTTGTTAGGCGGGGCAAATTACGATACACGGTTTAATCTTGGATTTTACCCAAACATTCCTGCTGGGACGGCAACTAACGACATCCATCCTGGTGGGTTTGGAATGCTTAAAATGGCTGAAGTTATCTGGCCTTACCTTTACAACGAAATTAGCGGTAGATCGCCGTAAGGAAAACATCATGTCAGCAGGATTAAAAACATTAACCTCCCGGCTGGGATACCAGCAAATTATTTCGGTTTCTGCGTCTACTGCATTAACTGTGCCGACTACTGACGTGCAGGGCTTATCGGCTAGGCCGACTATGGCGCTTATCGCAGTGGAAACGCAGGGCGTGCGCTGGCGTGATGATGGCGTAGCGCCAACTAACAGCGTGGGCATGCCATTGGCTGCTAATTCTCTTTTTACTTATGACGGTGATTTAACTCAGATTCGGTTTATTGAGCAAATCGCCGGCGCAAAACTTAACGTTAGTTACTACGCCTAAATGAACATTATGGATTTAGAAGCTCGCGAAAAAGCTGCTGAAGATACACAAATTAGCTTAATGTTTCAGGCGTTATCTCTTGTTAAATTACAAGAAGCGTTAAATGCCCGCGAAGGAAAGCTGGAAGAAGGGCTGGCGGCATTGGCAGCTGGAAAAGCTGCCCTTGACGCTCGCGTCAAACTATTCCAAGCTAAGGCAGCACCACTAACTGCATAACCGTACCGGTAAGGTTAACCGGGGATTCTAAGGAATCATTTCAATGGCTGACGACGAACTATTAGCGGAGATACCCGCGCCGGAACTGACGTTAACGTCAACGCCAGAACCCGAAGAGACGGAGACGGAAAGTCCGAAAACCTTCACGCAGGAGGAATTGGACTCGATCGTAGGAAGACGCTTGGCGAAAGAGCAGCGTAAGTGGGAACGGCAGGCTGTACCGGCGGCACCAGTAGCGCCACCTGAAGCTGACCAGTTTGATTCTGTAGAGGCTTATGCAGACGCATTGGCTTTACAGAAGGCCGAAGAACTGGTTAAGCAGCGGGATGTTAAGCAGCAGCAGTCCGTTTTGGTCGAGGCATATCACGACCGGGAGGAAGAAGCGCGGGGCAGGTATAACGACTTTGAACAGGTCGCTTATAACCCCAACCTTCCGATCACGGCAGCGATGGCCGAGACAATCCAGTCGTCAGAGATAGGGCCGGATATGGCCTATTACTTGGGGGTTAACCCCAAGGAAGCTGACCGGATTTCCAAGCTAGCGCCTTTTATCCAAGCGAAAGAGTTAGGTCGGTTGGAAGCAAAGTTGCTTTCAGAACCGGCCACCAAAAGGGTATCGAGCGCGCCAGATCCAATATCTCCCGCGAAGCCTAGGGGAACTTCATCCCCAACGTTTGATACTACTGATCCGCGCAGCATCAAGTCGATGACTGCGACTCAGTGGATTGACGCCGAACGGCAGCGGCAGGTGCGAAAGTTTGAAGCGCAAAAACTTCGCTAATTTTTTAGGAGAACCTAAGTGAGTAATTCACTTCTAACCATTGATATGATCACTCGGAAGTCTCTCGAGATTCTCGAGAACAACCTAGTAATTACCCGCAACGTTAACCGTCAGTATGACGATAGCTTTGCCGTGCAGGGCGCCAAGATTGGCTCCACCCTGCGTATTCGCCTGCCCGACCGTGCGTTAGTGACTGACGGTGCGGCTCTGCAAGTCCAGGACGACAACGAGCAGTTCACGACCCTGACGGTTTCTACCCAGAAGCATATCGGCATGAACTTCACGACTGCCGAATTGACCATGCAGTTGGATGACTTTGCCGACCGCGTGCTCAAGCCTCGCGTTAGCCAGTTGGCCGCGAGCATTGATGCGGACGTGGCGAATGCCTACAAAAGCATCTTTTCCTCTGTTGGCACGCCCGGCACGACCCCGGCGACCTCGTTGGTGCTCTTGCAGGCGCAGCAGAAATTGAACGAGTATGCCGCAGGCATGAACCCGCGGTACGCGACGGTATCTCCTGCTGCCAACGCTGGCTTGGTGGAAGGTATGAAGGGTTTGTTTAACCCGGTCAGCACCGTGTCCCGCCAGTTTAAGAACGGCATGATGGGCGATGGCGTGCTGGGTTATGACGAGATCAACATGTCTCAGTCTATCCTTCAGCACACCGCTGGCACCCGCTCGCTGACTGACACCATCCTCGTCAATGGCGCTGTGTCCACGCAAGGGCAGGCTACCATCAGCATTGATGGTGGCACTGCCTCGGCAACGGTAACGGCGGGCGATGTGTTCACGATTGCTGGCGTTAATGCGGTTAACCCGCAGACCCGTCAGAGCACTGGGTCGTTGCAGCAGTTTGTGGTGACGGCGGCGAGCACGGCATCTAGCGGCGCCTGGACTAACATTGCAATTCTTCCCGCGATGTACACCTCCGGCAACGCCTTGGCAACGATCGACGCCTTCCCGGCTGACAATGCGGCGGTTACGTTCATCGGCACTGCTTCCACGCAATACCCGCAGAACTTGGTCTACCACAAAGACGCCATCACCTTCGCGACCGCCGACCTCCTGCTTCCGCAGGGCGTTGATATGGCCTCGCGTCAGGTGCACAACGGGATTTCCTTGCGTATCGTGCGTCAGTACGACATCAACAACGACCGTATGCCTTGCCGTATTGACGTGCTGTATGGCTATTCGGTTATTCGTCCCGCCATGGCCTGCCGGCTCTGGGGTTAGGAGAATATTATGGCAATTCAAAGTGTCGGCGGCGGCTATCAGTTTACTGACGGCAACCAGAACGAACTTCCCATGGGCACGCAGGTCGCGCCTCAGACGGCAACGGTAACGGCTACCTTATCGGTAGCGCAGGTTACCGGCGGGCTGTTGGTGGCAACTCCGGGTGCTGCAACTGCAACTTATACTTTGCCCACCAGCGCGTTGATTGACGCGCAGATGGCTAATTTAAAAGTTAACAGCACCTTTGGTTTGACAATCATCAACCTGACCGGCGCTACTGGTGTTATCACCATGGCAGCCGGCGCAGGGCAGCTGACCGTTGGGTCTTTGACTGTTGCGCTTAGCTCCTCGGCGCAGTTCCTGTTCCGTAAAACGGACACCGCCGCGTACACGGTCTATCGGGTAAACTAGAGAGCCGGGGGGAGCAATCCCCCCGTTTCTTTCCAGTAGGAGTTTGATGTGCAGCGATATACCAATTTCATAGCATCGACAACTGCTACCAACTCAACCCTAACCGTTCTCTCCAACGCTAGCTGTGTGGTCTACATTGCCGGCACGCTAGGCGCTGCGACCCTTTACAGCGACAACGGCGTCACGCCGCTAGCCAACCCTTTCTTATCCTCAGCCACCGGGCGCATTGACTTCTACGCAGCCAACGGGCGGTATGACGTAGTCGTGTCTAAGGTGGGGTATTTGACTGTCACGATCAGTGACATCGAACTCGACGACCTCCTAGCCTCCTCTGGCAGCAATAGTGTGGGCTATCTGCCTGCCGGCACCGGCGCTGTTGCGACTACCGTCCAGACCAAGCTGCGCGAGAGCGTGAGCGTGTTGGACTTTGGCGCAGATCGAACGGGGGTTGTCGACTGCACAACGGCAATTGTAAATGCCATTACGGCGGCACAAGCGACCTATAAATCTGTTTACTTCCCCGGCGGAAAATATCGAATCACAACGGGCGGAATAACCGTCGCAGGGGTGGCGCTTATCGGGGCTGGGGTTCCAGAATTTGGCAATACTTACGATGACAACTCATCCGTTTTCTTGTTGGACTCGACAACGGTCACGCCATTTATTCTTGGGCTTGGGTGGAACATTAGCGGGCTAACGTTTTTTTATCCAAACCAAGACGGCACCGCAGCAACCCCAATTGTCTACCCGCCACTGTTCACGGGTACTTATGTGGCCGGCGGCGTCATGAACAACTGCACGGTGGTTAACGCTTATCAGGTGTTTAAGTTTACGTCTGGCACTGCAATCGGCGATTTTAGAATTAGCGAGTGCCGGATGTACGGCATTGATAAGGTGTTTTGGTTCCTTCAGGGCGCGCCCGAAGTAATTAACGTCACCAATTGCATGTTTTCGTATGGGATCTATACCCCGGCTTCAACGCCCAACACATACCTTAAAAATTACACCACGTTGAGTGGTGAATTTTGCAGAATTGACGTAGCGGCCTCTTCGTACACAAAAGTTGATGGATTCAACCTTAACGAATCGCTGGTATTTGGCTACAGATACGGAATTCGAGTGCTTTCGGGAACGCTTAACGTCAGCACGATCAACAACAATTGGTTTGATGGGGTAAGCACCGCGCTGTCCGTGGAAACGCCGGGAATTATTGCTAACACTCGGTGGATTGGTAATTACCACTATGCGCTGAGAGTTGGTTTTACCGATACAACATCCCCTACCATGTTTTTTAGCGCGTCCGGCGGCGGCGGCAACTTGTTGGTCTCAAACAATGATTTTGTTTGGAGCCAAGGGCACCACATTCAATGGAATGCGCTGTCATTTGTTGACGTAAAAATTACAGACAACCGCTTTAAAAATTGGGGCAAAGACGCGGTAAGCGCGCCGACCAGTTACTACGCAATCAGCGCAACGGACTCGGCGCTCAATGGGATTATAGGGTTAAATAAATTTCAACCGTCTAGTGGGGTCGTGGCGCATAATAGAAACGGAATAGGAATCGGAAACGCTTCCGACATTGCAATTGTTTGCAATGAGTTTGACGACTGTTATCTGCCTGTTTACCTTATTGCTGCAACAAAAGTTCGTTTAATTGGAAACGTTTCCAGCGGCACTTCTTTCAGTGCGTCTTTGCTAAACTCAACCGCTGCCGGCGTTTTGCAATCAAGTGCAAACCGTTGGGATAAAGCGCCCTCAGGCCCAAGCGGCACGCCATCGTTTAGCGCCAACGGTGCAACTCAAACTTTTAACGGAACCAAAACGCAGGCGGTGTTTGCAAACGCTGAACCGTTTGACCGTGACGCTAATTTTACGTCCAGCACATTTACCGCGCCGTCCACCGACGATTACGAGTTTAGCGTCCAGCTAAACAACACCGTTGGTGTCACAGCGGCAGATATTTGGATCCTTACAATCGAGCAAGCCGGCAGTGTTGCCGCTAGTTTTGCAAGCACGGTTTACGTGCCTGTCAATACTGCAGGTTCTTCGCCATTGCGTTGCTCCTGCGTTTTCAGTTTGGTTGCTGGCGATACCGTGATCGCCTATGTGACCCGCAGTTCCGGCGCTGGTAATTATGTTTCGATCAACAATGCGGCCTATAACACGTTCACCGGGGGGCGAATCCCGACATGACCAACCTCCAGCACCTAGCAATCGCCGTCCTCGTCCAGTTCTTCATCGGCCTAGTCACCGGCAACTGGTGGGCCGGCGCTGCACTGGCCTCTGGCATCTTCGCAGGCCGCGAACACGCGCAAGCGGAGTACCGTTGGATCGAGCAGGTTGGCCAGCACAAACGGGCCAACATGAACCCGTGGGACGCGCTGGACATCAAGATGTGGGACTTTCATAGCTGGTTCTGGAACCTGTCGCTGCCCATACTGGCAGTCGTTGCAATCGCATGGTGGCCTAAATGACTATTATTGTACCCACTAGCAGCTTTAGCACGCCGGTTACGGCTGGCGACCAGATTAACGGCGCGCTACGCCTGCTGGGCCAGTTGGCCGAGGGTGAAACACCCTCGCCTGAGACTTCCGCTGACGGTTTGCTCGCGCTTAATCAGATGCTGGACTCGTGGAGCACTGAGCGCCTGAGCGTGTACAGCACGCAAAACCAAATATTTACGTGGCCGGCTAACACCATTAGCCGCACGCTCGGCCCGTCTGGCGACTTTGTGGGCAATCGCCCCGTGCAGCTAGACGATTCGACGTTTTTTAAAGATGCCTCTACCGGCATTTCGTACGGCATCAAGATAATTAACCAGCAGCAGTACGATGGCATTGCGGTTAAGACAGTGACCTCTACTTATCCGCAGGTTATCTGGCTCAACATGGACTACCCGAATATCAATATGTTCATCTACCCCGTGCCAACGCGGGCGCTGGAATGGGCTTTTGTATCGATAGTCGAGTTGGCGCAAGCAACTTCGCTGTTCACGGTGCTGTCGTTCCCACCAGGTTACATGCGGGCGTTTCGCTACAACCTAGCTTGCGAGTTGGCGCCGGAGTTTGGCGTTGAGCCGTCACCGACCGTGCAACGCATTGCGATGACCTCCAAGCGCAACCTGAAACGTATCAACGCGCCGGATGACATTATGAGTATCCCGTACAGCATCGTGAGCACGCGGCAACGCTTTAATGTGTTCAGTGGCAATTACTAGTGAAAAGCCCCATTCTTGGCCAGTCCTACGTTGCCCGCAGCATCAACGCTGCCGACAACCGGATGGTCAATCTTTTCCCTGAGGCCACCCCAGAAGCCGGCAAGTCCGCCGGGTTCCTCAACCGTGCGCCAGGACTACGCCTGCTAGCAACTGTTGGCACAGGGCCTGTGCGCGGCTTGTGGACGTTTGGCGGCTATGGCTATGTGGTGTCGGGCAGCGAACTCTATAAACTGGACACCGCGTATGGCGCGACCCTGCTGGGCACCGTGTCTGGCAGCGGGCCGGTCAGCATGGCCGATAACGGCACGCAACTATTTATCGCCTGCAACCCGCTGGGCTACATCTACAACGCGGGCACCAATGTGTTCGCGCAGATTAGCGATGTGGACTACGCCGGCGCACTAGCGGTGGCCTACCTTGACGGCTACTTTGTGTTCAACCAGCCGAACTCGCAGATTTTCTGGATAAGCGTGCTGCTGGACGGCACCTCAGTTCAGCCGCTGGACTTTGCCAGCGCCGAAGGCTCGCCGGATGGGCTGGTCACTTTGATCGTAGACCACCGCGAACTTTGGTTGTTCGGCACCAACTCGGTCGAAGTCTGGTACGACAGCGGCAACGCTACCTTCCCGATCGAGCGCATCCAAGGGGCGTTCAACGAAATCGGCTGCGCTGCCGCCTACTCGGTTGCCAAGCTAGATAACGGGATATTCTGGCTAGGCTCGGACGCCCGCGGCAACGGGGTCGTTTACCGGGCGAACGGCTACACCGGCCAACGGGTGTCCACCCACGCGGTGGAGTTTGCTATCCAAGGCTACGCCGACCTGTCGGACGCAATTGCTTACACCTACCAGCAGGAAGGGCACGCCTTTTACGTCCTGATATTCCCTAGCGCAGGCGCGACATGGGTCTATGACGTAGCGACCAACTCATGGACAGAGCGCGCCGGCTTCGCGGCTGGGGCGTTCACCCGCCACCGCTCGAACTGTCAAATGAATTTCAACGGCGAGATTATCGTGGGCGACTTCGAGAACGGCAACGTTTACGCCTTCGACCTAGACGTTTACGCTGACAATGGCGCCGAACAAAAGTGGCTGCGCTCGTGGCGTGCGCTGCCATCCGACACCAACGACCTAAAACGAACTGCTCAGCATTGCTTACAACTTGACTGCGAGACTGGCGTAGGCTTGTCGACCGGACAGGGCAGTGACCCGCAAGTGATGCTCCGCTGGTCAGATGATGGCGGCCACACTTGGTCGAGCGAGCACTGGCGCTCAATGGGGCCAATTGGTGCCTTCGGCACACGCACTATCTGGCGCCGGCTTGGGATGACCACCAAGATTCGTGACCGCGTTTACGAAGTGTCCGGCACCGACCCAGTAAAGATTGCTATCATGGGTGCTGAACTGAGCGTTACCGCGACCAATGGCTAACCCCACCAATATTCCAGCCCCCCGCGTTGGGTTTATCGATCCGCGCACCGGGTTGATGGCGCGGGAGTGGTATCGATTTTTCTTCCAACAGTTTGAACAGGTGGGCGGCGGCGCTGGGCTAACGCACAATGTCCTCACAGGGCTACAGGGGGGCGCTGGGGGCGCGTACTACCACCTAGGGCTAACTGACTACACCGGCAACGGTACAGGCACGCTGGTGCGCTCTACGTCGCCTGTGTTGGTTACGCCAGCGTTGGGGACGCCGACTAGCGGCATAGTGACCAATTGCACCGGCTCACCCGCGCTGGTTATCACCAACTGCACCGGCTCACCTACCCTGGCAGCGCCTTTGCTAGGCACGCCAGCGTCCGGGGTTATTACCAACTGCACTGGCAGCCCTACGCTCGATATTACGAGCTGCACCGGCTCGCCTAGCCTCACGGCGGTAACCGCTACCGGCAATATCCGCATTACCGGCACCGGCAGTCTGGGTTATAGCACCGGCTCGGGCGGCGCAGTCACGCAGCTAACCAGCAAAACCACCGGGGTCACGCCCC
>Ga0194049_1000782_pt1 | contig 10555 bp, 5 predicted proteins | sample JunL2225m_MetaG_FD_148665 | JGI IMG/M metagenome (GOLD analysis project Ga0194049, IMG submission 148665) | Anoxic zone freshwater microbial communities from boreal shield lake in IISD Experimental Lakes Area, Ontario, Canada - Jun2016-L224-25m | ecosystem: Environmental > Aquatic > Freshwater >... | reverse complement strand
TCCCTACGACGTGCTCTCCGATCGCGATGTCAAAGACCTCCTCCGACTCGATTCCCACAACATTGTGGCCATCGATGTGCCTCGCGACTCTGACGGCGATGGTCGCTACGAGGCCGCCGCAAAGCGGATGAACGAGTGGATTACCGCTGGTGTTCTGGTGGTCGACCCGTCTCCTAGTTTCACGCTGTATCGCATGCAATTCACCGATGAAACTGGCGCCGAACGCGAAACCGTTGGCGTTATTGGCGCTCTCGAGGTGGTCGACGAAGGCGCTGGCGGTGTGCTCCCCCATGAGAAGACCACGCCCAAGGCAAAGACCGATCGGCTCGACCTCACCCGCGCCACTGAAGCGAACCTGTCACCCGTTTGGGGTTTGTCGCTTGCTGCTGGCCTTACCGAGTTACTCGCTGCTCACGGCGAACCTGTCGGGCAGTGCATCGACGAAAACGGTGTCACTCACCTCGTCGAGCGAGTCAGCGACCCGTCGCGAATTGCAGCTATCTCTGCTGCTGTCAGCGCACAGCCCGTGGTGATCGCCGACGGCCACCACCGCTACGCAATCAGCCGCACATACCGCGACGAACAGCGCGCCGCTACCGGCCGCAACGACCTCGGAAGCGAACTCACGCTTACCTATGTTGGCGAACTCCTTGAAGAACAGCTCAGCGTCGCAGCGATTCACCGACTCATCTCGGGTGCACCAGACTGGGCGTTGCTGCAATCGTTCTCAACTCTGTTCGAGCTCACACCTGCTGGCGTTGTCGGGCCCGGCCATGCACGTGAGGTTGTCGAACGCGGCGCGATGTGCCTCGTGCACTCCGACGGTCACGGCACTTTCATGAAGCCCCGCCCCGAACTCTTCGAAGGCGTCCGCGACCTCGATAGCGCCCGCCTCGAGCATGCGCTTGCACGCGTTCCGACGTACGAACTCAGCTACCAGCACGGTGTGAGCAACATCGTGGCGGCGGTTACCGCGGGCGACGCCTCAGCCGGAGTGCTACTGCGTCCCGTGAGTGTCGCCGAGATTCGCCGCACGGCCGACGAAGGCCTCTTGATGCCGCCGAAAAGCACGTTCTTCACGCCGAAACTGCGCACTGGCCTAGTCATTCGTCCGCTCAACGCGTAGCTGAGCCGACGAACAACTCGTCCTAGTCGCGTCTTAGGCGATGGTGATTGCCTTGTCGAGGTACACATCCTGAATCGCGTTCAGCAACTGCACGCCTTCTGCCATCGGACGCTGAAACGCCTTGCGGCCTGAGATCAGACCCTGACCGCCGCCGCGTTTGTTGATCACTGCGGTACGAACCGCAGCCGCAAGATCGCCAGCGCCCTTGCTCTCGCCGCCGCTATTGATGAGACCGATGCGACCCATGTAGCAGTTCGCCACCTGCCAGCGGGTGAGGTCGATCGGGTGATCTGTCGTGAGCTTGTCGTACACCAAGGCACTGGTCTTGCCGTATCCGGCAAGAGCGTTGTAGCCACCATTGTTCTCCGGCAACTTCTGCTTGATGATGTCGGCCTCAATGGTCACGCCAATGTGATTGGCCTGCGCTGTCAGGTCGGCGGCCGAATGATAATCGACGCCATCCTTTTTGAATCCGTTGTTACGCAAGTAGCACCAGAGCACTGTGAACATGCCGAGGTCGTGAGCCTGCTTAAACGCCTTCGCCACTTCTTGGATCTGCCGCGTCGATTGCTCGGAGCCGAAATAAATGGTGGCTCCAACGCCGCTTGCACCCAAGTCATATGCCTGTTGCACCGAGCCGAACATCACTTGATCAAACGCGTTTGGGTAGGTCATCAACTCGTTGTGGTTGATCTTCACGATGAAGGGAATGCGGTGCGCGAATCGTCGACTTACCGAGCCAAGCACCCCAAAGGTGGTCGCGACTGCGTTGCAGCCACCTTCGATAGCGAGCTCAACGATGTTGGCCGGATCCATATAGATCGGGTTCGGCGCAAACGATGCTGCCGCAGAGTGCTCAATGCCTTGATCGACAGGAAGGATCGACACATAACCGGTGTTCGCCAGCCGGCCATGGTTGTAGAGCGCACCAAGATTCCTCAGCACCTGCGGGGATCGGTCCGTAGGAACCATCATCCGATCAATGAAGTCAGGCCCAGGAGCATGAATTTGCTCTTTGGTGATACCTGAACATGTGTGGTTCAACAGTGTCTCAGCGTCGTTGCCGAGCAGTGCTTGAAGATCCACGGTGCTGTCTCCCTGAGTTTCATCAGTCGCAACCACCATTGGCTGCGTACTAGAACGAGCGTAGCCCGTTGAGTAGGTCGGCACCCATGGCGGCGTTGATCCACTTTCGCCGAGCCGTCGCCGCACGCTTGTCGCCAACCTTGCCCAGAAGCTCTACAACCACTTCTGTGCGGCTCTGAGTGCTGGCCCCAGCACGATAAAAGCGCCGCCGCACCGTGCCAACGACCGCCACCTCGTCACCCGCCTCGAAAACTGCAGCAGCAGGCGGATCAAACCAAACCAACGGAACCGAATTCGCCACATCGTCCACCCGAGTGGTCAGTTCGCAGTTCATCAGAACCGAGCCCGACTCGAGTTCTCGAATCACCGGAGCGCTCGACAAGCGACCGCACAACACAACAACGTTCATTTCAACCTCCACCCTGCCCATGCGGCTACACCGCAAGTGCCACAGACATTTCTGAAGGGGGAAGCCGACCCGTGTCAATCTAGGCACGGGGTGTTACATAGTTACGCCACTAGCGCCGACCAAGCATCGCGAGACGATCGCTGACATCGGCATATCGAGGATCGATCGCTGCGACACGCTTAAAGAAGTTCCGCGCCTTCACCACATCGCCTGAACGGTCGTAGAGATCGGCAATCACGTACCACTGCTTCAGGTGATAGTCGCGAACCCGTTTCGGTGCATCAGCCACCCGAATCAGCATTGTGATCGCGCCGGCGATGTCGCCCTGATCGGCCAGAGCGCCTGCCGCAACGATGCGGCCCTCGGCCATCACCGATGGAGCAGGCGAGGTGTTACGAATCTCGTGCCAGAGCTCGTCAACTTCGTGATAGCGACGAAGCGCCCTATAACAATCGGCAAGCACCGGAAGCTGTTCTGGCGAAGGATGCAAGCGACGCGCCTGCTCAAGCTCGGCAGCGGCTTTGCGCCACTCACCGAGTCGGTATAGGGCAATACCTGCTACTTCATGGCCGGCCCCCACATTCGGGAGGTTCTTCAAGACCGACTGAACCATTCGAAGCGCGTCGGTGTAACGATCGCGCTCAAGGGCTTCAGTGGCCGCTGCGAGCCGCTCCATATAGCGAGCCGATGTCTTCGAGTCGCTCTCGCGCTCAATCTCGGCCACCCATGACGGTTCCAACCGCGTCGGATCGCCCAAGCGGCGCTCACGTACTTCTTCTGACGTCTCAGCACGCGCACCACCACGCGCTCTCGAGGTTGCGTCGCGGGCAAGCTCGCGAACCGAACCCTGATCTTCCCACTGCTCCGGCTCCCAGCGATCCAACTCGACCGCCTCACGATCCAGAGGCTGTTCGTCACGTGCAGCGTCACGCCGCGCATTTACTTCCGACGAGCGACGTTCAGCAGCCGTCTGTGGACGTGCGGGTGCGAATTCGCCGCCGCGCCCGCCTCGAGAGTCAGGGCGCACTCCCCCACGGCCTGCAGCTCGAGCGCTACCGCCGCCGAAGCCTCCAGTACGACCTGAGCTGCCCCCCCGCGGGGCTCCGTCTCGTGGACCGTGATCTCGACTACCGCCTCCATAGCGGCTTGAACCGGCTTCGGACGATCGCGCGCCGCCAGCACCGCGTGGCCCGTCGCTGCGATTGTTTCCGTAGCGAGCCGGCGGATTACTTCCCTGCTCGCGACCCGCTCCATAGCGACCCCCAGCTGAACGGGGCGACCCAGACGAACGATCAGCTCCGTATCCGCCGCCGGACCGCTCCTGGCCAGGGCGACCCGTGGCTCGAACTCCTCCGCCGTCGCCGCGCAACCGGTCGTTCCGGCGGTTGGCCTCGTCGCCTTCACGCCCACCAGGCTCAGTTGAGTCCGGACGGGGTCCGCGCCCTGAGGAGATAAATCCAGACGAAGACGGACGAGGGCGGGGGCGAGGGCTATTTGGCATGGCCAGCAAGCCTACGGGCGCGGAGGCCGAAAATGCCAAATACCCCCGGGGTTAACCGGGGGTATTTGATTTCGAAATTCGGCGGCGACCTACTCTCCCAGGGGGTCTACCCCCAAGTACCATCGGCGCTGGCAGTCTTAACTTCCGTGTTCGGGATGGGAACGGGTGTGACCCTGCCGCTATGGCCACCGAAATCTTGTGTCAATGAGTCGCGTTAGCGACCTCAAGGACTCCAGAGCAAGCACGAGCTTATTTGTTCATAAACCAAGCCCTCGGCCGATTAGTACCGGTCGGCTAAACACGTTACCGTGCTTACACCTCCGGCCTATCAACGTGGTGGTCTAGCCACGGGCCTTACTGCGTTGACCGCATGGGTGTACTCATCTTCGAACGGGCTTCCCGCTTAGATGCTTTCAGCGGTTATCCCTTCCGTAGGTGGCTAATCAGCCGTGCCTTTGGCAAGACAACTGACACACCAGAGCTACGTCCGTCCCGGTCCTCTCGTACTAGGGACAGCCTTCGTCAATACACCTTCGGTTGCGGAGGATAGAGACCGAACTGTCTCACGACGTTCTGAACCCAGCTCGCGTACCGCTTTAATGGGCGAACAGCCCAACCCTTGGGACCTGCTTCAGCCCCAGGATGCGATGAGCCGACATCGAGGTGCCAAACCTCTCCGTCGATATGGACTCTTGGGAGAGATTAGCCTGTTATCCCCAGGGTACCTTTTATCCGTTGAGCGACCACGCTTCCACACGCCATGGCCGGGTCACTATGCCCTGCTTTCGCACCTGCTCGACCTGTCAGTCTCGCAGTCAAGCTCCCTTTTGTCATTGCACTCGACGACTGATTGCCAACCAGTCTGAGGGAACCTTTGGGCGCCTCCGTTACATTTTAGGAGGCGACCGCCCCAGTCAAACTACCCGCCTGGCGCTGTCCCTGATCCAGATAATGGACCTAAGTTAGAGTCCCAATATACGTAGGGTGGTATTTCAACGATGACTCCACAATGGCTGGCGCCACTGCTTCCAAGTCTCCCACCTATCCTACACAACGCAGATCAAAACTCAACACCAAGTTATAGTGAAGGTCCATGGGGTCTTTTCGTCCTTCCGCAACTAACGAGCATCTTTACTCGTACTTCAATTTCGCCGGGTCTATGGTTGAGACAGTGGGGAAGTCGTTACTCCATTCGTGCAGGTCGGAACTTACCCGACAAGGAATTTCGCTACCTTAGGACCGTTATAGTTACGGCCGCCATTCACTGGGGCTTAGGTTCACAGCTTCGCCTTTCGACTAACCGTTCCCCGTGACCTTCCAGCATTGGGCAGGAGTCACAGCGTATACATCGCCTTACGGCTTGGCACGCTGCTGTGATTTTGGTAAACAGTCGCTACCCCCTGGTCTGTGCCACCCCCTCGAGCTCAGATCGTAAAGATCGTCACCCTAATAGGGTCATCCTTCTCCCGAAGTTACGGATGCAATTTGCCGAGTTCCTTAACCATAGTTCTCCCGCTCGCCTTAGTATTCTCTACCTGCCTACCTGTGTCGGTTTGGGGTACGGGCGCCGTATTAACTCACTGCTGGGATTTTCTTGGCAGCATAGGATCAGTGACTTCTCCTGAATCGGATCGGCATCACGCCTCAGAGTTATGACCCCAACTCTCATCGGGATCCTCCTACACGCTTACCCGGAGACTACCATCGCTCCGGTTCACCTACCTTCCTGCGTCCCCCTTCAGTTACCCGCAACCAGCTCGTTGGGATCGTCCGAAGACAGCCCCCAAGTCGCCAATATTGGGCTTTACGCGAATACGGCGGTACTGGAATATCAACCAGTTGTGCATCGACTACGCCTCGCGGCCTCGCCTTAGCTCCCGACTCACCCTGGGAGGATTAGCCTTCCCCAGGAACCCTTAGGCTTTCGGCGGAGGGGTTTCTCACCCCTCTCTCGCTACTCATTCCTACATTCTCGCTCGATGGCGCTCCACAAAGGGTTCTCCCTCTGCTTCACTGCACCATCGACGCTCCTCTACCACTCCTACAGATGTAGAAGTCCATAGCTTCGGCTCAGGACTTGAGCCCCGTTAAATTGTCCGCGCAGGACCACTCGACCAGTGAGCTATTACGCACTCTTTTAAGGATGGCTGCTTCTAAGCCAACCTCCTGGCTGTCTAAGCAGTCCCACATCGTTTTCCACTTAGTCCTGAATTAGGGGCCTTAGCTGATGGTCTGGGCTGTTTCCCTTTCGACTAACGAAGCTCATCCCCCGTAGTCTCACTGCCACACTCTGGAGTACCGGCATTCGGAGTTTGATTGGGGTCGGTAATCTTGTAGGACCCCTTACCCATTCAGTGCTCTACCTCCGGTACTGAACATGTGACGCTGCACCTAAATGCATTTCGAGGAGAACCAGCTATCACCAAGTTTGTTTGGCCTTTCACCCCTATCCACAGCTCATCACCGCCATTTTCAACTGACGTGTGTTCGGTCCTCCACGGGGTCTTACCCCCGCTTCAACCTGGCCATGGATAGATCACTTGGCTTCGGGTCTACAGCATGCGACTCAACGCCCTATTCAGACTCGCTTTCGCTTCGGCTCCCCCTCACGGGTTAACCTTGCCACATACCGTAACTCGTAGGATCATTCTTCAAAAGGCACGCCATCGAGGCCATCCGAAGATGACGACTCTTTGACTGTTTGTAAACCAACGGTTTCAGGTACTATTTCACTCCCCTCCCGGGGTGCTTTTCACCTTTCCCTCACGGTACTGGTTCACTATCGGTCACCAAGGAATACTTAGGCTTACGGGGTGGTCCCCGCAGATTCACGCCGATTTGCTCGGTCTCGGCGTTACTTGGGATACAAAGCGAAGATTGCGTACGTTTCGGATACGGGGCTATTACCCACTGTGGCCGGCCTTTCCAGAACCGCTTTCCTACATAGCAATTTTGTAACTTCGTTATACGTCTGGTGTCGTACGTCTTTGTCCCACGACCCCGCGTCTGCAATGCCACCAGGCTTGTACACAGACACGGTTTAGCCTCTACCCTTTTCGCTCGCCGCTACTAAGGGTGTCGCTGTTGCTTTCCTTTCCTCGGGGTACTGAGATGTTTCAATTCCCCCGGTTCCCTCTACCGGTCCTATATATTCAGACCGGAGTACCACTCCATGACGAGTGGTGGGTTTCCCCATTCGGACATCCACGGATCAATGTCTAGTAGACGACTCCCCGTGGCTTTTCGCAGTCACTCACGTCCTTCATCGGTTCTTGGTGCCAAGGCATCCACCGTTGGCTCTTATTAGCTTGGAAGAACAAATAAAAATGCTCGTGCTTGCTCTGCAGTTCTCAAGGGGCGCACACACAACGTGGAGGCCTGTACAAGCGCCTGCCACACGTCGTAGCAGAGGAGTCGTCGAATCGACGAGCTCATGCCGGCGTGGAGGGAATAACTCCCTCAAAACGGAAGAGAAGACAAGATCAGTCCAACGGGACACGTTCAAGAGGTAAACCTACAATTGACGTGCAACGCAAGACTGATCCGATAGTGCACCAACTAGGAGTGTCTCAATCTGGGTCACACAGAGGTGACCAACAGCTGAGAATACTCTCCTTAGAAAGGAGGTGATCCAGCCGCACCTTCCGGTACGGCTACCTTGTTACGACTTCACCCCAATCACCGACCCCACCTTCGACGGCTCCTTCCCCTAAGGGTTAGGCCACCGGCTTCGGGTGTTGCCGACTTTCGTGGTGTGACGGGCGGTGTGTACAAGGCCCGGGAACGTATTCACCCCGGCGTGCTGATCCGGGATTACTAGCAACTCCAGCTTCATGAAGGCGAGTTGCAGCCTTCAATCCGAACTGAGACCGGCTTTATGGGATTCGCTTACTCTCACGAGCTTGCAGCCCTTTGTACCGGCCATTGTAGCGTGTTTGCAGCCCTGGACATAAGGGGCATGATGACTTGACGTCGTCCCCACCTTCCTCCGAGTTGACCCCGGCAGTCTCCTACGAGTCCCCACCATTACGTGCTGGCAACATAGAATAAGGGTTGCGCTCGTTGCGGGACTTAACCCAACATCTCACGACACGAGCTGACGACAGCCATGCACCACCTGTGCTAGGCCCCGAAGGACACAGTATCTCTACTGCTTTTCCTAGCATGTCAAGCCCAGGTAAGGTTCTTCGCGTTGCATCGAATTAAGCAACACGCTCCGCTGCTTGTGCGGGCCCCCGTCAATTCCTTTGAGTTTTAGCGTTGCCGCCGTACTCCCCAGGCGGGGCACTTAATGCGTTAGCGACGGCGCGGATTCCGTTGGTTGGAACCCACACCTAGTGCCCAACGTTTACGGCGTGGACTACCAGGGTATCTAATCCTGTTTGCTACCCACGCTTTCGCTCCTCAGCGTCAGTATCGGCCCAGAGCAGCGCCTTCGCCACCGGTGTTCCTCCTAATATCTGCGCATTTCACCGCTACACTAGGAATTCCCTGCTCCCCTACCGAACTCAAGTCACAGCAGTATCGAGTGGCGGCTCTGGGTTAAGCCCAGAGTTTTCACACCCGACTTACTAAACCGCCTACGAGCTCTTTACGCCCAATAAATCCGGACAACGCTTGGTGCCTACGTGTCACCGCGGCTGCTGGCACGTAGTTGGCCGCACCTTCTTCTGCAGGTACCGTCATTTTCGTTCCTACTGAAAGCGGTTTACAACCCTAGGGCCTTCATCCCGCACGCGGCGTTGCTGCGTCAGGCTTTCGCCCATTGCGCAAGATTCCCCACTGCTGCCTCCCGTAGGAGTCTGGGCCGTGTCTCAGTCCCAGTGTGGCTGATCATCCTCTCAGACCAGCTACCCGTCGACGCCTTGGTAGGCCGTTACCCCACCAACAAGCTGATAGGCCGCGAGGCCCTCCCGAACCGAGATTCTTTCGTCAGTGCACCATGTGATGCTCCGACGGCATCAGGTATTAGCAGATGTTTCCGTCTGTTATCCCTGAGTCCGGGGTAGGTTCCTCACGTGTTACTCACCCGTTCGCCACTAGATCTTCCGTAGTATTGCTACTACTTGGATCCCGTTCGACTTGCATGTGTTAAGCACGCCGCCAGCGTTCGTCCTGAGCCAGGATCAAACTCTCCGACAAGAACTTGCTCGATTGCTCGAGCTTCGTTCGTTTTGAGAGCCATGATGCATCCAGGGGAATAGCCTGGTGCCAGCATCATGTCCTGCTCTTCTTAATTATTAGTTTGGCCAGACGTTGGTCTGGCCGGAATTGACAAGCAGCTCCATCGCAAAAGTGCGATGTGCTGCCCGCACTATCGTTCAGTCTTCTCTTCCGTTTTCAAGGAGCCGTAGCTCTAGCGACACACACCCTTGCGGGAGTTGGTGTCACGTTCGGGGCTTTTCGGCCTTCCGAAGCGGGATGAAACTTTATCCCGGGGGGCTAGTTACGACAACCTCTTCGTCAAGAAATTTCCAGCAAATGGTGGTTCGTCTTGCCTTTGCGAAGCAGTAGGTACTTGCCGTGCAACAGATTCATGCCCGTGAGCTGGGAGTCTTCGGCCAACTGAACCCCATTCGCGCGGAAGCCCTTTTGTTGCAAGGTGCGGCGCGCATCACCGTTGGAGCTGGCGAGGCCGGCTGCAACAAGAACACCAACCAGATCGTCGAGGGCGGCACGGGAAACAACAGATGACGGGACTTCGCGCGCAACCGCAGCGAGTGTTGCCTCGGACGCAGAGGATGGGTCTCCCCCAAAGAGCACATCGGTGGCTGAGCGGGCAGCGTCAAGGGCATCGACGCCATGCACGAGGGTGGTGAGTTCGTCGGCAAGCGCACGTTGAGCAAGTCGGCGCTCCGGTGCGGCTTGGTGCTCGACGAGCACCTGCGCAGTGCTGTCTAAGGGCTGAAGGGAGAACATGTGGAGGTACCGCGCGACCATGACATCGTCGACCTGAATCCAGAACTGGCGGAACTGGTACGGCGATGTCTTGTCGGCGTCGAGCCAGACGGCGCCGCCGACAGACTTTCCGAACTTGGTGCCGTCGCTCTTTGTGACCAGCGGATGTGTCATGGCGTGAGCCGATTTACCGAGATGTCGGCGAATCAGGTCGACACCAGCAACAATGTTTCCCCATTGGTCGGAGCCGCCGGCCTGCAACTCGACTCCCTCGTGCTCGTAGAGGTGCCGAAAATCGTTCGCCTGCAGTAGGGAGTACGTAAATTCAGTGAACGAAAGGCCATTGTCGGTCTCGAGGCGGCTGCGAACGGAGTCCTTAGCCAGCATCTGATTGATGGTGACGTGCTTGCCGACATCGCGGAGGAAGTCGAGCAGAGTAAGCGGTTCGGTCCAATCGGCGTTGTTGACGAGCTTGGCCTGATATTTGCCAGGGCTGAAGTCGAGCAAACGCTGGAGTTGGGCCTCGATACGGGAC
>Ga0194049_1000779_pt1 | contig 10592 bp, 11 predicted proteins | sample JunL2225m_MetaG_FD_148665 | JGI IMG/M metagenome (GOLD analysis project Ga0194049, IMG submission 148665) | Anoxic zone freshwater microbial communities from boreal shield lake in IISD Experimental Lakes Area, Ontario, Canada - Jun2016-L224-25m | ecosystem: Environmental > Aquatic > Freshwater >... | reverse complement strand
CGCCCCCGGCATCAGCAGCGGTTTCCGGGGGGATGTCCTCGGCATCGGTTTCTTCCGTGCCTTCGTCCCGTTCCGTCCCGGCATCCGCCGCACGGGTTTTATCCCACGGCGCCTCCCGGCTCGGCGGCAGCGAACTGTTCCGGCTGGTTTGGTTCAAGCGCTCACGCGCTTCCTTCAAGTCCAGCAGCAGCTTGGATGACAACGAGCGCAACGCCTCGTCTCCCAACCGTTTCAGGTAGGCTTCGTCGATCTGTCGCAGGCTGTGGTCGCTCAGTTGCATGGGGGCGAAAATGTTCAGAATGTTGGGATCATTGTGAACCAATTAATCGAAATTTGCGATAGGGGGGTGATTGTTTACGATCTACCTAGCTCTATGTACAGGTAAGGTGAATAACAAACCCTGCATAACTGTCAGCGTTATTAAGGGCTTCAGAAACAGACATTTCGTACCAAGCTTTTATTGAGTTAACCGACTTGGGTGGTGTTGGTGGCTCAATTCCCATGTTTCGATGCGTTTCTTCATAACCAATCATGTCAAAATTAACAGCATAAGACCAATCGCGAGTTCCAAGAAATCGATGCGTACCTTCGTGTATCAAATTTCCTGCCGCTGTACCAACTGGATGAAGCTTATCAAAGCGCAAATGAATAGCACCGTAAAAAGAAGCACGTTTTAAGGGGTTATCTCCAAATACAGCATCTTTGAGAGCATCAGGAATATGGCGCATTACATAGGCAGCTGCATCTGCCGTAGCGTCAGTTAAAACCACTGGCGAGAGTGTCAATTCGTTGGATTGTAGTTCAATATTTAGCTCGTTTAAGTTAGCCATAACAGTTCGGGCTGCGGCATTATACACAGCCTCTGTTGCGGTAGGTGGCACTCGGAAATACGTTTCCATGCACAGTTTAAACCGAGGCTGGTCTTTTTTGGTGATGCCCCAAGCAATTACTCTCGCTAGTTTTGCGCGGGCATCTTGAACCATCGCTTTCGCATCATTTAGATCACCGACAAATTTACCGTCTTCTACTTCGATTTTAAAGTCGTTGAGATCAACTATTTTTTTCGGCACGTTTTAACTCCTTATCTAATTTTTAGTAAAACTTGTAAGGCTCAATAAGCAATAGCTATATTGCGCAGCATGATGCTTATAAAACATTCGGAAGAATACGCTTCGCTATTGGCTTTATCGTCACTTAATATTTTTGATTTTACTCGCCCCTAATTGTTCCGTTACATAGTTATCGTTTACTCAAAACTGATAAACAAACTCCCCGTCCTTCACCCTAATATGCACATGCTCGATAGCGTTACCTTCCATCATCCGATTCAAAAACTCGGCACTGATACTGGGCAACAAGGTATTGGTTAAAATGGTATCTATCATCCGCCCGCCACTTTCCAACTCCGTACAAAGGCTGGAGATCAACTTAACCGCCTCATCATCAAACGTATACGGCACTTTATGGCTTTCCATGACTCGTTTTTTAATTCGTCCAAATTGCAAACGGGTAATCGCGCCAATCATTTTATCGTTGAGCGGATAATAAGGAATCACCACCAAGCCGCCTAATAATGCCGGCGGAAATATTTTTAACAAGGGTTCGCGCAAGGCTTTGGCGATGTCATCCGGTTCGGGCATCAGTTCAGGGTCTTTGCACAGATTGCTGATCATCATCAGTGTCCCACCTTAACACCATTATCACGAGCACCAATTTTCAATCTTCCGGCACACACCGAACGCTTGCCACTCCGTAAGTTCACTCCCCCCTGCCTTTTCCTGGGAACCTGGCCATCTTGGCCGCCATTGTGCTCGTTCCCAAGCTCCGGCTTGGGAATGCGGTCTTTGATGCTCTGCTTCCCTAGCCATGGCAAGCCGAAGCTTGGGAACCAGTATATTCTTATTTTTTGACCAACAGTACGATATTACTCCTCCCCCAACTGCGCCAATAAATCCGCCTGGTGTTCGTGAATCAAAGGTTCGACGACCGGATCAAGATCGCCTTCCATAATCGCCTCCAGCCGGTAGAGGGTCAGGTTGATGCGATGGTCGGTCAGCCGACCCTGCGGGAAGTTGTAAGTGCGGATGCGCTCGGAACGGTCGCCGCTGCCGACTTGCAGCTTGCGGTCGGCGGCGATTTCCGAACTGCGCTTTTCCTGCTGCGCCGATAGGATGCGCGATTTTAACAGCGACATGGCACGGGCGCGGTTTTTGTGCTGGGAACGCTCATCCTGGCATTCCACCACCGTATTAGTGGGAATATGCACGATGCGGATGGCTGATTCGGTGCGGTTGACATGCTGCCCGCCCGCCCCGGAAGCGCGGTAGGTATCGACCCGCAAATCTTCCGGGTTGATCTCCACGTCGTTAATTTCATCCACTTCCGGCAGAATCGCCACCGTGCAGGCTGAAGTATGAATGCGGCCTTGAGTTTCGGTAGTGGGTACGCGCTGGACGCGATGGGTGCCAGACTCGAATTTAAGTTGCGAGTAGACATCCTGCCCGCTAATCCGCACCACCACTTCCTTGTATCCGCCCGACTCGCCCTCGCTCTCGCTGATGATTTCAGGCTTCCAGCCCTTGTTTTCGGCATAGCGGGTGTACATGCGGAAGAGATCCCCGGCGAACAACGCCGCCTCGTCCCCGCCCGTCCCCGCCCGCACTTCAAGGAAGATGTTGCGCTCGTCATTGGGGTCTTTCGGCAACAGCAAGATTTGCAAAGACTGGGTGATTTGCCCAGCTTTCTCGCGCGCGGCAGCCATTTCCTCTTTGGCCATGGCACGAACATCCGGATCGTCATCTAGGGCCAGGGTTTCCGCATACTCAATTTCATCCATCGCCGCCCGGTAGTCGCGGAAATTGCTTATCACTGGGTTGAGTCGGGCGTATTCCTTGCCCAACGCACGAAAGCGGTTCTGGTCGTTCTGGACTTCCGGTTCGGTCATCAGGGCGGTGATTTCTTCGAAGCGCTGGGAAAGATTGTCAAGCTTGTTTTGAATGGAGGCTTTCACAGATTTATTACATATCCTTGAGTTGAAAGAGTTCCCGCACGGCGGAGAGCAGGTCATGGCGATCTTCGGCACCGGCCTGTTTGATCTGCGTACTGGGAATATGAATGAGCCTGTTGGTCAGCGCCCCGGCCAACTGGTTGAGTGTGTCCTCCGCCGACTTGCCGTTTTTTAAGGCGCGCAGGGCGTTGCCCAAGGTTTCATCGCGGATTTTTTCGGCATGGGCGCGGAAATCCAAGAGGGTTTCCGTCGCTCCTTGGGCGCGCATCCAGGCGAGAAAGTGGTCGACCTCGGTGTCGATGATTTCCTCGGCTTGCTTGGCGGCCTCTTGCCGCGACCTCATGCCCTCCTCGACGGTGTTGCGCAGATCGTCCACGGTATACAGATAAACGTCGCTCAACTGACCCACTTCCGGTTCTATGTCACGCGGCACGGCCAGATCGACCATGAACATCGGCTTGTGCTTCCTCGCCTTGAGGGCGCTTTCCACACTGCCCTTGCCTAGAATCGGCAGTTGGCTGGCGGTGGATGACACTAGGATGTCGGCCTTGGCGAGGTGCTTGCCCAGTTCCGACAGGGCAATGGCAAAACCATTGAACTGCGCAGCGAGGGCATGGGCGCGTTCGAAAGTCCGGTTGGCGATGATAATCTCGCCGATGCCCTGTTCGTGAAGATGCCTCGCGGTGAGTTCGATGGTTTCGCCCGCGCCGATGAGAAGTGCAGTCTGATCCTTGAGATTGTCGAAGATGCGTTGGGCCAAGCGCACCGCAGCAAAGGCCACGGACACCGGGCTGGAACCTATCGCGGTGTCGGTGCGCACCTTTTTGGCGGCGGTGAAGGTGTGGTGGAACAGTTTGTTCAACGTCTTGCCCAAGGTTCCCGCCTCGGCCGCCGTCTGGTAAGCGGTCTTCATCTGCCCTAAAATCTGCGGTTCGCCCAGTATCATGGAATCCAGTCCGCAGGCAACGCGAAACATGTGGCGAATGGTGTCCGCATCGGTGTGCGCATAAAGATAAGGGCGGAACTCCTCCCGCTTAAGGCGCTGCTCGCGGGCAATCCAGTCGATGATCTTTTCCAAGTCGGCATTTGCCGTCCCGCAGTAGACTTCGGTGCGGTTGCAGGTGGAAAGAATCGCGGCCTCTTCGACTTCGGGCAGTAGCACCAGTTCGCCCAAAGCCGGCCGCAGCCGTTCGGCGGGGAATACGAGTCTCTCCCTGATCGAAACCGGCGCAGTGTTATGATTTAGTCCCAAGGTCAAAATGGTCATCGACTCATCTGTGTTGCATGTGTTTCAATAATGGCGATTTTAAAAAAATCCAGCATAGGCCAAACTGTTCCGGCCCCAACCTATTGCCGCAAGCGAAGGAAGGCGTAAAATCCCTGTGATATGATCGGGTCACGGGCACAAGCAGGACATTTGGAACCTATCCCGCTGTCGTTGCCTAGGGCCGTACCCGCCAAGCTTACCCCAATTTTAGGTTTGGGATATATCTCTATAAGGTTCCGCCATTAACCAACTGTGAATTTAGAGACTTGATTCAGTGACGAAATGTTTGATTTGTTTGGCATCTGCGGTCAGCCTCCTGCTTTCGGGATGCGCTGCCATCAACCCCTCCCACACCCAAGTGGTTGCGGATTCCGATGATACCCTAAAAATCGGAGGCAGTGGGCCGCGACAGGGTGAGGGCGCGGTTTACTACATTTTGGCGGGCGAATTAGCCGTCCAGCGCGGACAATACGATATCGCACTGGACAATTACCTTAAAGCCTCGACGCTGACACAGGATGTCAAAATCGTCCAGCGGGCCACCCAGATCGCGCTTTATCTGAAAAAAAACGACAAGGCCCTGGAAACCGCCTTAATTTGGCTACAGCGCCAACCCGACAGCTCCGACGCCCGGAAGCTAACCGCCTTTCTGCTGCTCAAGTCCGGGCGAGTTGACGAGGCGGTGGATCAATTGGCCGTGCTATTGAGCACGCCGGGGATCGATGTCGAAAATACGCTGATTGACTTGGCGAAACTGTTAAGCGCGGACATTCCCAAGGAGGACGGCATCAACCTCATGCTCCGTCTGGGCGAGCGCTTCCCAAACATGGCAGAGCTTCATTTCGCATCCGCCTTGCTGGCATCCGAAAAGCAAGAATACCAAACTGCCCTTGAGGAAACTGAAAAGGCCTTGTCCCATCATCCGGATTGGAGCCGGGCACGCCTGCTGCAAGCCCAAGTGATGTCCAGAATGGGCGATTCTGCCAAGGCGCACGAAGTCATGCGGAAAGCCATGCAAGGCGATCCGAACAATCCCAGGCTTCGGTTGATTTATTCCCAGTATCTTGCCAAGTCGGGCGATGTGCATGGGGCGGCCAGGGAACTTGAAAAAATCCTGGCAAAGGAACCTCGCAATCAAGAAGCCCTGATGGGGCTGGCCATAACCCAATTGGAGTTGGGGCAGGAAGCCAAGGCACAACAAATATTGGAACGCCTTGCCGAATCCCCAAGCCACAATATGCAGGCTTACTTTTATCTTGGCCTGATCGAAACCCGGAAAAAACATTTGCAAAACGCCGTGCAATGGTTTGACAAGGTCAGCGAAGGACCCGTGGTCTTCGATGCCCAAGTGAATGCCATCACCTCGTTGATTTACCTGGGGCAAACTGAGGAGGCCAGACAACGCTTGGCTGAAGTCCGCAAAAAATTCCCTCAACAAGCGGTGCGCATGTACTTGCTGGAAGCAGAAGCACTGACTAAGGACAAGAATTATACCGAGGCTTTCGACCTATTGAGCCAGGCAATCAAGGAAATGCCCGGCCAAACCGATTTGCTTTACTCTCGCGCACTGGTTGCCGAAGAATTGAACCGGGTGGAGATCATGGAGGCTGATCTCCGTGCGGTGCTGGAAAAGAATCCGGAAGACCCCAACGCCCTCAATGCGTTGGGGTTCAGCTTGGCGGATCGCTCGGAGCGACTGGAGGAAGCCAAGGGTTACATTGCAAAGGCACTGCAAGTCAAGCCTGACGAACCGGCGATTCTCGACAGCTACGGCTGGGTTCACTATCGGCTGGGGGATAACACAACCGCCTTGGTGTACCTAGGCCGGGCCTATGGCCTACTCAAGGACCCCGAAATCGGGGCGCATTTCGGCGAGGCACTTTGGGAGTCTGGAAAACAGAATGACGCAAAAGCGATTTGGAAGGAGTTGTTGCGCAAGTACCCCGACAATGACGACATCAAGAAAGTCATGCAGCGATATCCAGAGGCCTTCAAATAGCGATTTCCGGCATCCCCTATGTTTAGCAAGTTTTACAGGCCAGTGTGCGCATTGTTGATCGCCTCCAGCTTGACCGGATGCGCCCCGTTCATGGGCGGGGCTGTTGCGCCGCGCTTGACTGAGGTCCAGCGACAGCTTTACAGTGTCAACGCCTGGAAATTGGAAGGCCGCATCGCCGTAAAGGCCGGCAATGAAGGATGGAATGCCAATTTGTTCTGGGAGCACGAGGGCGGACAGGACAGGTTGCGCATCTATGGGCCTTTCAGCCAGGGCGCAGTGTCGATTATTGTGCAGAGCGATTTGGTTTACATCAACGAAGGCAACGGAGTCGTCACTAGCTCAAGCGACCCCGACGATTTGTTGAAAAAAAAGCTTGGGTTTGCCGTACCCTTGCGTAGTCTGCGCTACTGGGTTCTTGGCCTGCCCGCCCCGGATATCGACTACCAGGCAAAGGTGGATGCCGAAGGCGGGTTTACAGGCTTCGAACAACACGCTTGGGTGCTAGGATTTGAAAATTTCGAAAAAGTCGCCAATTTCATAATGCCGCAGAAAATAACCATCCAAGGAAATGCGGTGAGGTTGAAGCTGGTCGTGGATGAATTTGTAATAAAGAATTGTCAGGGGGGCTTATGTCCGTGAAACCATTGCGCCTGCCCGCGCCGGCGAAATTAAACCTAATGCTGCGAGTCGTAGGGCGGCGACCCGACGGTTATCACTTGCTGCAAACGGTTTTCCAGTTTATTGACTGGTGTGATTGGATCGAACTTAAGCCGATGCAAGACGGGAAAATAAGCCTTTCAACTCCACTGGCAGACGTGCCTGAAGCGTCCGACCTGACCATCCGCGCGGCCAAGTTGCTGCGTGACGCAGTGGGAATTGGAGGGCTCGGCGTCCACATAACTGTGGAAAAAAACTTGCCGATGGGCGGGGGGCTGGGCGGGGGCAGTTCCGATGCCGCAACCACACTACTCGGACTCAATGCCTTATGGGAACTGGGATTGTCCATTGATATGCTGGCCGGTTTGGGACTACAACTCGGGGCGGATGTGCCCGTCTTTGTGCGGGGTTACGCAGCCTGGGGAGAAGGCGTGGGTGAGGATCTCACCCCCCTGCCGGACTTGCCCGAACCTTGGTACTTGGTTGTGACCCCACCTTGCCATGTCACCACAGGGGCGATTTTTTCTTCGCCGGAATTGACAAGGGACAATAAACGCATCACAATAGCCGACTTTGTTGCTGGTCGCCAAGAAAACCACTGCCTCCCCGTGGTTGTTAAGGCGCATCCCCAGATCGGGGAGGCAATCAAGGCTGTTGGCGCATATTCAGCATCACCGAAATTAACAGGCACAGGATCATGTGTGTTTGGCACATTCGATAGCGAGGCTGAAGCGCAAAACGCGGCGAGGAACCTGTCCGCCGAATGGCGGGTTTTCGTTGCGAAGGGAATGAACCGATCTTGTGTACATGGCGCTCTAGGGATTGCATAGAGGCTAAATAATAGTTTAATGGGGCGTCGCCAAGTGGTAAGGCACGGGGTTTTGATCCCCGCATACCCAGGTTCGAATCCTGGCGCCCCAGCCATATAGTTTTTTCCGTTGACTTACATGGGTTGGGGGAGCTTGAATGACCGATGCCACGTTTATGGTATTTTCGGGAAACGCCAATGTGTGTCTCGCCGAAGGAATTGTCCGTAAACTGAATATGCGCTTGGGGATGGCAAGCGTCGGGCGATTCAGCGACGGGGAGATTGCCGTCGAAATCGAAGAAAATGTGCGGGGCAGGGAAGTGTTTCTGGTGCAACCCACCTGCGCCCCCATCAATGAAAATCTCATGGAGTTGCTGATTATGATCGACGCATTCCGTCGGTCGTCGGCCGCGGTGATTACGGCAGTGATACCCTATTATGGTTATTCCCGTCAAGATAGGAGAACCCGTTCGGCGCGGGTTCCGATCTCGGCCAAGCTTGTCGCTAAAATGATTTCGGCGGCTGGGGCTGACAGGGTACTGACGGTTGATTTACATGCCGACCAGATTCAAGGTTTTTTTGACGTACCCGTCGATAATGTATATGCTTCACCGATTTTGCTGGGTGATGTATGGCGGCAGCAATACCCGAATTTAATGGTTGTTTCGCCCGATATCGGCGGTGTTGTCAGGGCGCGGGCACTGGCCAAGCGAATGGATGACGCAGATTTGGCCATTGTAGACAAGCGTAGACCCCGCCCGAACGAGTCGATGGTGATGAACATCATTGGCGATGTGGAAGGCAGAACCTGCGTGATGGTTGATGATCTGGTCGATACGGCAGGCACTTTATGCAAGGCGGCCAAAGCTCTGAAGAACAACGGAGCGGTTAAGGTCGTCGCCTATTGCACGCATCCTGTTTTGTCCGGGGCTGCGGTGGATAATATTGCCACCTCCGTTTTAGACGAATTGGTGGTGACCGATACGATTCCTTTATGTCCATCTGCCAAGGAAAGCCCGAAGATACGCGTTTTGAGCGTGGCGGAAATGCTGGCTGAAACGATTCGCCGAATAGCGGTGGGCGAGTCGGTAAGTTCTTTGTATGTGGATTGATTTTTGTTTTTTTAACCTGCTCAGAGTATTTCGGAGAAAAAGATGGTAGGCAGTTTCGAGTTTGAAGCGGAGAAAAGAACCACAACTGGCAAGGGTGAGGCGCGTCGCTCGCGTCGCTTGGGAAAAATCCCGGTAATCTTGTACGGCGGCGGTGGGGAACCAGTTCAACTGTACCTAACACATCATCGGGTGTCCAAGGCATTGCAAAATGACGCAGTCTACTCCCATGTCCTCACCCTCAGATATGAAGGTAAGGAAGAAAAAGCCATTTTGAAGGCCCTGCAAAGACACCCCAGTCGGCCTATCGTCATGCACATGGATTTTCAACGAGTCAATGAGAAGGATAAGCTCCACGTCCACATTCCTCTGCGCTTCATCAACCAAGAAACATCGGTGGGCGTGAAAAAGGGCGGGGTAGTCAGCCATGCATTGGTTGAAGTCGAAGTGGTTTGTCTGCCGCAAGATTTGCCCGAGTTTATCGAAGTCGATATGGCTCGAGTCGATATTGGCGAACTTGTCCATCTGTCCGACCTTAAAGTTCCGACAGGTGTTGAGTTGGCGGAATTGACCCACGGCGCAGCTAATGACAGGACAGTCGCGAGCATTCACACCGTTCGCACGACGGATACGGAAGAATAATAATCGAGTCGATGGTGGACGTTTGGCCTTGGCATATAGGTTGATAGTCGGGTTGGGTAATCCGACCTCAAAATACGAACTGACCCGCCATAATGTCGGTTTTTGGTTTGTCGATGAGGTCGCCCGTCGGTACCGGTTGAGTTTTTCGTCCGATTCAAGAAGTCAGTGTCTATTGGCTCAGACGGATTGGGAAGGGGGCAAGGTTTATGTGCTTAAGCCCATGCAGTACATGAACCGAAGCGGTGGGTCAGTCTCCGCATTGGCGAGTTTTTACAAAATTCCTTCGTCGCAGATTCTTGTTGCCCACGATGAACTCGATTTTGCGCCGGGTGTGGTGAAATTGAAAGTCGGCGGCGGGCACGGTGGGCACAATGGCTTGCGGGATATTGCCGCTAAGTTGGGCAGCACTGAATTTACCAGGATTCGCTTCGGCATAGGGCATCCTGGCAACCGCGACGAGGTGGTAAATTATGTTCTTGATCGACCTTCAGTGCTTGATCGCAAGTCACTGCGCGGGGCAGTGGAAAGGGCTACCGACTATATCCCGCAAATACTCGGCGGGAAACTGGATGAGGTGATGAATGTGTTACATTGATGCCAAGAGAATAATTTATCTTGACATCAGTCATCCCATGGTTAAAAATTGTGGACTGTTTTACGGAGGGGTTCCCGAGCGGTCAAAGGGATCAGACTGTAAATCTGACGGCTCAGCCTTCGAAGGTTCGAATCCTTCCCCCTCCACCATTTTTCTTAATGCGGGTGTAGTTCAACGGTAGAACCTCAGCCTTCCAAGCTGATGGCGTGGGTTCGATTCCCATCACCCGCTCCAAGAATTATTGTTTTGCCCATATAGCTCAGTTGGTAGAGCACTTCCTTGGTAAGGAAGAGGTCTCCGGTTCAAGTCCGGATATGGGCTCCAGATTTTATAATTATTTTATTGGCTACTTTTTTAATAATAGACAGGGGAATTTGCGCATGTCCAAAGAAAAATTTTCGCGCACCAAGCCGCATGTGAACGTAGGGACGATTGGCCATGTAGACCATGGCAAGACGACCTTGACAGCGGCGCTGACTAAGATCAGTGCTGAGCGCTTCGGTGGGGA
>Ga0194049_1000778_pt1 | contig 10598 bp, 7 predicted proteins | sample JunL2225m_MetaG_FD_148665 | JGI IMG/M metagenome (GOLD analysis project Ga0194049, IMG submission 148665) | Anoxic zone freshwater microbial communities from boreal shield lake in IISD Experimental Lakes Area, Ontario, Canada - Jun2016-L224-25m | ecosystem: Environmental > Aquatic > Freshwater >... | reverse complement strand
CAAACTCGCGGGTGACGGCTGCATGCAGGAGGGCGTGGCGATGGAGGCCGCGGCGTTCGCCGGGCATTTCAAATTGGACAACCTGATCCTCATTTACGACTCCAACGACGTGACGCTCGACGCGATGGCCGACGCCACGCAGAGCGAAAATGCGGCGAAGCGTTTCGAGGCGATCGAGTGGGGCGTTCAGACGATTGATGGCAACGACCTCGGCGCATTCCTCGCAGCGTTTGAAAAGGCGAAGGCCGCGACCGGCAAGCCGCAACTCATCATCGCGAAGACGCTCATCGGAAAAGGCATCCCCGAAGTCGCCGGCACCGCGAAAGCCCACGGCGAGGGCGGCGCGAAGTTCATTGATGGCGCGCGCAAGGGCCTCGGCCTCCCTGCGGAACATTTCTTCGTGAGTGCCGAGACGCGCGCATATTTTGCCGGGCACGCGAAGTCGCTCGCAGCGAAGCACGCGGAGTGGACGGCCACTTTTAACGCATGGAAAACCGAGAACCCCGCTCTCGCCACGGAACTCGACTCGTACGTCTCCGGCAAAATCGCCGCCGACCTGCTCTCGAAGATCCCCGTGTTCCCCGCCGACGCGAAGCTCGCGACGCGCGCCGCTGGCAAGGACGTGCTCCAGCCCGTCGCGGCCGCAGTGCCGAATCTCATCTCCGGCAGCGCCGACCTGCACGGCTCCACGCTGAACTACATCGCATCGAGCAAGGACTTCGGCCCGGCGAACTGGGGCGGTCGCAACATCCGCTTCGGCATCCGCGAGCACGGCATGTGCGGCATCATGAACGGCATTGCGTATGACGGCATTTTCCGCGCGAGCGGCGCGACGTTCCTCGTCTTCGCCGACTACTGCCGCGGCTCGATCCGCATCGCCGCGCTCAGCGGTCTGCCGACGCTCTACATTTTCACACACGACAGCGTGGGCGTGGGCGAGGACGGTCCGACGCACCAGCCCGTCGAGACCGTGAGCGGCCTGCGCGTCATCCCGAATCTCGACGTGATCCGCCCCGCCGATCCCGAGGAGACCGCGGGCGCATTCGCCGCCGCGATGCAGCGCACCACCGGCCCCACGCTCCTCTCGCTCACGCGCCAGGCCGTCGCAAATCTCAACGACATCCCCGTGCAGACGCGCCGCGAAGGCGTGCTCAAGGGCGGCTACATCGCCGTGAAGGAAACCGGCAAACTCGAAGCCATCCTCGTGAGCGCCGGCAGCGAAGTGCAGCACGCAGTCGCCGCCGCAAAGACGCTCGGCGCAGGCGTCCGCGTCGTGAGCATCCCGAGCTTCTACCGTTTCGATCAGCAGCCACAGGCATACCGCGACGAAGTGCTTCCTCCCTCATGCCGCAAGCGCGTCGCCATCGAGGCAGGCGTCTCCGGCCTCTGGTGGAAATACGTCGGCCTCGACGGCAAAGTGATCGCGATCGATCGCTTCGGCCTCAGCGCCCCCGGCGGAAAAGTGATGGAAGTCCTCGGCATCACCCCGCAGGCCGTCGTGGACGCGGTGAAGGCGCTCTGAGTCTTCCGTGCCTCAGCGCAGCGTTACAGCATTACCCTAAAATCCGGCGATGGGAGGAGCGGATGTCGCGCAAAGGCGCAGAGACGCAAAGAGATGCGCATTGGTTCACACTCACCCGGTGGGTGAATGCCTGCTTGTCTGCATCTGCTTCTTCTTCTTTGCGCCTTTGCGTCTTTGCGCGACATCCCATCGCCGGATTTAGGATTCAGGCGTGGGGCCGCGGCTTCCGTGTGTTCCGTGGATCACTTCGCTGCTGCATCGCCGCCGTCGCGCGGGCGCATTTCCCGTTGGCTCGCGGCGCTGCGTGCATACAGTGCGCGGATGAAGAGAACCTCCCGTGTGATGCTTGCGCTCGCGTTCCCGCTGTGGCTCGCAGGCTGCGATCGGAATAATGTGACCTCGACCGAGAGAGCGCCGCAGTTGCCCGCGCCCGCAGAGCCCCTGTCCGCGCCGGTCGCGCTGCCGGACATGACGTTTGGAGGCCGTCCGCTGGCTGCATTTTCCGAGGAGGAAAGCGTGAAGTTCGAGGCTTGGTGCAAACGCCACGGGCTCGACCCGAAGGATCCCGCGATGCTCGATGCGGATTCGGATCGCGACGGGTTCTCAAACCGCGAGGAATATATCGCCGGCACGAATCCGCTCGATCCGAATTCGGTGCCGGGGATTCTCGACGGCGTCGTGATGAAGGAATTCAACGAAGTGCGCGTGCCGGTGCTCCTGCGCGAGGTGAAGGACGGCAAGGCGCGCATCGAACACCTCGACTCGCCAGGCACGGTGGAATTGCAGCAGGGCGCGGTGCTGAAGGGCCTGCCGTATCGCATCGCCGCAGTGAAGCACGAGGTGAAGGCGGACAAGCACGGCATTTTCTCCGATGTGTCGCAGGTCACCCTCGAAAATGTGGACACGAAGGAATCAGTCGTTCTCATCCGCGATCTGCCTGCGCGGAGCAGCGCGACGCACGCGGTGATCATCGGGGCGGATGGTGCGAGGAAAATGATCCACGCGGACGAGGTCATCGAACTGCCGGGGCATGTGGGAAAAAAGTTCAAGGTGCTCGAACTCCGCCCCGAGCAAGTCGTGATCGAGGAGATGGGCACCCGGCGTCCGCTCACCATTCCGAAGCGGTGAGGCTGCTGCCCGATGGCACGGGGACCTGATCCCCGCGGGCTGCTTCCATGTCGGCTCGGTGAGCAGGCCGTCGCTACGGGCTTTCCCGTCGTTGGCGCGTTCGTGAGGAACTGCGGTTTCGATTTCGCGTAGAACGGCCACACGCCTCAGCGGATCGCCACCAGCGTGCGCTCGCTCTCGTCTCCCACTCCCCAAGTCTCCCCGTCTCTCCCCGCCTCACGGACCACTCGATGACCTTCTGGTCCTTCCGGTAGTGATTGCACATGCCCGCTCCTTCGCAGGCGAGGGCCGGATCGTCGAGAACGGGGGAGAACTGCGGATAATCAGCCCGTCCCTCCGTCCCGCTCGATTCTCTGCCGTTCTTCGACTGTGCTGAGTTCGACTGCCGTGTCTTTGACCGCGTCGGCGGGCAGGATTGCCCGCATTACGATTGCTCCGCCCTACGGTGGCGGCGCGTCGTATGGGAGGCCGAAATACTCGAAGACAGCCTTTGAGCGCAGGTAGATGTCCATCTCGCTGAGCCCGGCCCGCTCGCAGATGAGGTTCATCGGAGGAAAATCCGCCCCGATAAAGCGGACTAATTCGATCGGCTCGAAGGTCACCCTGCAATTGGCATCGCCCGCCACCTTCACCGCGGAGAGCGTCTTGAGACAGCAGAGCACCATGATTCGCAGGCCATCGTCGTCGAGGTTGCAGAAGTAGAGCCAGTAGGGCCATGCACGGTGCAAGGCCCCGTAGAAATCCCGGACCGCCGGGATCGAGTGCAATTCGTCGGGATGATCGTTGTAGCCGTCCACGGTAAATGTGAAGGCGTTCATCAGCGCCGCGAGCGGCTGGCCGGTGGGCAGCGCGTCGAGCCCGTACATGCCGAGAAAGTGGCTGAAATCCCCCGCCTCCACCCGGTCCCGGCTGAACTGGTAAACGAAGAAGTCGCTCATCCTATCGCTCTTTCTCCGAGTGGTAGAGTTCGAGCGCAATCGCGTCTGGGATAAAGCGGACATTCAAGGGTTCGCATCCCGGTGCGGTCACTTTGAATCGCAATCGTGATTGGCCGGTGTCCAAGTGCTGTGTTCTGGGCCAACGTCATCATAACCATCACCGGCTCGCTGTGGAACGACGGGCCTTAGTCTGCGGCACGAGCTGCCGTGCAAACGAGAGCGCAGCGCTGACGTGCGGGATTTCATCGCCGACTTCGCGACGGATCGCGGCAAGTGCGGTGAGGTATTTTTCCAACACTCGCAGCGCGTCCTCGCCCATCTCCTTCCCGGCGAATAGCTCGGGCAGCGCGTCGCCGAAGTTCAGGCCGAGTTGCAGCATCCGCGCGGGGATCGCAACGCCGAGGTCATGGTTGGTGAGCAGGAGGCGGCGCTTACGGCACGTCTTCTGGCCGCAGGCATTGAGGAACCACGTGGGCGAGCCGGTGGAGTCCACATGCAGGAGCGTGAGCAGTTTCGTTTCGAGATTCCACAGCCGCAGCAGCGCGTCCTCGCTCACGCCGAAGGTGCGGAGAAAGATGACGGTGCGAAGGAACGCCAGATACGCCGCGGGGTAGGCCGCGCCTTCGAGCACGGGCAGGGCGAAGCGCGTTTGCAGTCCGCGCAGATAGACCGGGGAGCGGTTCAGCGTGCGGGCGAGGTCGGCGAAGGTGTGCATGGCCGCGCCGGATGAACGCCTAGAACGCCTTCAGCTTGTCGCCGAGGTGGTGTTTCAGGTTCCACTTCTTTGTCGTGTCGAGGGCCAGCTCCAGGCAGATGAAGAAGGGCTCGGGGTGCTTTTTGAAGTAGTCCACGGTCTCGGGCGCGATGGTGGCGTCGAGGCAGATGAGGCTTTCCTTGTGCGCGTCTTTGGCGAGGAAGACTTCGTTCTTCGTGAACTCGGGGCGCTTCGTCAGCGTGTAGTCGAGCATGAAGCCGTTCTTCAGCAGCACTTCGTCCAGAACCGTCTCGCGCTCCCACTGGATGTGAAAGGTGGCTTCCTTGTCTCGGATGTATTGCTTGAGTAGCTCAATGTTTTCCGCCTCGGTCTTGTCCGGGTCCGGCGCGAACTCCACGCGCGGAAAATGCGACTTGCCGAGCTTGAAGACCTTGAAGCCGAGCCCGTCGGCTTGCGGCTTGCCTCCATAAACCGGCGAGTCTTCCGCGACGCGGAGCAGTTCCTCCTGTCTGGCTATCGGGAAAAGCGTTGGCTCTTTCGCCTTCTCCTCCTTTTCGAGCTTTTGGATGACGCGCTTCGCCCGCTCGATGGTGATGTCGCTGATCTTTTTGAAGCCGGCCTTGTGCGCAGGCGAATCGGCGGCGGTGAGTTCCGGGAGCTGCACGAGGATGAATTGCCGGTTCCCGCCGTCGGCCTTGTTCAGTTCCATCACCGCCTGCGCCGTCGTGCCGCTGCCGCCGAAGAAGTCGAGGATGAGGTCACCGGGCGCAGTGAGATACTCGAAGAGTTTCCGCAGGTCGCCCACGGGCTTCGGATTGTCGAAAACCTTCTGGCCGTCGAACATCTTGGCGAACTCCTGCGCGACTGTTTGCGCATAGCTAAACGTGACGCTTCGCATCACCTGCTTAGTGCGCTCAAAGAGATTCGTGCGGAGACTGGGGATCGTTGTTTCGTCCGGGCCGAAGACGACAAGCCCAGCAGCGATGTTTTCGTCCATTGTCTCCTTCTTGGAAAAGACCCAGCCGCGGCTTGGTAGTTTACACGGCTTGCCCGTCACGGGATGCAGCACCTCGTAGGTTGGCCCACCGCCACCCGGCCAACTTGGATTTCCGTCATCACGATATGGACCCTTTTCATCGACTTTGGTGAAACGCGCGAGCGGCTGCCTCGGATCGTCTTCAGGCCACGCCACGTAATGAGCTTTGAGACCTTCACGCACCTTCCCCCAATCGTCGTTGTATTCCTTCCGCAGTTTTTCAAAGACCGCCTTCACTTCCTCCACGCCCTCCTTTTCGACGCGCAGCACGATGTCGTGTTCCGTGAGCCAGGCTTTGTCTCGCGCGAAAACAATCATGTATTCGTGTCCGACCGAAAAGAACCTCGCATCGTTCTTTCGGTTCTTGTCATAGACCAGCGTGGCGATGTGATTCTCCTCGCCGAAAACCTCGTCCATTACGCGGAGAAGATTGCCGATTTCCGCATCGTCGATGCTGACAACGATGAACCCATCCGGCCTCAACAAATACCGCGCGACGAGCAAGCGGCTGTGCATCATCGAGAGCCAATTGGAATGAAAGCGGCCGTCGCTGTCGGTGTTGGTGTCCACCTTCACGCCGTCCTCGGTCACGCCGGTCTGCGCCCAATACGGCTTTTGGCCTTCGGCGAAGCGGTCGGAATAGACGAAGTCCTTCCCCGTATTGTAGGGCGGATCAATGTAGATGCACTTGATGCGCTCGCGGTAGGCACTGGAGAGAAGCTTGAGCACTTCGAGGTTTTCGCCCTCGATAATCATGTTGCCGCCCGCCTTGGCCGGGTTCACGGAGCGGGCCTTGTCGCAGACGAGCGCGGCACGGCTGGGCGTGAAGGCTTCGCGCTTGCTGGCGGTCTTGCCATACCAGCGGAAGTCGTAGCGCTCGGTCTCGGAGACGAGCTTGGGGTCCACGACTTTCTTGAGTTCGTCCACATTGAGCCGGCCCTCGTTGGTGAAGAGGTCGGGGAATAGCTGCTTCACCGCGGCGAGGCGCTCCGCATTGTGGTCGGGCGAGGAGACGGCGGCGATGGCCGAGAAATCGGTTGGGCTCATGAAAGGTGTTTTTTCCAAAGTGTGCGTTCCTTCCAATCCGACGGGAATCCCATGAGGGGGGTGATGTCCCATGAGTGGTCGCGAAGGAGCGTGATGAGTTTTCGTGCCCAATGCTGGCCCGGTTCGATTATGTCGAGCAGACCTACGAGAACCACGAGGGTGTTGTAAATGGCGCGGGTGTCGGAGTGAAAATGAGGAAGGAGGGAGGATGGCTTTTTTCGAGGCAGGGTGAAAGTAACGGCGAAGCGGCGGTTCCAGAGCCGGGCGTGGTGGGCGCAGACATTGCGCACCACGGTGAGGTGGTGGAGGAAGGAACGTAGGACTTTTTCGTCGAAGCCATAGGCGTCGGCGATGGCCTGCCGGTCTGCCGGTGCGGCTAGATTGTCGTAGATGGCTGAGAGCTGGCCGAGGCTCATCACCTCGCAAACCATCCAGATGGGAGGCCGGGCGGCCCCAGTGCGGCGGTGGGGACTTAGAAAGTCCTCGGTGCTACGACGAATCTCCGCATCAATCTTGGAAAGGGTCTTTTGATGTGCAGCGGGATCGCGATGGATTGCGGAATTCTCGTAGCATTGCGGGCCGTGCTGGTGGGCCAGCACGTAAGCCCACTGCGTCCGAAACGAAATCTCACAGCGTTCGATCGCGTCGAGCATGAGAATACGGAAGAGATGGTCGAAGCGGTAGATTTCCCACAAACCATCGAAACGTGTGCCGGGAAGGAATGTATCACTACCGGCGGACAGGAAGGGATGCCGGTAGCAGTTCAGGCGGAAGTAATTTGCGTGGGCTAGCCGATGCAGCGCCAGCGTGCGGTCTGACACGCTCAACCCGCGGGATTCGAGAAGGGCGAGTTGCTGCTCAAAAGTGGTGGGGCCGTTCGCCATTTGTCACACCCCTCGGCGGGGAAAAAAGTAACCCGCCTGGTGCGCATCGTGGAGAGGCGTGGCGGGTGTTGTTGGTGCGAAGCTGCTACGGATCGATCTACGCGTCAAGTCGGAACCTGCGAGCTGGCAGTGGGTGGATTTCTGTGCAGTCATGCCGAAATTTTAGTCTTGAAGTCGGTTTGGTAGTCTTTCACGGGTGCGATGTAGGGCGCGTAGCCGAGCTTGGCCTCGATTTGCAGCGCCTCGAAGTGTTTGAGAGCACACTTGATTTTCCAGCGCTCGGAATCGGTGAGTGCCTTGCGGTCTTCGAGGTTGCTGGTGCTCTTGGTTTCGATGACGAAATAGTATTCGCGCGCATCGCCGGACTTGAGGTTGCGGCGCTTGAGGACGAGGCCGAAGTCCGGCTCGTAGAAGTGGCCGATGGGCGTCGGAATGCGGTAGCACTTGGGCAGCTTGAGGAAGCAGACGACTTCGTTGTCGTCCTCGGCGGCCCGGGTGAAGGCGCGTTCGATCGAACTGCCGTAGGCCACGCCGTCATAAACGCCACGGTCGGGTGTTGGCTCGATGGGGAGGAACGTCTCGATGACGGGCAGAAACTCGGCGAGCGGGATGCTTTCGCCAGTGGGGTGATAACTGAGGGTGCGCAGCATTTCATCCAGCTCGATGTCGCGGATGAGGGCGCAGGCGGCGGCGAGAAACTTGGGCGGGTTCTTCGCGACGGCGGCGAAGTTTTCGATGCCGCTCACGATTTCCAGCGCGGTGGGATAGGAGAGCGCGGTGTTCTCGCTCAGTTCTTCCACGAGGTCGATCGGGGTGAAGCTGGCGCGAAGGTTCTCGAATACGCGCCCGACTTCCTCGCTGGTTATCGATTCGGCTGCGATGGCTCGGATACGGGTCTGCACAACCTCGGCCTCGTAGTCGCCAATCACGAGCTTGTTCAGCTCGGCGATGGCGCGCTCAACGACCTTGGCTTCATCAAAGGCGACTGTGTAGTCGGTCTTGCGGGCGAGCTTTTCCCAGAACGCCTTGAACGCGGCGGACTCGAAGAGCTTGCCGCGGGTGAGTTTGTTTTTTGCCGGTTTGCCTTTGTGGGATTTGCGGAGCGTGCTGCCAGCGGCGGCGGTGCCGTAGATTTCCTTGATTTGCTCCTGATACTGCGCGGCAAAGGTCTCGTAGGTTTCGTTGGGGACGATGGTGAGGAGGTTGGTCTCCTCGCCTTCCTTCACGTCCGCCGTGTCGTAGACGCGCTGGCCCTCCTGATTGCGGCAGATGCGGAGGCCGCGCCCAAGTTCCTGCCGCTTTTTCACGTCGCTGTAGGATTCGTTGAGCGTGGCGATGTTGAAGATGTTCGGATTGTCCCAGCCGACACCGAGCGCGGAGTGGGAGAAAATGAACTCGCGCGGGTTGGCGAGGTCGAGCAGGGCGCGCTTGTCGCGGAGGATTTCGTCGAAGATTTTCTTGTTCTTCAACATAGCGTTCTCGCTGTCGGTGTATTCGTCGCCGCCAGTCTTGGCGAAGTAGTAGCCTTGGCACTCTTCGATTTGGGCGGGCGTGGCCTCGGCCTTGTAGAACTCACGGTAGAGCGAGGCGTATTCCTCGCGAAACAGGACTTTGATGATGCCTTCGTCGCGGACGTAGTTGTCCACCTTGTCGATGAAGATAAGCGAGAGGCACTTGATGCCTTGCGCGGCCAGCACGGGCTTTTTCTGGAAGTGGCGGCGGATGAGCCACTGGAGCTGCTGGCGGAAAAGACCGGAGACATCGCCGTTTCGCTCCTTGAGGGTGAGTTCGATGCCGTTCGTGAACTTCAGGTGATGCTTCTGGTCGTGCAGGCTCTTCCAGATGCGCTCAATGGTGTAGTCGCGGTAGCTGACGTTGGCGGACTTGTCGCCGAGGTTGTCGCCGACTTTCAGCCAGTTGGTTTCCTTCCACTTGAATCCGTCGCCATTCACCCGCCAGACGGTGAGCTTGGCCTTGACGGTCGTGCCGGTGGTCTGGACGGCGGAGAACTCGATCTTGAGTGTCGCTTCGTCGTTCTTCTCGGCCACGGAGAGGACTTCGATTTTCTTCACCATACCGTCGCGATACGCATCGAACGGGGTGAGGCGGAAAAGCAGGTTTTTCACGACCTTGTGCGTTGCGGAATAGCGGAGCTTCACCAACGGAGCGAGCGTGGCGAGGCGGGCGACGGCGTTCTCGGTGTCCATGCCTTCCTGCGGCTCATCCATGATGATGACGGGGCGGCATTTCCCGAGCGCTTGCAGGAACGTGAGGCCGAGAAAGGAGTCGTCGCGACCGACTTGGTTGATGATGCGGTCGTCGGAGGTGATGGACTGGATGGTCATCACCATGATTTGCGGCTGGGTGTCCTCGATGAAGTGTTTCAGGCGAGAGAGCTTGCTGCTGTCATACTCGAAGCAAGCTGGCTCGAAGCCGTAAATGTCGGCGAGGGGCTTCTTGAAATCCTCAACTGACTGGAGCACGCCTTCCTTGATGGCGATGGACGGGACGAGAATGATGAACTTGGTCAACCGGTATGCCTTGTAGAGCGCATAGGCCGTGTGGAGATAGACGAGCGTCTTGCCGGTTCCGGTTTCCATCTCGATGCACACGTCCGGGCCAGGCGAGAGCTTGGCGTCTTCCTCGGCGATGCTGTTTTCCGCGATGATTCGCCTCTTGTTTTCCTCAAGCTGCTCGGGCGTGAGGTCGGTGATGTTCGCCTGGATGCCGAAGAGGTTGGAGTTGTCGAAGGTTTCTTCACCTGCCCGTCGAGCACGCCGACCACCGCAGCAATCGCGCGGCGCTGGTAGTCCAAGTCTTCGAGTTGAATCTGCATGGTCTGGGAAAAGTATTAGTTGGCTCCAAACGTGGAGGCCAAGCGGAAGCGGCGGTTGGCGTCGGTGTTTTTGTTTTTCGCGAGGAACCAGAGGCAGACGGGACTCTGCGTGCTGTCGAAGAGCTGACCAGGGAGGGCGGAGACGAAGTTCAAAGGCTGAAGTTTGGATTTGGAAGTGGTTCGGCATTCGCCATTCGGCAATCCCCGGTCAGCGACGGTGACGCCGCGCTGGCTTGGTGGCCGGCTTACCTGCAGCCACCCCCTTGACTTGGAGGATGGCCTTTGCGAGGCAGCGCTCTTTCTCCGCCGGGATGTTTGGTGGAAGAATTTGCGCGAAGCGACCCTCCATCCCATCGAAGGCGGGAAGGGTTCCCTCGCCGAAACCAAAGAACGTTCCGTTGTCGCTTCGGACAATCGGGAGGAGCTTTTGCTTTTTTTCGGCACGGTCCTCACCCATCAGAACCACAATTTCTTTCCGATCGAAGGATTTTT
>Ga0194049_1000777_pt1 | contig 10610 bp, 8 predicted proteins | sample JunL2225m_MetaG_FD_148665 | JGI IMG/M metagenome (GOLD analysis project Ga0194049, IMG submission 148665) | Anoxic zone freshwater microbial communities from boreal shield lake in IISD Experimental Lakes Area, Ontario, Canada - Jun2016-L224-25m | ecosystem: Environmental > Aquatic > Freshwater >... | reverse complement strand
TTATAACAGACCTCTCTATTGCGATTGAACATGCTAATACTAATCGCGAAGGCAGTGGCTGGACGGGATTAGGAATGATTACCGATAAAGGTGATTTTTTTCGTCGGCGGATTGCAATGTCGGTCAAAGGCGGCACGCCAGCCCAAGGATGCGAATTAAAAATGAGCGGATGGATTTCGGCGATTGATGAAAATCCGCAGGGTTATGATGCATGGGTGAAATCGCAGGGGGCGACGCTTAAACTCGGTAACGGAAAAATTATCGGACTATTAGAAAGGCCAACGGATTTTGCCGTGTGGTGTCAACGAACCCAAATAAAATTAGAACGTTGGTTGAGCACCTTACCGTGGGAAGATGCCGATGGAGGCGCGCTTTTGTCAGCAACACTTTTAGGACGCACAGCGCTTTTGCCGCCCGATGCCAAAGTGGCATTTACTCAAACGGGCACGCTTCATTTGTTTGCGATTAGCGGATTACATATCGCAGGCATGGCGGCAGGGATGCTCTGGTTTATTCGAAAACTACATCTCCCCGAAAAACCCTTGGGGGTGATTATCTTAAGTCTGCTTTGGCTTTATGTAGAAGTGACCGGAGTCTCACCCTCCTCTACTCGAGCTTGGATTATGGCGACGTTTATTTGGGTGGGACAAGTCAGCGAGCGATCCACCTCGACCTTACAATCCCTTGCTCTCGCCTGCGCCTTTACACTCATCCTTCAACCCGAAGCGATTAATGATCCAGGATTTCAGTTAAGTTATGTGGCCGTGGTGGCGATTATTTTAGTCGGAGCTCCCGCCGCCCAAATACTCAATCAGCCCACCACCGAAGAAAAATTAATTCCCGCTAAAAGCCAAACTTGGTCACAACGAGGAAGATGGAAGATGAGGAAGTTTTTGATTTCAGGCCTATGTATATCCGCGGCAGCGACCATCGCAGGACTGCCACTCACCCTGACCTATTTTCAAAATGCGAGTCTTGGCGGAATTATCGTAAATTTAATTTTAGTTCCGCTTTCAGAAATTCCGCTCGTATGCGGAATGATATCTTTGTTTTTTTATCCTTGGGAAAAACTTCTGTCCTTAGCTCAGTGGATTAATGGAGCGGGAGTTATCATTTTAAATATAATGACAGCCATTGCCGAATTATTCGCCCGTATTCCTGGACTTAATCTGCAAGGAAGTCCCCGATGGCCTGCGAGTGGACCCCTCTGTGCTTTGATTTTAATTGGATGTTTTCTTGTCCAAGCGGAATCAAAAAGCGTCATTAAACTATTCGGTGTTCCTGCCCTCATCGTAGTAAGCTGGATTATTTTATTTATTAATTAAGTGATATGGAATAAATCATTCTAGTATGTTTCGGGTTTGTTTAATTTTATTTTCAATCTTGAGCGTCAACGGATTTGCCGCGCCTCAAGAGTGGTCGGGTATCTATCCGAGTTTAGCTTACTTTAATAATGAAGGTGAATGCGGAACGGGCGCGGTGGTGGCTTGGGCGGATCGACTTTGGGTCATCACATACGGACCTCACTGCCCTTATGGTTCGAGCGATAAACTCTACGAAATTACACCGTCATTAGAATTAATCACCCGACCCGAAAGCGTGGGTGGAACTCCCGCCAACCGCATGATTCACGAAGAGTCTAAACAACTCATTATTGGCCCTTACTTTATCGACGCTGAACGGAATGTGCGAGTCATCTCACCGAAACTCATGCCGGGGAGATTAACGGGCAATGCACGACACTTAACTGACCCCGAAAGTAAAATTTATTTTGCAACGATGGAGGACGGGCTCTTGGAAGTGAATGTACACACTTTAGCAGTGAAGGGTCTGATTAAAGAAATAAAAAATAAGCCAAAGCCTGGACAGACTGATGAAAAAAATCCAGCAACACTCCAATCGACCCTTCCTGGTTATCACGGCAAGGGACTTTATTCCGGTCAAGGTGTTGTCGTCATTGCGAACAATGGTGAAGATAGTCCAGCAGCCCTAAAAAATCCTAACATTGATAGCGGTGCAGTCGGCGAATGGAATGGGTCGGGTAATTGGCAACTCTTGCGACGCAATCAATTCACCGAGGTCACTGGACCTGGCGGAATTAAAGGGAATGCAAATCCAGCAACTGATCCCATTTGGACCATCGGGTGGGATTATCGTTCGGTCATTTTAATGGTGAAAGAAAATGGGAAGTGGAATTCGTATCGCCTACCTAAGGCGAGTCACACTTACGACGGAGCTCACGGATGGAATACCGAATGGCCCCGTATTCGCGATACAGGTGAAGCGGGTTCACGTCTCATGACCATGCACGGGATGTTCTGGAATTTCCCGGAAACATTTTCCGTCAAAAATTCTGCGGGAATTTATCCACGCTCAACTTACCTTAAAGTCATTGGTGATTTTACGCGTTGGAATGATCGCCTCGTTTTCGGATGTGATGATACTGCTAAATCTGAGTTTTTGAATAAACGTGAAGCTAAAGGAAAACTGGCGGGACCCGGACAGTCGCAATCTAATCTCTGGTTCACGTCATTGGATAAACCTGACCACTTGGGACCCGTGTTGGGTCACGGTAGCGTTTGGTTAAATGAATCGGTAAAAGCTCAAACTCCTTCCGATCCATTTTTACTTTCAGGTTTTACGAAACGCGCTTTACACCTCGAGCACGATGGAGTGGCAACTACTGTCTTCACAATCGAAATAGACTCGAAGGGAAATAATGAATGGTCGACCTGGAGAGAAATTACCCTACCAGCAGAAACCAAGTCTTACTGGTTTAACTTCTCTACTAGTCTTGAAGGAATTTGGCTACGGATTAAAACTCAACGCGATGTAGCAACAATCTCAGCTACCTTCCAGTACGCCAACCAAGACAATCGCACTGCCGATACAGACCCAATCTTTACTGGATTATCTCAGGCTAATAACGAAACATCAAAGGGGGCTTTTCTTTTAACACGTGGAAGCACACTCGATGTGCTCAGTAGTGAAATCAAAAACGGAGAAACAAAAATCCTTTCACTTTACGAATTGAATGCTGACATGCAGTTAGTGCCCTCAGATCAAGTGAATTTAGAAAAAGTTAAACAAGGTGCGACAATTCCCAATGGCGGAATTACATGCGATGAAGCATCAGTGATTTTTACGGAGAATGGACAACGCTGGCGACTTCCTCGCTCCGCTGAAATTAACCAAAATAACTTATTAGCAAAATCTTCACTGCGTAAGGTACGCGAAGTTTGCACTGAACGCGACCTCCTTCAAGCCCACGGCACTTTTTACGAATTGCCTGCGTTGAATGCGATGGGAGCGATTAGGATGAGACCCATTGCGACCAGCGATTTAGCGATTCATGATTATTGTTCTTATCGCGGATTATTAGTTCTCAGTGGAATAAATCCATCGGCAGAAAAAAATAATCGTCATATTATTCGTTCAGCCGACAACCAAGCCGCTGTTTGGGTCGGTGCCGCAGATGATCTTTGGAAGCTCGGCAAACCTCGTGGTCACGGCGGTCCTTGGAAAAATTCCTTAGTCAAAGCGAACGAGCCTTCTGATCCGTATATTATGACTGGATATGATAAGAAAAAAATTACCTTAGAAAATCACAGTGATACTAATAACGCGGTCATCATGGAATGTGATGTCGCGGGTGATGGACGGTTCAGCTTTTACGAGACATTTAATTTAATACCTCATCAGACACTTGAAGTACAATTACCGGAATGGCTCAATGCCTACTGGGTTCGATTCACCCCAAGTAACGATGGTAAAATGACGGTGCAATTGACGTACGAATAATAAATTGAGGGTGAAAGTATATCCTCGCTTGCACCCCCACCTATAGCCGACAAGTTGCAACTACTGACGATTTCATGAGCCAGCCTTTTGATACCATCGAGGATGCCCTCGCAGATATTACTGCGGGCAAACTGGTTATTGTCACGGATGATGAGAACCGAGAAAACGAAGGCGACTTCGTGATGGCCGCTTCCAAGGTCACACCCGAAGCGGTCAATATGATGATTCGTCACGGTCGTGGTCTCATTTGCGTCCCAACGCTCGAACACCAACTCAAACGTCTCGGCATCTCGCAGATGGTTCCAGAAAATCGTGAATCCCAACGCACAGCTTTTGCGGTTGCAGTCGATGCCGCCGAGGGAATCTCAACCGGCATCAGTGCTTACGATCGCGCGAAAACGATTTCTATTTTAGCCGATCCGCATTCACAGCCCGAACACTTAGTTCAACCCGGACATATTTTTCCACTCATGGCTCGCCCAGGCGGCGTATTACAACGCGCGGGTCATACCGAAGCAGCAGTTGACTTAGCCTCTTTAGCTGGACTGCACCCGAGCGGAGTGATTTGCGAAATTCTCAACGAAGATGGCTCGATGGCTCGGTTACCTGAACTCATTGAATTAAAAAAGAAATTTAATCTGCGCATGATTTCAATCGCGCAGCTCATTGAGTATCGTCACCGCAGTGAAAAGTTAGTAGAGTTAATTGCGACGAGCCCTTTTAAATCGAAATGGGGACAATTTGAACTACGTGTTTATCGTTCACTGCCCGATGGTCGCCAACACCTAGCCTTCGTTCTCGGTCAGCCGAAAAATTCGCCCACCCTCGTACGCGTCCAACGTGAAAACTTATTAGGTGATTTATTTCATGGCTTGTCATTTGGTGAAGGTAATTCGCTTAACGCAAGTTTTGCTGCCGTGGCTAAGGCCGGAGCCGGAGTCATCGTTCACGTCGCTCAACCTTTTGGTGGAGTGAAAGCGGACAATGAAGGCATTCGGCTCCATGCAATGGATGCGCGTGATTACGGAATCGGAGCACAAATACTTTCACATATTGGACTTAAGCAAATCCGTTTGATTACCAATAACCCCCGAAAAGTAGTCGGGCTGAGCGGTTATGGGCTAGAAATCGTCGAACAAGTGCCCTTTTAATTTTTCTTAAGCGTTTCCGCTTGAACGTAATAACTTAAGTTGTTGCATCAGCCTTTCGTTCTTCCTGCACATGAGCCAAGACAAACCATCATCGCCCAACATCTCGGGAGCCAAATTTGTTTTCAGTATCGTTGCAGCAAGTTACAACCAAGATTTGGTTGAAGCTTTATTGCAGAAGACGGTGGCGACCTTAACTCAGGCCCAAGTCGCCCCACAAAATATTCGTGTGTTGCGCGTTCCTGGTTCAGGCGAGCTGCCTTATATCGCCAATATGACAGCGTCATCGAGTGAGTTCGACTGCGTGATTGTTTTAGGCGTCGTCATCGCCGGAGATACCCCGCACCACGAAATTATTGGACAATCTACGGCCATCGCCCTTCAAGAAGTCGCCATTCGCACCGAAGTTCCCGTAATTAACGGTATTGTGGTTACGAATAATCGAGCCCAAGCCGAACAACGCTGTATCGGTTCGCTCGATCGTGGAACCGAGTTTGCGCAGGCCGCGTTGGTCATGGCACAACATCGCCAAACCTTAGGAGAAAGACTCGATACACTTGAAGACCTAGATGAACCCTTTGCCAAAAATTAACGTGGAAAATCCTGAAGCAGAAAAGACCCCCGCGGCACCCCAAAAACGGAATCGTCGTCACGATAGTCGTGTCGCGGCGATGCAGTTTCTTTATTCCTGGGAATCACAACGACACGGCGATTTAGTAACTGCCCTCTTTGATTTTTTCAGCGAACAAGAACAACCACGCGACTATTACTCTTTTGCGGAAGAACTCATTCACGGCGTCATTAAAGATATCGATCTTATCGATGAAGTAGTGAAGCGCTTCACTGAAAATTGGTCTTTTGAGCGTATTGCTAAAGTTGATTTAGCGATTCTTCGATTGGGTATTTTTGAGCTGATGCGCCGAACCGATATTCCACCGATTGTGACGATCAACGAAGCCGTTGACCTCGCAAAGAGTTTTTCGACCGATGAATCCAAGCGTTTTGTGAATGGTATTCTTGATCGCTATAAAGGTGAAATCGGACGCGATCCACGCAAAGCAGAAGGAGCTTAAAAATGAGCGGTGGTTTTTTCGAGAAACTCAAAGCTGGTCTTAATCGTACCACCGCCGCGCTCACTAATCTTTTTGCACGGCCGATGGATGAATCGTCCGTCGAGAAATTACGCGAGCTCTTGATTGCCGGAGACTTTGGCGTAACAACGACTGAAGAAGCGGTACAAGCTGCTAAAAATGCTTGGAAAAATAATGCGGAGTTACGTCAGGCGGGTCCGGCTGAAGCTGCCGCAAAAGTGATCGAAAATGTTTTAGAAAAATGTGGAGAGTGGAATCTGCCGTCACAAAAACCTGCAGTCATTATGCTTCTGGGCATTAATGGGGCGGGCAAAACGACCACCGCAGCCAAGCTGGTCGCACGCTGGCAAAAAAATGGTCAGCGTTGTATTCTTGGTGCCTGCGATACCTTCCGTGCTGCCGCGAGCGAACAGCTCGCTTCCTGGGCAGAAAAAACAGGAGCAGAAATTGTGAGCGGTGCCGCGGGAGCTGATCCCGCAGCGATTGCTTTTGATGCGATTAAAGCCGGAGTAGCCCGAGGTTTAGATTTTGTTATTTTAGATACCGCAGGAAGACTACACACCAAGACACATCTCTTAGAGGAACTTAGAAAAGTCGTCCGGGTGACGGATAAAGCCCTGCCCGGTGCACCGCATGAAAAATGGTTAGTGGTCGATGGTTCTCTCGGTGCGAATTCACTCGAACAAGCGAAAGTTTTTCATGAGGCCGTGCAGCTAACGGGAATTATTGTGACCAAACTTGATGGCTCAGCCAAAGGGGGCGCCTTAGTTGCCATTGTGCGCGAGCTAGGTATTCCCGTCAGATTTATTGGTTTAGGTGAGACCAGCGAAGATCTCGTGCCGTTCGATAAAAAGGCCTATGCGAGGTCGGTGGTCGGGCTAGAAGTATAGGTTGGCTTGCCAGCAACGATTCAATAACTCAGATTTAATTCATGACCGTGGAAAGTGTACAAGTTCAACTCGCTCGACATTCATACCCTGTACGAATTGGTGCCGGTGTATGGTCGGAAGTTCTACTCACCGCCCAAAGTCATCTGCAGAAAAATAAAAAGTGTGTAGCCATAACTTCGCCGGCTATTGCCCAAGCTCAGCCTGATTTAATTAAGAAAATTTCTGCAGTGATGCCGATAATCATCACTCAGGTGGATGGCGAAAAAGCGAAATCAGCGGAGGAATTATTGAGACTCTGGAATTTCCTAGCGGCTCAGGGCATCGCTCGCGATGGTACCGTTTTCGCAATCGGAGGCGGAGTCATCGGCGATTTAGCAGGATTTACCGCGGCCACTTACCAACGGGGTATTGAATGTATCCAAGTTCCAACGACACTTTTAGCCATGGTGGATAGTTCAGTGGGCGGTAAAACAGGAATTAATTTAACAGCTGGAAAAAACCTAGTCGGCAGCTTCCACCAACCCCTAGCAGTCTACGCCGACACTTCACTTTTATCTACCCTGCCCGCACGCGAATTTGCGGCAGGGATGGCGGAAGTCATTAAACATGGACTGATTGCGGACAAAAAACTCTTTCATGATCTGCAGTCGCTCGCACCCCTGAATTGGCAGAGTCCACAACTTCCCGCCGTGATTCGTCGCTGCGTAGAAATTAAAGCCTCGGTGGTCAGCGATGATGAATTCGAAACGAAAAAAGAAGGCGGCCGAGCGTTACTTAATTTAGGTCACACCTTCGGTCATGCGATTGAAGCAGTGGCTGGGTATGGAACTTACTTACACGGCGAGGCGGTGGCCATCGGCCTCGTTATGGCCGCCCGCTTATCCGCAGAGATGGGTCAGTGTACGGCCGACGAAGGTGTTGCGGTAGAAAAAACTTTGGCGGCTTACAGTCTGCCCACCCATTTACGTTCTCCCCTGCCACTTGAACTATTATTAGCAGCGATGAAGCGGGATAAAAAAGTTCGTTCAGGGAAATTACGTTTTATTTTAATGCAGGGAATCGGCAGCGCAAAGAGCACCGAAGAGGTTCCAGAAGAATTAGCGGCCAAGATTTTCCGCAGTGGCGGGGCAATTTAAGGCTGAGGGCCGACCGCTGGCTTAATCGCACGCCAGTCACCGTCTTTCAAACGCTGATCATTCTTTTCGTTAGCCTGCTTAACTCTTTGGCTTAATTCACCTTCGCCGGATTTTTCTCCCGCTAAGACTGCGGCGGTAGGAGTCTTTTCTGCACGGAATGATGGGTCGTTGGCGGGAATAGCACAGCCTACTAAAAATACTAAAGCAAGGATTGGTAATGATTTCATTTTATTTAGTTTTGGCACGTTTTTGAGCATCGGCTTCTAACCATGTTCGTAAAGACAAAGCTTGTTTTTTGGCACGAGCTCGGGCGGATTTTAAATCGTCAGCATCTTCAGTTTTGGCCGAGGTAAAGGTATAAAACTTCACCTTCGGTTCGGTGCCTGAGGCACGCACGGCAATACGTGAACCATCGGCTAGTTCGGCCATGATAAATTCTTCGCGTGGAACTTGTTCACCTTCACTATCCATCACCTTATCTTGATCATAATCTGTGATCTTCGTTACTTTGACGCCATCGATTTCTTTAGGTGGGTTGTTGCGCCATGAACTGACAATGCGACGAATCGCAGCGGCCCCCTCGGCACCCTCGAACGAAATATTTAATAAATCCTCAACGTGCGCTCCGTAGGCTAAATGTAAGGCATCTAATGCATCGAGCAGGGTTCTGCCACGAGAGCGAAGAATCGCAGCGTATTCGCAAAGCATCATCACCGCACCATTCGCATCTTTATCACGCACAGCGTCGTCACCAAGATATCCATAACTCTCTTCAGCGCCCAATATAAAGAAGTTTCCATTGCGAAGGGCGAGCGGCGCGCGTCGATTCAGTGGCAGATTATAGAAATCGGCAGCGCCACTTTCCGAAATCTTCTTCGACCATTTTTCTAATTTACGCCCGATCCACTTAAAGCCGACAAGGGTTTCGAGACAACGGACGCCATGTCGGTTGCAGATTTTTTCTACGAGGGGCGTGGTCACCAGTGATTTAACAACTACCGCAGAAGGTGAACCAGTGGCGGGAATAATTCCATTATCTTTTAAAACAGATATTCTAAATTCGGTTAGGAGTGCGGCGACTTCATTTCCGGTGAGTAGGCGATAGCTATCGGGGGCTTGGCGGCAGGCGACACCGACGCGATCAGCGTCGGGATCCGTAGCTAAGACAATATCGGCGTTGAGTTCAGTCGCTAATTTTAAAGCGAGAACATAGGCTGCAGGATTTTCTGGATTGGGTGAAGGGACGGTCGGAAAACGTCCGTCATGCTCGCGCTGTTCTTCGACCACGTGCGGATCAATCCCCAAGCGGCGCAGGGCTGGAATCACCATCACATCTCCGGTGCCGTGGAGATTAGTGAAAACGACGCTCGGTGCATGCCGACCCATAATTTCGGGGTCAATCACACTTTTTACTAATCGGTTTAAATACGCTTCTTCGATCACTTGAGTAACGGACTGCACGCCGTTCAAATTGATTTCTAAAAAGGGAATCACTTCAGCGACTTCGATTTTTCCAACTAAATCAACAATCGCGGTATCGGCGGGAGGAGTCACTTGGGCTCCATCGTGCAAGTAACATTTAAATCCATTATCGTGCGAGGGATTATGACTCGCCGTGATGACTACTCCAGCATGCGCCTCTAAATGACGCAGGGTGAAACTCAGTTGAGGGGTCGATCGGGGACCGGAAAAAAGAAAGGCTTCACCGCCTAATTTAATCCAGGCCGACGCGAGGAGCTCGGCAAAGTGTTTGGAAAAGTGACGGACATCATGGGCAATCACTAAACGTGGCTTTGCTTGATTGGCGGAAACGTGTTTCCATAAACCCAAACCTGCTCTTAAAATATTAACATCGTTTAAGCAGGCGGACCCCACCGCGGCGCGGATGGGCTGGCCGTTCGGATCCATTTCATTAGACGCACTAATACGACCAACCGTACGACCCCTCATTCCGCCGGTACCGAAAGCAATTCCCTTATAAAAACGATCCTCGATTTCGGCCCATGCGGATTTTTCGATTAAATCAGTCAAACTCTCATTAATGGCCGAAGGCAGGTGTTTAGTTTCTAACCAGCGGGTAGCATTATTAAAAGTAACTACAGAAATTTGGCCCTCGGACTGTGCGGACTTTAAAGCCGCAATGACAGTATTAGTAGCATTCATAATTATCTGCATCATTGGCAGTCTTAGCATAGGCAACAAGCCAATTTGAGGGGGAGGCGGGGGTTGACACTGACCGTGCAATGTTAAGGGTTATTTACATGTCTGAAAACCGTCCACCCAAGCGCACCAAAGCCGATGACGACCGTAATTTGGTCGTCGTAGATGAAGATTTTGCCAACGCCGACGCCGAGGATCGCCTCTGGCTATTTTGGGAAAGAAATAAAACGGTCATCATTCGATCCATCACATCCGTCGTCGTAGGAGTGCTGGCATTCTTAGCTTTTTATTTTTGGAAAGAGGCCCAACACGAAGCGTTGGGAGAGTCCTATGTCGCCTGCCAAGATGAAACCGCGCGCCGCGCTTTCGCTGCGGCTCACCCCC
>Ga0194049_1000770_pt1 | contig 10668 bp, 9 predicted proteins | sample JunL2225m_MetaG_FD_148665 | JGI IMG/M metagenome (GOLD analysis project Ga0194049, IMG submission 148665) | Anoxic zone freshwater microbial communities from boreal shield lake in IISD Experimental Lakes Area, Ontario, Canada - Jun2016-L224-25m | ecosystem: Environmental > Aquatic > Freshwater >... | reverse complement strand
GCGGTCCGACGAGGGAGAACACCGAGGCCCAGAGGGCGCTCCGGGTAGCGGCGGAAAGCATCAGCCCGGTCGACCAGCCATGAAGAGGTCACGTCTTGGCCAGCCTCATCGACGTGGCGGAAGCCACCAAACACCCCGACAACCCCCTCGGATGCACCGGCCAAGAGCGCTGCAAGGCCGTTAGGAAGAAGTTGATCGTCGCCGTCGAGAAACACCACCCAGGGAGCACTGGCCTCTTCGAGCCCTGTATTGCGAGCCCCGCAAACCCCTTTGGCTCGCCGGTTCGCCACGATGCGAAGCCGCGGTTCGGAGGGGAACGCGGCCTGCAGGCGAGCGATCCCGTCATCAGGACTGGCGTCGTCAACGACGATCACCTCGAGCGACACCGATTGGCCCAATGCGCTGGCGACACTGTCTACGAGCCATTCGGCCACCCCGAAGGCAGGGATCACGACGGAGACATCGGGCACCGAACCCATCGCTCCAGCATCCACGGCCCTGAACCCTCCTCATCGCTCCGCCGCCTCCCATGACGGACGCTGGTGAGTCTTGCACCTCATGGGCGTTCGCCTCTGATCATCGAGTCGTCCAGCTTGGGCCTTCACCGAGCGGTTGATGCTCCCGAGGTCACCGTGGGGTGGTCGGTCGGCCAGCCAGATCCGAAGCCGGTCCAACAATTTCAGCCGAGTTTCGACCCTGAGAGCGTGTGGTCCATCTTGCGAGCGCGTCAGACGTCACGACCGACATCATCGTGTCGTGGCCTCTTCGCGTGACCCCACCGATTCCCAGTGAACATCTGTCTCGGTCCATCTCGCACGTCACGTTGGCCGAGCTCGCTCCCCAGATCCCCTCCAAAGCCACGTGCCATGGGGTCGAGACCAGAGTGGCGGACCTCTCCATGCGGGGACTTCGGCGTGGTTGTCCACCGTGACCTCGACGCGGCCATCAACCTGGCACGTTGGCAACCCAACGAGCCCCCGCTCGAGAGACGAGTGGAAGCTTGGAGCGCATGGCTTGTCGCAAGCGCCTCAGCACAGAGGAATCTGCACTGCGAAGTGGTGCCGAAGGAGCGGATCGCCACCCGCACAACGTCGCGGCAACGCGGAGGGCTCGTGGTCGGAACCGAATACCCAGAAGGCACGTCGGTCTGAGACGTCGGACCGTGAGCAAGCGCCGTTGGGCATCGCAGTTGCGTTGGTCACGCCACACAAGTGGGTCCAACGAGGACACATGCGGTCAGCGGTAGCCGTAGGCCCGGGCCAGCGGCCACGTGGCCACCTCGACCATGCGGCGGGTGCCAGGATCGAGCTCGCTTCGCCAGCGTTGCTGGTCGCCAATGGTGCGCTCGGTCCCCCCCAGCCGATCAGGGTTTCCTGCGATGGAGTGTGTCGGCTTGGTCACCACCGTGGTGGCCGAGGTGAAGGGGAGCACCGCATCGGCATCACCCATCCACGCGACGAGCCGCTCAACGACCGGCTTTGGCTCAGCCGCAAAGTCCTCGTACGCCAATCGCAGGAACCGTCCTTCAGGCACCCGACGGCGCAGGAGGAAGCTCGTCGCCGCCGACTGCGCCATCCAGTCGAAGGTCGATCGGCTGGGCCGCATGGCGAACAATTGCTCGTCGGGGAACTGTGCGCTGGCCTTCGGGTAGAGCCACGATGTCACCACCGCCCGGGGGTCCCGCGTGAGCTGGAGGAGTGACACGTCACCCTTCCCTGCAGCGGTCGCAACCAGCCCTGAGGGTGGCTGCTTGGAAGAGTCGACGATGATCCGGCAGCCGGTCACCTCAGCGATTGCTGCGTAGAGATCAGCAAGCGCGTCGCGCCACTGCACGAAGGCCGCGTCGTGTCGTCGCTCACGCACGACAAGACCGAACCACTGCGAGGTGGCTCGCGACCGATAGACGAGGTCGATCACCGCCCGGTCGAGGTTGCTGGCCTTCGGTGCCCGCTCTGCGACCTCCGACCAGAATGCGCACTCGGCCAACAAGGCACCACACCCACACGACCTCGTCGATGTCGGCGTGCGGTTGCGCCAGAAGAACAGAAGTTCACCCACATTGGCCCAGCCCTCAATCTGGCCAAGGATGTCGGTCAACAGAGTGGATCCAGATCGTCCAGGTCCGGCGAGATAGAGGATTTTTGCATCCAACATCCCCACCCCCTCCGTTAGGCGCCTTCGGCGCTCGTGACCCTATCAGCGGCCACCGCCTCCATCGCTCAGCGACCGGAACCACAGAGATAGGCCAAGCGTGACACGAGCACCTCGATGATCAGCCGCTCATCAAGGAGCGATCCGCCCTTCAGCGCCAAGTCGGCCTCACCGATCAGGTCCATGCCTCGCGCCACCCCCTCGGGGCTCATCCGGTCATTCAATGTGACAAGTTTCTTGGCCACGTAGGGTGACCCGCCGATCGCCGCCACGACGTCGTCGGCCGAGCGCACGTCGACGCCGTCGAGGCGCGCCAGTTGGCGGAACCGGTTCTCGAAACTGACGATCAGGACGTGAGCCGAGATACCGCCGGGACCCATCATCCGGGCGACCACCTTGAGTGCTCCGTCGGCATCACCTTGTTCAACCAGGTCCGTCAAGTCCCAAATCGGTACTTGTCCTTTCTGGCCGAGGTAGGGAGCGAGCATGGATGCGTCGATGGACACGTCGGGGCCATAGGCCGATGCCAGGGTCTCGAGGATTCCATTGATTCGGCCGAGGTCGTCGCCGAGGTGTTCGGTCAGCAGCTTCGACGCCGCCGAATTGAGACGCACCGGTGCGTGACGGAGATGGTCGGCGAGATAGGCCTTCTTCTCCCCTTGCGTCTTGGTCCCGATGGTGAGGACCTCTCCGACAGCCGCCACTGCCTTCTTGAGCGTGGGGGTCGTCGTCCCGCCATCGCCCGAGAGCACCAGCACCGCACCAGACGGCGGTGACGCCAGAGCCGAAGCGATCTGTCGCGAGGCATCGGCCGTCAGCTTCCCTGCCCGACGCACGATCACGATCCTCAGGTCGACAAGGAACGGCGGTGTCATGAACGCATCGATGATCGGCCCTGGATCATCCTCGACGAGCGAATCGACCGACTGCTCCTCCACCACCAAGGAGCTGTCACGATCGCCGACGATCTCCGCCACGAGATCGTGGACCTCATTGGCGATGAGGACCTCGTCGGATCCGGTGACGAGATAGGCCGACCCCGGCGATGTACTTCTCTTTGTCACGGAGCGCTCAGCAGCAGGTCGATGGCGTCGCGGACCCGCACGGTCCCTTCCACATCGTGGACCCTCAGAACCCGACAGCCTCGAAGGATTCCAATGGTGGCGGCAGCAAGCGAAGCCTCGATGCGCTGATCGACCTCGAGGTCGAGCAGAACGCCGAGACAGGTCTTGTTCGAGACCGAGAGTAGAAGCGGGAAGCCGAGGTCGGCCAGCGCCGCCGAGTGCCGCAGCAGCTCGATCGACTGGGCAGCGGTCTTGCCGAGATCAAGGCCCGCATCCACGATCACCCGCTCAGCCGGGATCCCCGCGGCCAAAGCCTGGCTTGCCCGATCGACAAGGAACTCGCTCACATTGGTCACGACGTCGGGATAGACCGGGTTCGGATCTGGCACTCGGGGCCGGAGGCGGATGTGGGTGGCCACCACCGATACCCCGGCAGCCGCCGCCACGTGCACATAGTCGGGATCGCCGAAGCCGCTGATGTCATTGCCCACCACCGCTCCGGCGGCGAAGCACTCCTTCGCCACGCTGGCTCGCCAGGTGTCGATGGAGATCGGTGTGTCGAACCGCTCAGCGAGTGCCGCCACCGCCCTGACCACCCGGTCGAGTTCCTCGGCTTCGGTGACCTCTTCGCCGGGTCCAGCTTTGACGCCACCGACGTCGAGCAGGTCCGCTCCGGCGAGCACATGGCGCTCCGCCTTGACCAGGAACTCGTCGAATCCCCACGTGGCTCCCTTGTCGTAGAAGGAGTCCGGCGTCCGGTTGAGGATCCCCATCACCAGGGCGCGAGTGGTGATATCGAAGGATGTGGAACCAAGGTCGAGTCGTGTCGCCGAGATCGGCGAGGTCAGCGCCACCGATCAGAACAGCCTGGCGGCAAGCGCCTTGCGATAGGAGGCGGTCAGCGGGTTGGTGGCTCCGAGCGTCTCGAGGAGGTCGAGGTACTCCTGCCGGGCACCTTCGTCGGCCGCCACCCGCTCGAGCAGCTCATCGAGCTTCGGCACGATCTCGGCCTCCGCTGTCGACACGTTGGCCTCGGCGAGACGAGCCTCGGCGTTGAGGGCATGGACCTCAGGTGTCTCGGGGATCCGAGCCAGCATCTCGAGCGCCTCGGTCGGGCGAGCAGAGTCGATCATCAGTCGGGCGAGGGAAGCAATGGCCACCACGTGGCCGGGATCGAGTTCGAGAGCCCGTCGCAAGGAGTCCTCGTCGCCCGCTGCCGCCAGCTCATCGGCCTCTGTGGGCGGAGGTACGAGCTGCTCCACGAAGGCCTGGACCTCAGCGGGCGACACGGGTCCGGAGAATCCGAGATAGGGCTTGCCCTCGACTACCACGAAGGCCGCCGGCACCTCTTCGACGCGGAAGGCCTCAGCGATCTTGGGGTTGGCATCGATATCGATGGCCACGAGGCCCACCGCATCGCCACGGGCCGCAATCAGTGCCTCGAGCAACACGCCGAGCTCATTGTCCTCGTCAAAACGAGGTGACCACAGCTCGACCACCACCGGCCGCGTCATGGAGGCCTCGATGACCTCGTTCTGGAAGCTGGCCTCGGTCGCGTCGTTCACGCTCTCCACGTTACCGGGAGGCCGATACCCCCGGGCCGCCGAAGCGATAGCGTGCCGAGCATGGCAGACCAGACCTCCGCACCCATCGGGATCAACGTCGAGAACGTCAGTGAGTGGCTAGGGGCCAATGTTGACGGTCTCGTCGGACCCTTCACCTTCGACCTCGTGGCCGGAGGACGATCAAACCTGACGTACCGGGTCACCGACTCCACCGGGCGGTCGGTGGCGCTGCGTCGACCGCCGACGAGCCACGTCCTGCCCACCGCCCACGACATGGTGCGCGAGCACACCATCTTGTCGGCCCTTGGTCCGGCAGGAGTGACCGTGCCGGCCACCTACGGCCTCTGCGTTGACGAGTCGGTGAACGAACGCCCCTTCTATGTCATGGAGTTCGTCGAGGGGCACATCCTGCGTGATGCAGCTATCGCCGAGGCTGCCTTCAACGTTGAGCAGCGCCGCCAGATCGGACCGAACCTCGCCACCACGCTGGCCGCCCTCCATGCCGTCGATGTTGACGCCGTAGGCCTCGGTGACCTCGCCCGCAAGGAGGGGTACATCGAACGTCAGCTGAAGCGCTGGCGAGGTCAGTACGAACAGATGGCCGTCGCCGGAGTCGACCACGGAGGGCTCGTCGAGGCCGTCGGTGACCAACTCGCCGCCTCCATCCCGGCTCAGCAGCGGGCCACCGTGGTCCACGGTGACTACCGCCTCGATAACACGGTCCTCGATAACAATGGCCGAGTGTCCGCCATCTTGGACTGGGAGATCTGCACGCTCGGCGACCCACTGGCCGATCTCGGCCTGCTGCTCGTCTACTGGGCCGAACCCTCCGACGGCGCCGTGGCACTGCTTGGTGCCGCCCCGACGGTGGCCGAGGGATTCTCGACTCGCGCTGAGGTCCTCGCCGCATACGAGGCCGCGTCCGGCCTCGATGTGAGCAAGGTGGCGTACTACCAAGCCTTCGGCTACTGGAAGCTGGCCTGCATCCTCCAGGGCGTCTTCGCCCGCTACATGGCCGGAGCCACGGCTGGAGATGCCAGCAGCGTCGATTCCTTCCCAGAGCACGTCGCCCTCCTCGCCAGGACCGCCGCTTCAACCCTTGAGACGCTCTGATCCATGGCCTTCGACGACGAGTCCATCTACGACATCGTCAGCGAGCCTGTGCTCGCTGAGCCGGTGCTCATCGTCTGCCTTGAAGGGTGGGTCGATGCCGGCCTCGGTGCCTCATCGGCCATCGCCTCGATGCTCGAGACCTCGTCCACTGAGCTCGTGGCCACCTTCGACGGCGATGTGTTGCTCGACCAGCGGGCCCGCCGGCCGATGGTGCGGATCATCGACGGGGTGACCACCTCGCTGACCTGGCCAGAGATCCAGCTGCGGGCTGGGGTGGACCTCGCTGGTCGAGACATCCTCTTCCTCATCGGCCCTGAGCCTGACGTCCACTGGGGAAGCTTCGTCGAAGCTGTCTATGAGCTGATCATCCGCTTCGACGTGAACCTCGTCATCGGTCTCGGTGCCTTCCCGGCCCCGGCACCCCACACCCGACCCATCAAGCTCGCCGCCACCGTGCCCTCCTCATCGATCAGGCTGCTCGAGCACGTGGGCCTCGTGCCCGGCGAGCTCGAAGTCCCGGCCGGGGTGACCTCGGCGCTCGAGATGCGCCTCGACGATTCCGGCATCGACATGATCACCCTGTGGGCGAGAGTCCCGCACTACGTGGCAGCCATGCCGTTCCCCCAGGCCGCAGCGGCCCTCATCGAGGGTGCGGCCAACGTCGGAGGGTTGTCGCTGAGTGCCGGCAGCCTCCTTGCCGCAGGCGACTCCTCTCGACGCCAGGTCGACGACCTCGTCTCCTCCAACCCTGAGCACCTGGCCATGGTCAAGGCACTTGAGGTGTCACTCGACGCCACCGAGGGCAATCCACTTGGCGTGGACCACATGCCCACCGGCGATGAGCTTGCCGCCGAGCTCGAGCAGTTCCTTCGGGGTGCCGACGAAGCGTGAGGTTCCGATTTCTCGCTTGGATCTAGAGGTCGAAGTGGGCCTGGGCCTCGGTGGATCTCTGGTCGGAGCGAGGCCGAACGGTGGATCTCGTCGGATCATCAGGCTCGTCGCCAGGCGCCGGACCCTCCTCAGATCGACTCCGGCCCTCGAGGCCGATCTGGAGGCCGTCGAGGAAGATGCCAGCGTCTCGCTGACGAGGATGACGGTTGGCCAGTGCGTGGAACGCCGCCGAGTGATCAGGCACGGCGAGATGCGCGAGCTCGTGGACCAACACGGCATCGAGGACCCACGATGGCGCCACTCGGAGCCGGTCGGACAGTCGGATCACCTGGCTCTCCGGTGAGCACGATCCCCATCGACGGTTCTGATTGGTCACGAAGCGCACCGACTCGATCTCCACCTCGAGGTCATAGGTCGAGATGAGTGCTCGAGCCCGCTCAAGCAGCTCGGGATCGGTGGAGAATGTGGCTGGCCTCCGACGACGAGAACGCTCGATGAGCCACTCGATGAGATCCTCGCGGGCCGAACCACGAACCCTCGCCGGCACTGCGACGATCAGCACGGAACCCTCCCACCAGGCAGTGGCGGTCTTGGTCCGGCGAGCGCTCGCCCGGATCTCGAGCTCTGGACGCTTTCCTTCGGCGGGGCGACGCTCGATGGAGGATGGCACACCTGGGCGCCGGCCGGTGGCCATCAGGACTACGGGACCACGTTGACGAGCTTCGGTGGCCGAGCGATGACCCGGGCCGGAGCGGCGCCGGCCAGCTCTGCGACCACCTTCTCCGAGGCGAGCGCCAAGGAGACCGCATCAGCCTCCGTGATCGAGGCATCGACCTCGATTCGGTCACGGACCTTGCCGTTGACCTGCACGATCATCGTCACCGAGTCCGAGGCCACCAGGCTCGGGTCGTAGGTCGGCCAACTCTGTTCATGGACGTGGATGCCGTGGCGAAGCTCATAGAGCTCGGCCGAGAGGTGCGGGGCCAGCGGGGCGAGGAGCAGCAAGAGTGAGTCGACAGCCTCGGCAAGGACATCGTGCCTCGGTCCAGCCTCGTCGCGCACGTAGCGGCCAAGGAGATTCACCAGCTCCATCATCTGAGCAACTGCGGTGTTGTAGCTCCAGCGCTCCAGGTCCTCGGTGACCTTCTTGATGGTCTTGTGGGTGGTCCGCCGAACCTCATCGTCGAATGACGACATCGCCGTTTCGGCCGGTCGACCGATGTGCTCCTCGGTGGCCAGGCGCCAGAGTCGATCGAGGAACCGGCCGCAGCCCTCGATGACTGAGTCGGTCTGGTCGGTCCAGTCGAAGTCATCGGCGGGCGGTCCCACAAAGAGGTGAAACAGCCGGAGCCCATCGGCGCCGACCGTCTCGTAGTACTTCGTAGGAGCCACCAAGTTGCCTTTAGATTTCGACATCTTCGAGCCGTCCATACGGATCATGCCCTGAGTGAAAAGGCGCTTGAACGGCTCGCGGTCGACTCCAGCAGCAAAGCCGGTGTCGATCAGGGCCTTTGTGAAGAACCGGGCATAGAGCAGGTGCAAGATGGCGTGCTCGATGCCACCGATGTACTGATCCACTGGCATCCAGCGGGCTGCCGCTTCCGGCGAGAACGGGACCGATGGATCGAACGGGTCGGTGTAGCGCAAGAAGTACCAGGACGAGTCCACGAAGGTGTCCATCGTGTCAGTCTCTCGGCGTGCCGGCTGCGTGCAGTTCGGGCAGGCCACAGAGACAAACCCCGCATGGCTGGCCAGCGGCGACTCCCCCGACGGAGTGAACTCCACGTCATCGGGGGCCAACACGGGGAGCTCGTCATCAGGGACCGGGACCACACCGCAGTCCGGGCAGTGGATGACCGGGATCGGGCAGCCCCAGAACCGCTGGCGCGAGACAAGCCAATCTCGCAAGCGGTAATTCACGGTGCCGATGCCCTTGGCCTCCTCGACGAGCCATTCGATAGCTCGGGCCTTGGCCTCAGGGACACCCATCCCATTGAGGAAGCCAGAGTTCACCTTGATGCCGTCACCGGTGAAGGGTCCGACGAAGTCGGCCGGTAGCCCGTCGGCTGGCTCGGTGGTCCGCATAATCGGCAGGCCGTGGGTGGTGGCGAAGGCGAAGTCTCGTTCGTCTTCGGCCGGCACGGCCATGATGGCTCCGGTCCCGTAGCCCATCAGCACATAGTCAGCGATGAACAGCGGGACCGGATCTCCGGTGAACGGGTTGATGACGTGGCTGCCCGTGAACGCCCCGCGTTTGTCGAGGGCACCGCCATCGGACGATGTGCGCTCGATCTCGGTGGCACCAGCGACCTTGGCCTTGAGCTCCTCGACTACTGGGCGCTGGGCATCAGTGGTGAGATCGTCGACGAGCGGGTGCTCGGGAGCCAACACGGCATAGGTCATCCCGAAGCTGGTGTCGGGTCGGGTGGTGAAGACCTTGATTGCGAGGTCCGGACGCCCCTCGACCACGAGGTCCATCTCGGCACCCTCGGATCGGCCGATCCAGTTGCGCTGCATGGTCTTGACGCGCTCGGGCCACTCAAGGTCGTCAAGGCCATCCAAGAGCTCGTCGGCATAGTCGGTGATCTTGAAGAACCACTGCTCGAGGTCTCGCTTGACCACGAGGTCGTCAGACCGCTCGCACGTCCCGTCAGCCTGGACCTGCTCATTCGCCAACACCGTGCTGCAACCGGGACACCAGTTCACCGGAGCGTTTCGGCGATAGACCAGACCGGCCTCCATGAGGCGCAGGAAGATGGCCTGGGTCCAGCGAATGTAGGACGGGTCGTGACTACGAACCTCTCGACGCCAGTCGAACACCGCACCGAGCTTGCGGACGCTTGAGCGCAACTCGACGATGCGCTCGTCGGTGAAGATCCTCGGGTGAGTGCCAGTCTTGATGGCGGCATTCTCGGCTGGAAGGCCGAACGAGTCAAAGCCGAACGGCGACAAAACGCCATATCCCTGCATTGTCTTATAGCGGGTGATCAGATCGCCGAAGGTGTAGTTGCGCACATGTCCTTGATGGGCGGACCCCGACGGATAGGGGTACATGCACAGGGCATAGAAGGGGGGACGAGGATCGTCGTTGTCGATCTCGTAGAGGCCGGAATCAGCCCATCGCTGCTGCCACTTCGCCTCGATCTGCTCCACTGGGTACTTTCGTGCCATGAGTGCCAATGCTACGGGAATCATCCGGTGTCGCCGACAAGAGCCTCGGCGGTACAGCGATCCTCGAATGCCCTCATCTCACTACTCCGAGCAGAGAGGTGGCGCGGCACTGAGAATTGTGAGCGTTCACCCCTTCTTCGCTTCTGACTCAGCCCCAGCGACGCCCTGAAACCCATCCGCCATCGGCTTGACGCACCGGGGATATCGATCGACGAGGTCGGCCACCGTACGCGCAAGGCGACCAGGCGTGTCAATGTTCACCAACCGCGTCTCTTGTCGCCGACGACGCACCCGCCGCGTTCACTCCTCTGCCGCGATCGTCACCACCTCATGGCGCTCGACACCATCGAGCACCGACATCACCTCAGTCGAATCCATCCGGCACGTCGGTTCCGGCCAAGGGTCCAGCCAAGGTTCCGCATCAGGCGGTGATGCCGCCCAAGCGCCTCTGACGTCCCGAGGGGGTCCCCCTCAGCACCAGGACATCGGCCCCGAGCATCGGTCGGTGGTCATCAGTCGAAGCCAACACGCTATCCATCTCACTCCTCGATCGCAGGGACGCGATGGGCTGCTCGGGCGATGGTTTGGATTTCTTGCAGTGAGGCCACGGCTGCTATGGTGAGCACTCCTTCGGGGGTATAGCTCAGTTGGTAGAGCGCTTGACTGGCAGTCAAGAGGTCAGGGGTTCGAATCCCCTTACCTCCACCAAGGGG
>Ga0194049_1000769_pt1 | contig 10681 bp, 22 predicted proteins | sample JunL2225m_MetaG_FD_148665 | JGI IMG/M metagenome (GOLD analysis project Ga0194049, IMG submission 148665) | Anoxic zone freshwater microbial communities from boreal shield lake in IISD Experimental Lakes Area, Ontario, Canada - Jun2016-L224-25m | ecosystem: Environmental > Aquatic > Freshwater >... | reverse complement strand
TTTTTTTCAAAATCTTCTTCAATACCTTCGACTGAATCACCTTCAGGTACTGGTACACCTTCTGAATTGTATTCAGTATTTGTGCTGCCTTCTTCTTTATTGGCTTTGTCATTTGCAAATTTATCAATTTTATCATTGACTGCTTTTTTAAGAACATCTTTTGCGGCCGCTTGTAATTTGTCAGTATCTATTCCCATATCTTTTAACATGGTTATCAATTTAATTAATATTGGAGTTGATGTTACAACTGCCGTTGCAGTTACTGGATCACCAATTGACATACCAAGACGCGGCCTTTTGTGCGCATGTTGAATAGGTCCATTAGTAGTTTTAGTGTTACTTTTTATTTCGGATAATATTTTGTCTTCACCTTTATGTTTGCCATGTTTTACACCTTCCATTATGTTTTTAGTAAGCGATGCGTAACGGCCGCCAATGCTTTCCCAAAACTTTTTTAATTTTGTTTCACCATTAGGTTTGCGAATCATTTGAAATAACTTATGCGCTAAACCAAATAAATTTACTTTGATTACCAATAAAATTGCATTGCGTGCGCCAGCAGTTGCTGGGTTAAATTTTAAAAGTAATTTTCCACTTTTTTTAATTCTATCTTTAACTTTTGCTTTTAACTCTGCTCTTCGTTGTGCTTTTTCTGTTTGTGTGCGTTTTGTTTTGCCAATTCCAGCTACTGCGATTAATGCCATGTTTATTTTTTTATCGATTTTATAATTATACTGCTTTTTGTTATTAAATGAAGGCAAAACTGGATCTACCCAAATTTCGTTATTTGTGCTTGGATTCAACACCACAAATACGTGATGCGGCACTTTGTCAATCAATCTATATGATGCAAATCTGTAACACCAATCAATTTTTCTACCTTTGCGTTTAAATGCATCAAGGATTCCACCAATGAAAAGACTGTACGATTTGCAGTCAAGTCCAACCTTTGGGTTTGCGCCAAGTGCCAATATTGCGGCTGGTGATCTTAAGGTTTGCTTACTATCTGCCTCTACAACGTAAAAAGTATGCCTTTTTAAAAAATTATACACTTTATGCGCAATAATTTCTGCAGTTGGGCCGTCAAATTTTGTACAAATCAAATCGTACTCTTTCGCGTATTTTTTATGCGTATCAAGTATTCCTGACATAATATCGCCGACCGATTGCGAGTACCTTAATACTCTGCGGTTATTACGAAATGGCGATAATTTCATTAATACATCTGTCATTTTATCCAAGTTGTGTATCTATTGGTATTGCAATACCGTCAACATTACCGTTGCCAACAAATTTCAATTTTAAATCTGCTGCCTTCTGCGTCTTTTTAGCCAATGCCAGTACTGTTTGTGCCAAACCTACAAGTGAAGGCTTTACTGTTAAGTCTATCAAAGTTTTGGCGTTAGGCATTACGTTGGTTTTATTGAAAGTTTCAATTGACGCAACTGTTTTTCCTGACAACAACAAATTGCCGACTATACTATTGATAGTAAGGCTTTGAGATGTTGGATTATTTACTCCAAGCGTAATGATAATGGCTTTCTTTTTCATTTCAACTTTAAACTTTTCAAATGAAAAAGTTGCTGAACCTGATAACTTTTTTCTTCCAACAAGATAGAGTAAGATAGCTGCACCAACTCCAACTCCAATTAATGCTTTGATATTCATATTTACAAATGTACGAAACATTATGTTAAATAGAAAAAAAACTTTTTTTGTTTTTTTGTCAAAAAATTTCCGTAACTTTGCGCATGCAGCCGCATAAGCAGATGCATGCGCAACCACCACTTTTTACATGCACTTTTCACCTTTAATAAAAAAAAAATCAAATAATTTGCGCCAAAAATTTGGATTTTCAATAATGATGTATAATATTTGCACTTCACAAAAACACCACATATAAAATGACAACACAAATTATCATCACTGGACAAATTGGTTCAATCTACACACTAAGATCAGTTCTTATTGATTACAGCGTACAAGAAGAGCGAGGAATGTTCAATTCGTTTATTTTAACTTTTGAAACAAAAAAAGATGCCGTTAAAGCGTTATCTAATGGAAGGAAATATTTGAAGTCAGATGACAAGCAATACAGTTATGCTGCTGGTCAAATGCTTAGATATGACGCAGCAACCGCAATTATCAAAAATTAATTTATTATTAACAATTTAAAACCACACATTATGTCAAAAGAAATGTTTTTACCCGCTTTCCCGACTTATCCAGTAAACGATCAATTTGGGACACCTTTTATTCAATTTGGATTTTCAAAAATTGAATATGCCGCGCTTATGGTCGCTGGGCATATTGCGGCAGCTAATCCTAACGTATTGCCGGAAACCGTAAGCCAAGAAGCTTACGAAATTGCAGTAAACGTATTGGAAACTGTAAAAGATGAATATTTAAAAGTAGCAGCGCAAGTCAAGGATAACGGTAGTAAAATAATCAGTTAATATGGAAGCGGCGTTAAAGCTGCTTGAACTAAGACATTACAAGCCAAATTATCAGCCACCTGAAGAAAATGTTATCTTGCGAATCAACGGCAGCAATTGCGGCACATTGGGAAATTTCTGCATAATTTCTGGAATTCCAAAATCGGGAAAAAGTACATTTTTAAACGCGATAATAGCCAGTAATTTTACAAGAGTTGATAATATTTTTGGAATGAAATTAAATACCGCCAATATTCCAAACAAAAGCATTGGTTATTTTGATACTGAAAGTTCTGAATATGATTTTTACAAAAATCTTAATAGAATTAAGATGATTGCCAATATCGATACATTACCAGCATATTTTAACGCATTTTCTACACGAAAAGATGGCGTAAATGAACACAAGGCAATGATAGAAACTTATCTTTTTACATTTAGACCAAGCGTTATTTTTGTAGATGGTTTGCTTGATCTTATCCATAATTTCAATGATGAAGTAGAAAGCAAGATGTTAATTGAATGGCTAAAATTTTTAACCAATGAATACAACGTTTTAATAATCGGAGTTGTACATTTGGGAAAAAGAGATAACCACACTTTAGGGCACTTTGGTAGTATGGTTGACCGTTACGCACAATCAGTTGTCGAAGTTGTCAAGGATAAGGAAAATGATATTTTTATGATGAAAGCAAAGTATTTGAGATCATCAGCAGATTTTTCAGACATCTGCATACAATGGAATGGCAGCAAGTATGTCGAAGTTCAAAAGCCACCTGAAGCACCAGTAAAAAGGAAAAGCCAGTAATCTTCGGCAATGTTATGCTTACTCATACTGGCTTTATGCACTTTTCGGGTGCAATATAAAACAAAAAATTTAAAAACAAAATAAAATTTAAAAAAATGGAAACACCACAACAAGGATTGAAACACAAGTACGAAAAACAAAATTTTGATACTTCATTTGAAACATTGAAAAATTTACTTAACAAAGGCAGAATTGTATATACGCAAGAAAAAGCAATTGCTGCCAAGCTTATCGAATATTTTGTTGAATGTGATCGCGAAATTAAAACTGAACCCAACGGTAAAACTGGATATTTTCTATACGTTGTAAATAACGATTACCAGCGGATGATTAAAGTGCTATCAAAATTGGCAATTGCTAGTATATTATTGCTCACAACTGGATGTATTTACGCTGGAATGTATGTAATTGCATTTTTTGGATAATGGCACATTTAAAAACAACTCCGCAACAGACGGCAGATAGATTATTGTCAATGACATCAAAAAAACTGGCAATACAAGTGTGCGAAAAGCTCATTTTTTATAGCCATTGCAAGATGTTGACAATACATTATATGTCAGTAATGGAAATTTTGTTAACCGATTACATTGATCAAATGCTGCGCCAACACGAAAATGAACGATTTTATTTGCACAATTATTTACACAACTTAAATTAACCACGTCCGACCCGCTTTTGGCAAGCAAATGTTAGCGGTTCGGGCTTGGTTCAAAAATCAAAATGGAAGCAAAATTTAAAGAATTTCAGTTTGTCGAAGTAGATAGAACTGCAACTGGTTACGGTGACTTAGTTGGCTGGATTAAGTCCGTTGAATTGTCTGTTATACTTGGTCAGCCGTATTATCATATTCGCGTTTATAGCGGTCATGCTGATACCGTTTATGTCGCTGAAAAATTTGTCAGAGAAACAGAACGCTCAGTTAAAATTGAAAAGTTGATGAATGGGCAGTCTGTATAGCCTGACCGCTAACTGTCAGCTAATGGCAGTACTTTATTGACATTAGCGCAAGTTAAAATTTAAACATAAAAAAACATAAAAAATGAACTGGAAACTAAGCGTTTACGGCTTTTTAGCAAAAAATTTTATTGATGAAGTGAATAATTCAATTACAAGCAACAACACAGAAATAAAGGCAAAATTTACAATTTTAACTCACGCAGATATTGTAAAAATTGCAACGGCAATAAAGAATAGTCGAAGTTTATTTACGGCAGAAATTACTGATAGCATTACTGGCGGAATCATCGTAACATTTAAAAAAAGATGAACCATTACTCAGCAATAGTCTTTTTTCCAGCAACGGAAAAGAACGCAAAGCCAATGAAATATCGCAACATTACCAATTTAAAACATTTTTTTGAATGGTTGCGAGTAAAATATCCCAACGCTGGATATGTCAATGTCTACGAAAAAGTTTCTAAACAGTATTTACATAGAATTTATATGAAATGAGACACTTAGAAGGAATAAACGAAATAAATAAAAGGTATAATTTACAAATTAAATGTGGAAGTAAAATATCTGTAATACACAAAGAATTGTTTAAATTAACGCATAATTTTACTGTTGATGATTGGCGAAGGATTAGAACAAAAAAATATTACGATACAATTGATGCAATGAGAGATGTTGAAATAGAACATTATTTTGGATCATATAAAAAGAAAGCCATTGATTATGCGTCCGAATACACATTACAATGCGTCAGGTATTATTTAAAACACATAAAAAAATAAATCCCCAGTTAAAACTGGGGATTTTGCTATGTACACCACATACTAAGCAAGAAAAATGAAAACCCTACTACTTTTTGTAAAAATAAATAAACAGTCCAATCATTCCAAATAAAAATATTGGATTCATTTTGCTTAAACTATTCTTTTTTTTTTCGTCAACTATTGGCGTTGTTCCAGTACTTTTAGGCAATACTAATGTGTTACCAGTAAGCTTTGTGTAAATGACTGATAATTTTTTGAATGCGTTTTGCAATCCATTTGCGTAAACAGTAACTGGATCAGTATAATATTTTTGTTGTTTTAAAAGGGCAGCATATTCGGCCAATGAACCAGCTTGTGTTGTAGATTTTCTTGTTATTCGGCGGAAGTCTACTGCCCAATCTTTTAATGTCTTAAACCTTGCGTAATAATATTTTGAATTTTCTTTTAATGGTTCGCCTTTTGTTGCGTTTAATTGGTATGGTTTGTTGGCCCAAGTAATCCCTGACGCATTAGTATGCGTCAAAAATACGTTAGATGCAAAATCACCAGTTTCATGCCCTACTTGACAAAGTAAAAAAACAAATTCTTTACCAGTTGCGCCAGCTTCTTGCAATGCAATTGCAATTTTTTTTAAATTATTAAGATTATACGCCATCTTGTGAATGAATTAAACCAATACCTGATGTAAACGCTGCCAATGCAGATGTTTGATCACCTTTGATGTATAAAATTGCGCCAATGGCAATTGTCAATACGCCTAATGCAGTTGTCTTCCAATTTTTTAATATTTTAGTCATTTTTTTTATTTTGAAGTGAAATAATTATGTTTGTTTTTTCTTCTATTCGTGCCAAGCGATCTGATAGATTGCTGATAGTATCAATATGCTTTTCTAATGCCTTAATTCGTTGGTTTGTTGCGCCGTAGAATATGCCAATAGGCATTGTAAAACCAATAATTTGTAAAATTGTTTCTGCCATATTATAAACTATCGTTTAAAAGTAATATTTTATAATCAGTTCCATTAATACTTAAAGATAAATATCTATTTGATGTCAACCCAGCGGTTGCTTTAATACATTCTGAACCTTCAATGTAAATTCTGCCAGTATTTTGAAAATTTATATTAAAATTACTATGGTTATAAAATGTTAAATTTCCAGAACCACCATTAATAATAAAAGAAGAAGTATGAAAATTTCCATAAAAATCGCCAAATTGATATAATCCATCGCCGTTATCAATAAACAAACCATTAGTTTCATCATCATCTCCTGCAATACTTGTTGCACCCATAATATTTGAATCTATCATTTGTAACATAGAATCATTAAATATACCATTATTGTTAAAAGGAATAAATGGAGTAGTTTGGTTTGTTTTTAAACCATTATTTGATGATATTACTATTGCTGCCATTGGTTCATTTTTTTAATTACGATAACATTTGCAGTTGTCGAAGTGCCTACGGTTATATTGTACTGGGTTGTGTCTAATTCGTCAGCATTGCCTTGTATAGATAAGCTTGCGCCTGCTGCCAATGGTACATTGTTAATTAATACCGATGTTGCACCATTGTTTATAAAAGTAATGGCGTTACAATTTGATATTACCAATTGATTGTTAGCATATTGCTGAATGTCAATTTTGTATTTTGTTTGTGGAGGCATTGCTTATTTTTTTCTTGTAAGTAATAATAATCCAGCACCAGCCAATAAATAGATGCCGTATTTTTTAAATATTGATGCTGCTTGTTGTGATATTGCAGTAAAAGGTGATTTGTTGTAAGCTGCGGTTGTATCTGCTGCTTGTTCTTCCCTACTTTTTACGCCAGCGTTTACCAATTGATCAGTCAACTTTGCCATGTCAATTTGAGGAAATCCGTTTGTTTTTTTGTCTTGTGGTATGCCGTATGGAACACCTTTTGAATCTTTAAAAAATATCCACCAAGATTTTTGTTCTTTGTTAAACAAGTAACCAGTACAAATGCCAATTAAATTACCTTTTTTGATAGTTTTAATTGGTTTTTTGTCCGTTGATTTGCGATATATATAAGCATCTGTAAATGCAAATATTTTTTTGCCTACAAAGTCGCTGAAATTATATGTTTTGTTATTTGTTGCCATTATTGATTTCTAAGCATTCCAAGTAAAAAAGATAATTTTTCTTTTGGCATTTGAGAAAGTTTATGCAGATCATCAATAGTAACGCCTTTACTTAAAAGTGTTTCAATGATTGTTTCTAAACTTACTTTTTCATCAGTACCAGCCATTGCCATAGGTTTTTGAATATGTGGCGTTACAATGTTAGCAGATATGTTTGTAAGGAAATTAGAAAGTATGTTTTGAACTGCTGGGTTACCAAGTATTCCAGCAAGTATGCCATTAGGTTCAGCTTCTTCGCTTAATTCTTCATCAGTTGCTGGTTCAGCTTCTAATCCAGCAATACGATTTTCGATTGTTTCTAATTTTTGAAACAATACACCGCCAACACCTTGCATACCGTAGTATTGGGCCTTGTCTTCTTGCGTATATCTTTTTTCAAAAGGTATTACAATATGTGGTTCACTTTTTTCGGTAATGCCGCCTTTAGGTAGTGCTTTGTATATCTTAATTTTTACGCTTTTAGTTTCGCCGTCAAGATAGGTATCAAGTATTTCTTGCGCTTCTTCCAAATCGTTTGTTTCGTTTATACAAACACGATCCTTGCCACTATATATGGCAAAGAAAGGCATTTTGTAACGATTAAACTGGTTAAGTACTTCTTGTTTTGTGGTTGCCATAGTGTTTTATTTTACATAATAAATACCAAATGCGTATGAATACGGAACTGGATCACCTTGTCCAGTATAACCTTGACCTATTGTAACATAGCTTTTAGAAAAATCAAATCTTTGTCCGTTAAGTGGTATTATTCCACTTGTATTATATGGCACATTATTACCAGTAATTGGATTTAAAAATTGAAGATCCATATTTTGTATTACTTCCTCATTACCGACTGTTAATGTTAAGTATGATTGTAAAAATTGGGTCGTAGTAACTAAATAAACGCCATTATTATCTTTATCAAAAACGCCAGCGTGATAAGCTATAATTCCTAATGTTTGCACATTACGAAGGTTTGGCAAATCAGGAAAATATTGTCTTCCAGTTGCTGAAGCAACATTAACTTGAATGGTTACCAATTGGTAATTAAATACGGGATAGTCTTGAAATATCATAATTTATTATTTTTGATCTTGATAATATACATTAAATTGACAACATAAATTTGCGACTGTTGTTGCTGCTGGTAAATAAATAAAGCATTTTGTCCAAACAATATTAACTGGTTTAAAAATTAATAATCCATTTGTATTAGACGATCTAATGTAACGAGTGGTGGTTGTTGCACCAGTAACGTTAATTGTAGTTTGTATGCATAATTCATCTAATGGCATATTTTGAATAAATTGTATGCCAGTATTATCAACCAATGTTAAAAAAGCAGCATATATTATATTTTCTGGTACTAAATGGCCAAGATTATCTTTTCCTGATGTCACACCATTTGCGTTATTACTTAGTGAAATACCAGTTATATATTTTTCTCTTAAAAAAGGAATATCAGGAAATTGCCAAGTTGTTTGTGTTGCCGAGTTTAAAGGTTGCACTTCTAATGTGTATACTTTTTTTACTCCTAATTTATTTAAAATCATTGTTTGTTGTTTTTAAAAGGAAGGGGCCGCTTTTGTATACCGATCGGCCCCAAGTACCGGATATGTTTTAGTTGATTGCAGTTACATTCTGAGCCAAGATACCGCGCAAGATGCAAATGATACGAAGGTTTGATGGAAGCGTTGCAGCTATTCCTGAAGGTAATGAAATGTTGAAGTCATGCTTTTTGTTACCAGCAAACACAATATTTGGTTCTGTTGGAAACATGCCATGATTTGACATATCAACCGCATCTTCACCAGCAAGGTGTGTTGGAGCGGTAAATGCTGCAACTGTTGGAGTTGTTGCTGAGTTAGAAAATTGAGTTGAAGTAACTGTATTAGCTTGTGTTGACGGTACTAAATAGTGACGCATCAAATCCCAAGCAGTGATAACTGTACGTTGGTTAATTGTCAATGAAAAGAAACCATTATAAAATGATAAAGCTTGTTTTGCAGTTGTAAGATCAAAATTACCAGCAGCATTTGAAATAGTACCAACTGTTGGATATGTCAAAGGTCGGTATTCATTTATAGTAGCACCAGTTGTTGCTGGAGGTACACCTAAAAAGAAACCAATTTGATTACATACAAACGCATCTTGAAGATTCAATTTTTGCGTTGTGTTACCAGTTGATGGCGTATTTGCAGTTTCATTAACTAATACATCAAATTTGTATGATGTTGCGGCGGCTACGGCGTTTACTTCTAATCTAAGGTAAGACTGAGAAAGAACTGCACCACCTGGATTTAATCCCGCGCGCTTTACCGCGTTTGCAGCGTTTGTAAACGCTAATCTTTGTCCAATTTGTGAAGGCATAATGTTTGTTTTTTGTTTTTTTTATAAATAATTAAAGGTGAAAAGTGCATAGCTTAATTTAAGCTTCTTCTTCGTCAAATGCTGACATTTGAATAAGATCAGCGTCATCAGTACCAGCTAATACGCTAATACCTGAATCGCCATAATCACCAGCCATTGCGAATTCTTCATCACCAGCCATTGCAAAGTTGTCATCACCAGCAATAACTGATAAGTCATCACCGCTAATTGTAACTGACATGTCGTCTTCCATTGCGCCAAGTCCAGCGGATGCCAAGAACTTAGAACCACCGTAAGCAATCATACCAGCACCAGCAAATTTACCTAATTCAGATTTAACGAACATTGGTAAAGCTATACCAGCAGCAATTGGAACAATTGATTGGATAGTTGAAGATTGATTTTTTAAAGCTAATTTGTTGATATATCCAGCAGCTACTACACCAGCTAATACACCACCTATTGATACAAGCATATTGCCTGATTTCAATGCACCAACAGATCTGCGAGAGCTGCGGCGTTTTGTTGTTTTACGTCTTTTTGCCATTTTGTTTTTTATTTAAAGTTTTTATATAAATTTTGCACGAGTATTTAAATATCCTTTCAGGTATTTAAACTGATTATTGTAAATTGTTATTTTACCTTGTATTTCTTTTTTATCTTTTACTGATTTTAAAGATTTCTTTTTAGATTTTAACCCTATAATTTTTCTTTCTAAATCAAGCAATTCTAATCCAATGTCATTTAAGCCAATGCCACTAATTCTACTGTAATGCACATTGGTTTTAGTTCCGCGTCTTACCACCCTATCCAATCCGCTAACTTTCTTTTTTGCAACGGCTTTCTTTTTAGTACCACTTACAATACGAATGTTTACGTTATGAGATTTTGTATCTTTATGCGTTGATGCTTTTTTTGTTGCAGATTTCTTTGCCTTTGATTTCGCGCGAACCATTGCCACAAATTTTGCTCTTGCAGCCAATTGAGCTGCACTTGGTTTTTTCTTTGCTGTCATTATTTCTTTTTTAAGAGTAAATATGCACCGCCAATAATAGCAGCACCAATCAATAATTTGTTTGTTGGTATTCCTTCAACGCTTTGATTTTCAAAATCTTCTTCAATACCTTCGACTGAATCACCTTCAGGTACTGGTACACCTTCTGAATTGTATTCAGTATTTGTGCTGCCTTCTTCTTTATTTT
>Ga0194049_1000764_pt1 | contig 10721 bp, 17 predicted proteins | sample JunL2225m_MetaG_FD_148665 | JGI IMG/M metagenome (GOLD analysis project Ga0194049, IMG submission 148665) | Anoxic zone freshwater microbial communities from boreal shield lake in IISD Experimental Lakes Area, Ontario, Canada - Jun2016-L224-25m | ecosystem: Environmental > Aquatic > Freshwater >... | reverse complement strand
GTGCAAACAATACAGCAAAAGCTGTGTGTCAGGTGCAGCCGTTAACATCTCACCCGCAAAGAAGGTTCACAGCCGACTGAAGACCATCAGAAATAAATTCCGCAGAGGTGGAAAAAACTGTGGCTGAGATCGACTGGCCAAACCTGATAGATAAACTTGGTGTGCCTGTTGCAGCACTCGCTGCAATTGGCTATGCCATCTACTCCACGATTAAATGGGTAGGAAATAATATCCTAATTCCCATTCATCAACGACATCTGGTGTTTTTAGATAGGTTGGAGTCCAGCATTGAAAAGATCTGCAACACCCAAGTAGATCAGAATTCACAGATCATAAATTTAGCGAACAAGATTTCTCAAACTAAGGACAAAGCCTAATGCTATTACCATTTCCCCAGGACTTACCCATAGAAGCAGTTGGACTTTTGATTGATCGGCTCAGGGGAAAACCCATTCCCTTGACCACTGCGCTCAATGCAGCATGGAACCTTGCAGGCTATGCTGCCACCCAAGTTCCAGTTAAAAGTGCAGAACCTGAACCTGTGCAAGACTACCCGATCTCGGATGAAGAGGTGGTTGCCCTGTTGGAACGCATTCAAGGCTTCTACTCAGTTCCCCAAAATGGCGCACCCATTCAGTTCGGACTCATCCCCTGGGGAATTGTGCTGAAGGTCTTAATTAAGATGCTGATCAGTGCAGCCCTCTAGGTTATGCTTTGGGATACCCAGATCCAGCAAATGGCCCGCAGTCAGGAAGCAGTTTCTAAAATTGCATCCTTTCTGTGCTGCCTGTGGGTCCACTGAAAAGGTTGAGGTTCACCATGAGATTCCCTATCACCTAGACAGATCTAAAGAACTCGACTTTGAAAACATGATCACTCTCTGCATGGGCAGTGGTCGATGTCATTTCGTTTGGGGCCACCTGCTGAACTGGCGGTCCAATAATAAAGATGTTAGAGTAGACTGTGTCAGGTATTATCGAAAAATTGAAACACGACCTTAGGATGGATCCGCAATAGGATTCCCTATGCCCACTGTCAGGATGATTGAGTGTCTTCTCTGCGGACAAACCAAACCACACAAATCTAGAAACCTCTGCCTTGCCTGTTACCAGAGGCCAGAATCTGAACCATTAAAGATTGAAACTAGACACAGGGTAGAAAGAAATACCAACGCATTTTTAGAACCTGTTGGGTTACCAGATTCCCCTACTCAGTTTCTACCAGGCTCAGAAGAAAAGATGGAAGTGATGGCACAAAGGCTGCAGGATCTTAGGGAAATACACCATCCTGATGATGCGGTGGTAACACCTGATTGTTACTTTAAATCAGATGGAAGCATGAAGAAAAGATGGAAGTGATGGCACAAAGGCTGCAGGATCTTAGGGAAATACACCATCCTGATGATGCGGTGGTAACACCTGATTGTTACTTTAAATCAGATGGAAGCATGAAGAAAAGAAAAGGTGTACTATCAAATAATTGGGCACCAAAAAGAATTACCCTTGACATGGAAGAGGATGATCTAATAGACTTCTGACATATCTAAGGTTGGTCACTTTTCTGCGGGATTCGAACCTGCGACCTCTTGGTCCCGAACCAAGCGACCACCCTAGATAAGGTTTTTAATTGCCCTTATTAGGATGGACACCTATGAAAAGTTTAGTAACCATTTCGTTTCGTAATTTTCTGGACTACCTCCAGACCTATCTTCAAAACTCAACCGAGTTAACCACCCACAGATGCGCCCAGGCTAAGTTCCTAGCGTGTGTCAGTTTACCCGATCCTAAAAAATTAGCTGTAAGTCATCTGCGGAAGTTCCGAGATCATATGATCGCTCAGGGGTTGGCCCGCAAGACCATCAGGGAATACCTGCACCGGATTATCCGGTGGGTGGGTTTCTGCTGGGAGCAGGGCAAGGTTTCACAAGCAACTTACTTGGCTTGCAAATCCATGTGGATGCCTAACCCTAGGCAGGGCAGATCACCAGTTAGGACTAAATCTGTTACTTGGATACAAATTGCAGAACTCCTACCACATTTACCTACATATCTTTCTAACTTGATCCAGCTGCACTGGCTCACAGCTGCTCGGCCATGCGAGATAGTGCAGATCAATTCCAACAACTTTTCCAAAGTTAAGCCTGACCTATGGATCTGGACTTTACCTGACCATAAGGGTGCTTGGAGGGGTCAAGATCGTCAGTTATACCTTGGGGCTGATGCTATTAGGATTGTTCAGCAGATTGAACCATGCCCCAAAGGATTCCTATTTCCCAGTAAAAAAAATATTGAGGGATTTTTAACAAGGCTAACCTACCAGCGAGTAGTGAAAAAATGTACATTACAATTAATTAAGAATGGAATTCTAAAGCACCCACCTGAATGGACTATCAGAGGTATTAGGTCTGGTCGAGCAAGACACATGCAGACATTGCATGGTCTAGAGGCTGCACGAATATTGCTGGGTCATACTGATCAGCGGATGACCAGTCACTATGCAGGGACACCGATTCCCAATGGTGACTTCATTGGTGGCCTTAACCATGAGATTCAAAACTAACACTTCAGACAAATGTAATTAGAAAGGATTCTAACCGTGAATAATCAAGACGATGGGAAATTGTTTAAACTAGTTCAGGATGAACAATTAGGGCAGGATGCCCATTTAACACCTAAGAAGAAAAAACGACCTTCCCACTGGCGGTTCTTTACCGAGCTTGAACTGCTAGTGATTAGGTCTGTTAAAAAAGAAATCATATCAGCCCAACAAATAGCAAATCTAATGCAGCTTGAAAACAGCAGCAGCTTCAGGGCATGCCTGTCCAACATGGTCGAGCGCATGATTCTAATCAGAGCTAAGGGTGGTTACAAAATCAACAGATAGCCATGTCAGACTTCTGACGGCAGATGTCTGGCAGGTGTCAGACAGACAACTGTAAACATTTCGGATAGGATAAGTTTATAGGAGGAACACATGGCAAGGATGACCAAACAAATGGCGAACCTGTTACTGGATCAGATGTCCAAGGTCTTGGACTTCAGTTCCCAGTTACACCCTGAGAATACCAAACGACAACAAAAGCACATAGAGGGGAGAGTGAAACGACATCTAGAAGTCTTGGCTGAATATATGGCGGTTTTACATGACGATGAACCCAAAGAAAAGGAGTAGCAAGGATGCCACTGGTATTAGAAAGAAAAGTGAATGAATCGGTAATGATCTGGGATGAGAGTGATCCTAACCAAATTCTGGTAGTCACCCTTAAAAGAGCAGTGGATGGATCCTATCAAATGGTTTTTGAAGGACCAAGGAACTTTAAAATCTTTCGCAAGGAAATGTTAAATGACAGCTTTGAAGACAAAAAATAATATGGAAAAGCCTACTGTTTCAGTAGCTATCAAAACGGATGCAGTCCTTATCCAGGGCGATCTTAGCACCCTGAGTGAAGACCAACGCAGTGCCTATTACCTTAGGGTCTGTGAAAGCTTGGGTTTAAACCCACACACCCAGCCCTTTGAGTTCATCCCACTGGGCGGAAAGTTAAAGTTGTATGCCACCCGAGCTTGCAGTGATCAGCTTAGGAAACTTCATGGGGTATCTATCCAGATCCTATCTAGGGAACTGGTTGAAGATATCTACACAGTAACAGCTCGAGCAGAAGACATGACAGGTCGCACTGATGAATCCTGTGGGGTAGTAAGCCTTAAGGGTTTAATGGGGGAAGCTAGGTCCAACAAACTTATGTGCGCTGAAACTAAAGCTAAGCGCAGGGTAACTTTATCTATCTGCGGTTTGGGTTGGTTGGATGAAACAGAGGTTGAACCCCAGCTACAACTGCAAACTAGGATTGCTGTACCAACTCTTGAAGCACCAGTGGTGGTGGATGAGCATAAGCCCATGGAAACTTTCCAAGAGGCATGCCTAGCAGTCGAGCATGCTTTCCCTGGCACCATGCAAGCCATGCTGAAATACTACAAAGTTTCCTCTGTGGATCAGTTGGTAGAAGCTCAACGGATCGATGCTGAAAAGCTGATAGCTAAAAAGATGGGAGGGGCTAAATAATGAGCATCCTAGATTTGGCCAGTGGTGCAAAGATTCTTGAATTCTGGATTGAAAAGGATTCAGCAGTTGAAGGGGAACTGGATTCTGTAATTGATGAACTGCTTCAGGAGCTGGAAGGCAAGATTGAAGATAAGGTTGAAGCTTACTGCAGGATCATTAGAGAGCTTGAGTTAACAGGAGCAGCACGAAAAGAGGAAGCAGCTAGGATCAGATTGCTGAGTGATCAGGATGGGAATACTGTCAAGGCTATGAAAGGCAGGCTGCAATTCTTCTTTGGTTTGCAGAAAATCAACAAGCTTAAGACCGCGAACTTTAACCTGAGCATCTGCGCTAATGGTGGCAATCAGCCAATAGAAGTCAACATTCTACCTGAACTTTTGCCAGCAGAATTTCAGAAGGTGGAAATCAAACCCAATATGGAAACCATTAGGGAGGCTTTAAAAATGGGCACCTCTCTTGATGGAGTTACACTTCTGCCCAGAGGCGAACATTTAAGGATAAAATAGTTATGGCACAGCAGACTTTCTCAATGGATAAGCAGGTTGACCTTAGTTCTAAGTTCACTGATAACAGAGTGGAAACACTTCCTGATGGTGACTACGCAGGGAAGGTGGTCAGATGCACATTAAAGCGCAAGGTAGAAACAAAGAATGGTCCTACTGACATATTCGAGATCCTTGTGGAAATTGAATCTAAACAGTACACCATGACCTACTGGCTAAATTCTGATGGCAACATGAAACGACTCCTGACCAGTCTGAAACGAGTTAAGTTTCAAGTGGATCAATGGGGTCCAGACTTTGGCAGACCTTACCCTGATGAACTGCAAAAAGCTGCTGCAGAAATGCAGAACAAAATGCTTAGCTTTACCAGAGGAACTAGTTCAGGTGGTTACCCAACTATTGGACTAACAGAGTTATCTGATTTTACAGTCACTGCAACTAATGCAGGTTCGGGATTCATTGATCATAATGACTTGCCCTTCTAGACCAACCCATCTGGGGTGGCCACAGTTAATCTTCTGTGGGGTTTCGATGGGGATGCTGTTACCCACCCACCAGCATCATTAATATTCATGCGCTTATCAGGTTGGTTTGTGCCAGTTGAGATTGGCTTAGTAACACACCTTGCTTGTTGCAAGAACTAGCCAGCCTGATATTTAAAACACACACATCTAATTAGGATCAATTAAATGAATGAAAAACTACACCTACCCAACCCAGTACGGTTAGCAGTATCTGCTAGGGAAGTTGCCCGGATGCTAGGAATTGGAAAGTCGCAAGTGTTCAAACTGCTTGATGAAGGTCAGTTTCCTGAACCAGTTTATTTAGGGAAAAGAAATCCAAGATGGATAGTTGCCGATTTGGAAAAGTTCTTGGCATCTGGTGGAACCAACTATGAAGGTGGATCAAGGATCGGTTGAAACTAGAAATTATCTAACTATTACAAGGAATGTATATGGCTGAACTTAGTAACCTAAAACCAATTCAAACTAAATACAAGGGCTATCATTTTAGGTCAAGGCTTGAAGCTAGATGGGCAGTGTTCTTTGAAAAGATGGGGCTTGACTGGTCCTATGAGGTAGAAGGATTCCAACTTCCTAGTGGTGCATGGTATCTTCCAGATTTTTTTGTGAGAAATCCAAAAGACTGTTTTGATTATTGGTATGAGGTAAAACCTAAAGGAACTCCACCTTGCCCAAAAGTGAAAGAATTTTGTTTTTCATTGCCAGGTGATAGTGATTTTTTTTATCAAGGTGAAAATAATTTAACTGAAACAATTGTAATAAAGCCCCAGTTAATAATTCAGCTTAATGGTGATCCATTGGATTTTGGTATAGCAATGTGTCCAAGGTGCAAAAAAATAAGCTATGAAAACCCGTTGTTTGATCAACTTCAAGATAATTTTGTCAATAAATACAATTGTGAACAATGTGACATTGCAAAATGTGGAGATGGGGTATTTTTAGAAACTAGAAGTGATGGTTCTGAATTTTACTGGCATAAAGGAACCATGGTTAATCTTAATCTTAATAATGATTATTTTATAGCATCCTTTGCTTGCGATATTGTAGATGCTGGCATGGCAGCTCGTGAAGCTCGATTCGATGGGAGTGATTCCCAATGACCATTCAATTCACCCCACCAACAGACGATCATGAAAAGATTTATGCATTCTTTCTCAGATGCTCTCACCTAATCAAGGAACGAGCTAGCGAGTATGAACCACCAGCAATTAGCCTTGGGAAGATTGCGCTTTACTGGTCAGAGTATATAGATGCAGAGATCACCCCATATGATGTTGCCATCATGATGTGTCAGCTAAAAATAGCGCGACTTTCTAAGGGTCATCATCAGGATTCATTGGAAGATGCAGCAGCATATCTAGCAATCGCAAACAGTTTAAAGGATGAAACTAATGCCACTCAAAACAGTAACTAAAACTAACCCCTGCCCGATTTGTGGTAAGGGGGACCAGTGCAGCAAGGCAGATGATGGTGGTGTATGCTGCTTTCGGTCTACTGGCCCACAGACTGGTTACCGCATCCAGAAGAGTAAAGAGTCTAAGGATGGCAGGGAATTTACCATCTATCAACCCATCAGCAATGGATCATGGCAGAAACCAACAAAACAACCAGAGACTAATGATCTATGGGCAGCAATCTATGAATACATCCTGACCAAGTTTCCCTGTGATGCAGAAGAGAAACAGGAGCTTTCCCGCAGAGGTTCTAAAGGCTTTGGAAACTATGGCAGTATGCCCTTTAGCAACAGCTCTACCAGAAGGGAAGTAGCACAGGAACTGCTGGAAAAGTTTGGGGAAGATATCTTTAAATGCCCTGGCATATCTAAGAACTGTCCATCAGGCAAAGGAACATTACCTTGGATAGAAGGTGCTGAAGGTTTGATGATTCCGGTTAAGGATTGGAAGGGTAAAATCCAAGGCATTATCATTAGACCAAGGCTGCAGGATGGTGGATCAAAGTATCTATGGATGACATCGAGCAACAAGGGTGGAGCATCCGCAACCCCTAGGCTTCACATTCCTACCCGCACACCGCTTCTCCTGAAGCATACAGTCAAGGTGGATGGACTCTGGATTACGGAAGGTGCCCTGAAAGCTAATGTGCTAAGTGAAATTTATGACATTGCCTGTGTAGGAACACCCAGTAACAACCTTGAACCAGCTAATGCGTTCATTGAAACCCAACCCATGCAGAAGATAGTGCTGGCCTATGATCAGGACATCAACCCAGTAGCTAGGAAAGTAACCTCTAAGAACCTGTTAAAAGTCTATGACAAGTTTCCAGATCACGATTTCTGGTTAGCTGTTTGGGATAGCGCAACAGCCAAGGGGATTGATGATCTACTTCAAGCTGGTGGAACATACCTGCTATTACCAAAGCCAGAAGCCTTGGAATATCTAAAAGAACATATCGGCACAGAACAAACAGAGATCACAGAGTACAACTATAACCCTGATGGCATGCTGAAAACAGAATGGACTGAAGCCATTGAACTTATAGGGGCTTTCGGATCAGACATGAAGTTCATGTCAGAGTGGGAAGATTTCCTAATGTGGAATGGATCTACTTGGAAGACCGACAAGTATGGTCCTGGCATACTCTACAAGAAGTTTCTGGATCGCAGAATGCAGATGATGTCAGATAGGGAAGCTGATGACCCAGCTTTAAAATGGTTGATCGGTGGACACAAAATGTCCAGGATGAATGCAGTCATGGCACACCTTAAAACAGAAGTGGCAATACGGAAGAGGGTTTCAGAAATACCAGTAATTCGGAATGTAATCACCTGCCCTAACGGAACTGTAGATCTGACCACTGGCGATATCAGGAAACACAGCAGGGATGACTGGCAGATGGCAGCTTGCCCGACTGTCTACGATCCTGAAGCAACCTGCCCAAGATGGTTGCAGTTATTAGATGATGTGTTCCTAGGATCTGCTGATCTAATTAACTATGTGCAAAAGTTGTTCGGTATGGCAATAACAGGCGCACCTAATGACCATGTGTTCCCAGTGTTCTGCGGTGATGGTAGAAATGGAAAGACTACTGTATTGGGAACCATTCAAAAAGTATTGGGTGATGATCTTTCCAGCACAGTGGCCAGTGATTATCTGTGTAAGGGTAATGAATCCCACCCAACATGGTTGGCAAGCTTTCATGGCAAAAGGCTGATGGTAGCTAATGAAACAGCTAGGGGAATGGAATTGAATGTGGCATTGGTTAAACTGCTAACAGGTGGCGACATGATCACCTGCAGGAAGTTATTTCAAAACGAGTGGAGCTTTAACCCTACCCACACATTCATCCTTTGTACTAACGAAAAGCCTGCCATCCATGAATCCAATATAGCTATATGGGCTAGGATCGCGCTGGTACCTTTTAAAGCATCATTTAGTGAAGCTAATGGCAATCTTGACACAGATCTCCCCACACGCATTTTAAACGAGTCTAAGGGCATCCTAGCATGGCTAGTGCAGGGTGCTTTGAAGTACCGATCAGAAGGTTTGACCAAACCTAGTGAGATCATGAAACAGAATGCAGAGTATCGTGAAGATTCTGATCCTGAAGAGTCTGTGACTTGCTGGCTTACCCAGTTTTCATCACCCGCAGACAATGCTTGGATGAAGTCCAGTGTCATTTATGCACACTACTACAACTGGTGTCAGGAGAATGGAATTAAGGCACTTGGGAACAAAGGATTTAGCATTAGTTTAAGTAAGGAAGAAAGAGGGTTCGAGCGCAGATTATATTCCGGTTGTAAAGAGTTTAGGCGCAAGGTTACCCCTGTAAAAAGTGTTAAGATAGGTAAAGACGAGAACAGTTTTTAGGCTTATTTCTTAGTGGACTTGGTAAAAAAATGAAAATATGAAGTCCACTAAGTCCACTAAAAAAAAGTTAAGACAGGAAAAGCAAAAGGAATAAACAACATGAGAGATATGGGATTTTGGTGGACTTTGTGTTTTAGTGGGCTTAGTAGTGGACTTCAGTTTACCAAGTCCACTAAGGTTAAGTTGTTTATTAGTAATGGTTTATATGTTCTTAGTGGACTTATAGGACTTATTATTTAAATAAAAGTATTTAAATAAAATAGTATAAAGAGATAGTGTACAAGTGTTCTTTATATAGATTCTTAAAAACTTACCGGAAATTGATCACCAAGTCCACTAACCCCACTAAACCGGATTTTTACCCCAGGATGGATACCTGATTTAAGGTGTCCAATGATCATAAATTTTGATGCAAAAGATACTGATTTACTTTGGCAAATCGGTCAGGCAAAATCACAGTGGTTCAAGAAAAACAATTGGCCTATTCATATTCAAAGGATGACTAAGTTTGGTATCTCTGAAGATCAAGCTAGAACCTATAACCAGTTCTGCGGTTTATGTGGTGAGGCAGCTCTGTGGGAATGGCTATATGGTGATCTGTCAGAGTTTTGGGCGCAACAAGCTTACCTTCATGATTCACAAGTCCTGACCGATGGTGGCACCGATATGCCTGGACTGGATGTCAAGACTCGGGATCTGATTACCGACCCAATCCCCTGGCTAATTATCACCCCTCACAAATTAGATACCAAGGTTAGGTATGTGTTATGTGTGGTCCAGTCTGAACATCCAAGCAAACCAGAAACTATATCCGTTGAGATCATAGGCAGCATCCATGGTGAAGTTGTGGACAGGCTTAAAGAACACTGGTGGCATGAAGGTCTGCACAGAATAACCATAGAGCAAGAGTATTTAACCCCACCCGAAACTTTAAAATGGTAGGAGAATAGTTATCACTGAAGGCACTTGCAGGAGATGTTTAAGGATTAGGATGCTGCGTTATGGTGTCTGCAATTACTGCGGATCTGAAGCCAGAACTACTACACAAATGATGATCCTATTAGGCAAACAGAAAGCCATGATTAAACAGCTAAGGCATGAGAGAAGATTGTTAAAGTTTCAACTGCAGACTGCCAAGGCTAAGTTGGCAAGGGCTAAATCCAGTCCTTGAGATTTTGTAACTAAAGGATTATCGGCAAAAATGGGAGCATGAGGCTAGAGCTTCCTATACCACCATCTGCGAATCACATTTTTAGGGCATCCCGCAGGGGTCAAGTCTATAGGTCCAAGAAATATACAGACTGGCACAAAGCTGCTGAGCTTATGGCCCTGCTGACCAAGAAGGGTAAGCTTATCAACCCACCCTATGCCATCACCATGGAAATCATTGGTGGTTCAGGATGGCGCAAGGATCGCGATCTAGATAACTGCTGGAAGCCAGTGCTGGATCTGTTGCAACACCTCAACCTAATCAAAGAAGACAACTGCCAACACATCACCCGATTGGTTGTGACCTATCAACCTGGTGACGGTAGACCCGCAGAGTGCCACCTAACGATAGCAGGTGCATGATGCCATCAGACAAAGACCATAAGAAGCACGACCCAAGACCAGCGCAAGGCAGGCGAACAGATAGGCCATCACCCCACCGCAGAGGCTATGGCCGAGCATGGGAGAAGATCCGGCTAGCCATCCTCAGAGAGGAACCATTGTGCCGAGGGTGCCAAGGGCCAGCAACCTGTGTTGACCATATCCAACCTCTAAAATCTGGTGGAACCAACCACCGACCCAACCTGCAACCCTTG
>Ga0194049_1000759_pt1 | contig 10749 bp, 7 predicted proteins | sample JunL2225m_MetaG_FD_148665 | JGI IMG/M metagenome (GOLD analysis project Ga0194049, IMG submission 148665) | Anoxic zone freshwater microbial communities from boreal shield lake in IISD Experimental Lakes Area, Ontario, Canada - Jun2016-L224-25m | ecosystem: Environmental > Aquatic > Freshwater >... | reverse complement strand
CTGACTGTTGGGGAAAATATCGGAGATTTAGGTGGTCTGGCAATCGCCTACAAGGCCTACAAAATTTCATTAGGCGATCAAGCCTCACCCGTACTCGATGGTTTTACTGGAGAACAACGCCTTTTCCTTGGATGTGCCCAAGTGTGGCGCGCGAAGGTACGGCCTGAGGAAATGCGCCGCCGTATAGCAACTGATCCGCACTCCCCCAGTGAGTTTCGTTGCAACACAATCGTTAGTAACTTCACGCCTTTCTATGAGGCTTTTGGAGTTACTGAAAATGATGCGTTGTGGCTGGATGAAAAATCACGCGTTCAGATTTGGTAACTGGTGAATTTCTCCTTTGATATAAAACTCGCCGAAAGTGGGTCTTTAGCGCGCGTTGGAACTATTACTACGCCGCATGGTCAGATTCAAACCCCGGCATTTATTCCAGTTGGAACCAAAGCCACCGTTAAATCTGTGCTGCCTGAAGCGATGGCCGATCTAGGATCTCAAGCTTTACTGGCAAATGCGTATCACCTGTATTTACAACCAGGGGCCGATATTTTGGATGAAGCTGGCGGGATAAGTCAGTTTATGAATTGGCCCGGGCCGACGTTTACCGATTCGGGAGGCTTTCAAGTCTTATCCCTTGGCGTTGGCTTCAAAAAAGTTTTAGCGATGGATGCCAAGACTTTCAGACGCGATGATGTCATCGCCGATAATAAAGAGCGTCTTGCACATGTCGATGATGAGGGCGTTACTTTTAAATCCCACCTCGATGGTTCGATGCATCGATTTACTCCGGAGATTTCCATGCAGGTCCAACACCAGATCGGTGCCGACATCATGTTTGCATTCGATGAGTGCACCACTTTGCATAACACTCGTCGCTATCAAGAGCTGGCAATGGATCGCACATTTGCATGGGCGATGCGCTGCTTAGATGAACATAAACGCCTGACCGAGGCCCGCAGCCATAAGCCATACCAAGCCCTTTTTGGCGTAATTCAAGGCGCCCAATATGAGGATTTGCGAAAAAAGGCGGCGGGCGACTTGGGGACCATGGAGTCTTCGGGAATCTCATTCGATGGCTTTGGAATCGGAGGGGCCTTAGATAAATCCCAACTCGGAACCATCCTCTCGTGGGTCAATCGCGCGCTTCCTGAAAATAAACCTAAACATTTATTGGGCATAGGTGCCCCTGAAGACTTATTTGTCGGTGTTGAAAACGGCGTCGATACCTTTGACTGCGTATTAGCGTCACGAATTGCTCGCACAAGCGCTGTGTACACGATGGAGGGGCGTTTTAACCTGTCTAACAGCCGTTTTAAGCGCGATTTCGAGGCGATAGACGATGAATGTGACTGTTATACGTGTACGCACTACTCACGGGCGTATATGCACCATGTGTTTCGCGGTAAGGAAATGATTGCCGCGACATTGGCAACGATTCATAACCAGCGTTTTATTGTGCGCTTAGTTGATCAGATGCGACAGGCGCTACTGGATGGAAATTTCGCCGACATGAAGATCGATTTTCTTGGTCGATACAAGCATCGAAGCGGGCAAGCTAGCGATTAGAGCGATCTATTTCTTGGAGGCAATACGGGCCTCGCGGCGGATGCGCTGTTCGGCAGGATCGGGCACTGGAACCGCGGCAATTAAGCGACGTGTGTAGTCATTTGTAGGACGTTGCAAAATTGCATCGCGCTCGCCCTCTTCGACTAGCAGACCATCCTGCATAACTGCAATGCGGTGGGCCAAAATATCGACCACGGCCAAGTCATGGCTGATGAACAGACATGCAAACTTCATCTTCTCTTGAAGCTCTTGGAGTAAATCGAGAAAACGAGCTTGGACCGATACATCGAGTGCCGATGTTGGTTCATCTGCAATGAGCAGATCTGGAGTGAGCGCTAGGGCACGTGCGATTCCCACGCGCTGACGTTGGCCACCTGAGAGCTCATGCGGATATCGGTTGCGATAACTGCGTGGGAGTTCGACTTGATCAAGGAGCTCTTCGACCATATGCGCAAGCTCTGCACCTTTTGCAATCTTGGCTAAGAATATTGGCTCGCCAATTGACTCACCAATCGGCAGACGTGGATTGAGCGAACTAGCTGGATCTTGAAAGACGATTCCAGTATGACGACGAATCTTTGAGAGCTCTTTGCCCACTGCATGGCTGATGTCGTTTCCGACAATCTCAATCTTGCCTGACTTAATTGGCAACAGACCAATTGCCGCTCTTCCCACGGTTGTCTTACCAGAACCGGATTCGCCAACTAGACCAACGATTTCACCGGGAAAGATTTCAAGGTTAAAGTTTTTAACGGCCACAAATGCTGGAATTCGACCGCGCTTTGGATATTCAATAGTTACATCCTCTAAACGAATGACGGGCTCCGGTTTAGTTGGTGTTGAGAAAACTAAATCTCGCTTTGCACTATGACCAAGGCGCGGTACTGCGGCAAGCAGTTCTTGAGTGTAAGGATGCTGTGGTCGATTGAAAATCTGATCAGCAGTTCCCGACTCAACAACGATTCCATCTTTCATAACTAAAATAAAATCGGCCATATCTGCGACAACACCCATTGCGTGGGTGATAAGCAAAATTGCAGAGTTTAGGCGCGTCTTTAACTCACGCATTAAATCGAGAATTTCAGCTTGAACCGTTACATCCAAAGCCGTTGTTGGCTCATCGGCAACAAGAAGGGCAGGATCGCAAGCAAGAGCTTGAGCAATGATGGCTCGCTGACGTTGTCCACCTGAGAGTTGATGAGGGAACTTATCAAAGGCCATGAGTGGATCTGGAAGTTCAACCATCGTCAGCAACTCAACGGCGCGTGCCTTTGCAACTGTTGGATCCATATCAAAGTGATTTCGAAGTGTCTCTACAATTTGAAAACCAATTGAGTACACGGGGTTCAAAGCAGTCATTGGCTCTTGGAAAATATAGGCAACTTCTTTTCCACGGAACCTGCGAAGTTCGCGGTTAGAAAGCCCCAAAACCTCTTGACCCTTAATCTTTACGCTGCCCGATGTGCGAGAGTTTGTTGCCAGTAACGACATGATTCCCATGGCGGTAGTGGATTTTCCCGAGCCGGATTCGCCAACAATCGCCAGTACGTTGCCCGCTTGGACTTCAAAATTCATTGAGACGGCTGCTGGGTACCAGACACCATCTACCCAGAATTCAACTGTGTAGTCTTGAACTTTTAGTACTGCATCACTCATCGGGTTAAGCCTTTCTGAGATGAAGATTGTGACAAGATAGTTGAGTGAATAACACGATGGTTTACCGTCCAAAAACTGTCTACGTTTCGGCCGTTGTTATCTACTTCATTATTGTCGGCGAAGTTGCCGCTTCCATTTTCTATAGCAGCGCAAAAGCAATCCTGGTTGCTGCAACGTGGGGCCTGTTCCTCGGCACTTGTGCCTACCTTCTCTTTTTGAGGCCCAAAGTTACTTTCGGTGATGAAGGAATAATCATCACAAATCCTCTGCAAACTATTCAAGTTGGCTGGCATCGGATTGAAAGCATCGAAGTTAAATACACCATGTCGGTCGTTGTTGGCGGAAAAAGTATCCATGCTTGGGGTGCTCCAGCTCCGAGTCGCTACCACTCTCGTTCGGTTCACCCGAGTGAGATTCGTGGAATGGGTATCGGCGGTACCGGGCAGATTAGACCTGGAGATTCTCCGCGTAGTGATTCGGGTGCTGCTGCCTATTTTGCGCGAACTTACTTGGAGAACTTTCGAAACGGAAAGCTGCGCGGTTGTGAAAGCGACATCGCCATTAATTACATCGGCGGCGCAGTTGCAATCGCAAGCCTTGTGTTGGCCCTGACTTTTTACGTCCTTGGTTTCTGAGAGTTCGACTAACGTCATCACAGGGCTTCACGCTCGCGCTTAATCTCACTTGATCGTGCACGATCTTTCCTACTGATTCGACGTCGTTGGCGAGGATCAAAAGCATCACGCAAGCCATCACCAATAAAGTTAATTGATAAGGCGATAGAAACAATAAAGAATCCCGGATACCAGAAGAGCCATGGTCGGGTTGTGAAAGCATCCTGATATTTAGAGATGAGAAGCCCAAGTGAAACATCTGGGGCAACGACACCGAAGCCAAGGTAGGAAAGGGCGGTTTCAAGCAAAATAGCACCAGACATCAAAAGTGTTACCGAAACGATGATTACACCAACAGCGTTCGGCAAAATGTGTTTGAAGATAATTCGACGATTAGAGGCGCCGGCAACGCGGGCCGCATCCACAAAATCACGCTCGCGAAGAGTTAAAAACTCACCACGAACTAAACGGGATAGGCCGGTCCAGGCAAATAATCCAAGGTAGAAAGCTAAGAAAGTCGCTCCTAGGTTTCCAAAGTGATAACCAATCACAGAACCGATGATGATCGCTGGAATAGTGATCAAGAAATCTACTAAACGCATTAAAACGTTGTCGATTCGTCCGCGGTAGAAGCCTGAGATGGCGCCAATTACGGTTCCAATGGTTCCAGCTAACATTCCAATAATGATCGTTACCAACATAGAACGCTGCGCGCCGCGCATTACAAGTGCGAAGTAATCATGTCCAACATCGTCTTGACCAAAGGGATGATCACCTAAACCAAAGTGAGCACTGAAAGGATTTACAGTCAGGGTAGGACATCCGATGCTGTAACCCGGGCAGCCTTTAACAATTAAATCTGGCGTATCTGTAATTGAGTACTTCCACCAACCATGCAGAGTTATCGGCCCCAAACTAAAATCAACTGCCGAGAATACGATGACAACTAAAATCGCAAGCACAATAATTGAGATCATTGCGGCGCGGTGACGGAAGAAGCGGGCAAGCACAATTTGGCGCTGACTTAAACCCTCTACTTCTTTATTAAGAATTGCATTCTCCGCGGCATCAACTCCAAGTTCTGCTACTACTTTTCTTCTAAATATCATTACTTTCCCCCTCCAACGCGAATTCTTGGATCAAGGGCTGAATACAATAAGTCGGCGACTAAGTTTGCGAGCACAGATAGTGAGGCTGTACAAAAGAACACGCCCATCAACAAATTCAGGTCGAGCGTATTGATAGCCTCATTAAATAGGGTTCCCATTCCATGCCAACCAAATACTCTTTCGGTGATAATTGCCCCGCCAATAAGACCCGCTAGATCTACGACAATAATCGTCGTTAATGGAATCATCGTATTTCGTAGTGCGTGGCGAACAATCACCGTACGTTCAGAAAGTCCCTTAGCTCGTGCGGTACGGATATAGTCTTGATTTAAAACCTCGAGCAAAGTTCCGCGTGAAAAACGAATGTATCCAGCGAAAGAGATAAGCGTGAGCGCAATTGTTGGTAAAAATAGATGCACTGCGCGATCAAGGGTTGTAATCCAGAAATCATGCGATGAAAGTTGAGGGTTTCCCTCTCCAATTGTTGGGATTGGTCGTCCGTTAACCCCATCCAGCTCTTGGTAAGGTCCCCAAGTTTGCATCATACGGTCTATGAAAATCAGGAGACCCATAAAAAGACCTGAAATTATCGTTGTTCGCGTAACTGCACGTCGATCGATTTTAGCGAAATAGCGGCTAAATCCGATTGCGGTGAGAACGGTGAGAATTACGAGCCCAGTTAGAACTCTAAAATTTGTATTGTGCTTAAAAATCATTTGCAGTGGATAGTAGAGAACCGTAACTACAGCTGCCATCGCAAGTGAGGCTTTGAGCGCGCTCTTCATCTCCAGCCCAACGGAAATGGCTGTAACGCCATATGCAATTCCAATTGCTGCAACTGCAGTTACAAAAATTCCAAGTCGTGGATTTGCATACCAGTTAAGTAAATTAAGAGCCTCAAGCGTTACCGCTGCCGATGTAAATGCAATTCCAAGCACTTGATAGAAGCGCTTTCGTTCGCCACCAATTACTCCCGCCCAAAAAACCGCCGTTACTGCGGCAAATACAAGTATCCAACCAGGAGGAATTTTCGCATTGGCTAAAAAGTCATTGAAACGGATTGCTAGGAACTGCTTAAGAAGCACAGCTACCCAGAAGATTGGAAGTGAGAACATCAAAAATGAGAAAAATGTAACAACATAATCGAAACGACTATATTGGCGAAGCGCGGTGATGATTCCCAAAGTGATTCCAAGAACAAGTGCGATCAAGGCAGCTATCGTCACCAAGCGAAAAGTGGTGGGAATGGCCTGAACAAGGCGGGTAGTAACGGCGTGACCATCACGGGTTAAGCCCATATTCAGTTTTCCGACAAATCCACCCAAAATACCTTTTAACCAAAGAAAATATCGAAGTGGTGGGGGCACATCCAGCTGCAGTTGCCGAATAAGTGAGTGCAGTTGGTAGGCGGCCTTGGGGTCGGTGCTAAAGCGTAGAGCTTCAGTTGGATCCCCTGATATAGCGGTTAAGTTAAAGAGAAGAAAACTTGAGCCGAAAAGAATGACGACGAGTGTTCCAAGGCGTCTCATGATGTAGGCAAACAATTTTTATTCCTCTATCCGCTAATAAATAAATTCATGTATAAGGCAAACAATAATTTCCCAAGGGTAACAGCAAGCCGTGGAGACTGGATTTTATCCCAATCCCCACGGCCTCTCTGCTTTAACTACATATGTGTTCTAACTAACTCAATTGCTTAAGTTAGTTTAGAAATGCCACTCCCAGAAATTCCAAACTAAGTTTGGAATGACCGCTGAAGGCTTAACGCCAGATAGGTCGCTATTGACCACAGTAAGTGCTGGCCATTGGTATAGACCCAATGTCCAGTAGTTTGTCATGAGCTGACGCTCGGTCTGAACCCAGACGCGATTCTTCGTAGCACTTGACATTGCCGCTCCCTGCAGTGATTCACAGAGTGAATCGATCTTTGGATCATTCCAACCGAAGTGGTTGTTTCCAACATTTGACTGGAGCTGACCGCAGTCACCCTTTTGTACAGGTAACCCTGCGCCCCATGCGAACATGGCAGCGTCATATTTAGTCAGATCAAGTTGTGCAGACCACTTAGGATTTGGCGCACCCGTAAGGTTGAAGCCGGCTTTTGCAAGTCCAGCTTGTGCGATTGTGAATGCATCAATACGACGAGCTGAGTTCTTGTAGTCCATATTGATTGCAATTGGCTTAGAAGCAACATCGCTTCCGTACACCTGCTGCATGATTCGAAGTGCCTGCGCTGTACGTGCAACTTGAGTTCCGGCTGAAAACAGATTCGAGCCATTTGCTGCAATCATCGTAGTGAAAGCTGCACCCTCATCCGGCATCACGAAACGTGAGTTTAGAACCTGAGCAGCTGGTACGACAGGTTTAATTAACTTAGCAAGAATCTCTTCGCGTGGGTATGCAAGCAAGAAAGCCTTACGTACCAATGGGTTCTTGAATGGACCAGCATAAACATCTGTCTGTCCTGGAGCAGATGCCGTACGAAGTGAAATCTGCTCATAAGTTGCAGCAGTTCCACCAATGAGGTTTACACCCTTAATTGTCTTTAGCTGAGCAACAGCATCTGGAGTTACCTGACCTTGGTAAAGATCAATCTCCTTATTTGCTAATGCTTGTGGGGCTGCAGCATCAGAGACGTCAAAGCGGAATATCATCTTTGTGAAGTTCTCTGCTTTTGGACCTGAGGTACCGTTTGTCTTTGGATCAATGACAAGAGTTACGCTCTGGTTATCTACTGCACTTTCAATTTTGAAGTCGCCATTTCCAACTAGCAATAGTGGATTTGTGCTGCTATTGATAGTTGTAATGTCGTAAGCAGTTGACCAGATCTTACCCATTGCTTTCAATGACGCTGTATTCATTGAAGTGAAGTCAGATGTGAACTTAGTTGTTGCTGCCTTATTTTCTGCAACAGTTCCAAGAGCTTTTTTACCAGCAGCAAGTTGTTCCAAAGTGTGAACAGGGAATGGACCGGGAGCGTAATAATCCCAGTTAGCAATCTTCACATCATATTGAAGAGTTAGGCTCATGTGGTCAGCAGACATGACTGGCATGCCAACGATGTGAGCTGCATACACTCCGCCATAGTTACCTGAGTCGAAAGCTGGAAGATCTTTGGCGCTATCTGGATCGCCTAATCCTGCTTTGATTGAATATGCATTTGATTGGATGACGTGGCTTAATAGCAAGTCATCTGCAGTAATTGGAGTTCCATCATTCCAGAGTAGGCCTGGGTTGATTGTGTACTGAACACGGAAATCTTTTGAAGTGTTCTTTACGACCTTATATGTTCCAAACTTTGTGTTTTGTACTAACTTCTTTTCGTTGGATGTATATGTGAATCCAAAGCCTTGGAAATATGCAATGTCATCATTAGTAACAAGGTTTCCATTTGAAGTGAGTGTGTTAAGCGATGTCATTGCAGAAGGTTCCTGCATAACAATTGTCTGCTTTGTCGCACCTTGCGCGGGCGAGAACATCGCACCCGTGACTGCAACTGCTACTGCTGCGGCAATTGCCACGGCTGAGCGCGCTGTTAAGCGAAGTTTCATTTTTCTCCTCGAGGGTAGTTAAGGCCCGATGTGGAGAGTCGACCTACCCCACACCCGTGCCATTGGTGGAGTGAGTATGTCCTACGTTGGGTCGGCGTTCAATGGCGACTTGAGCGCGAATTTATAACAATTCGGTCACTATTGCCCGCAAAATCAGGGGTTCCATGGCTAACCCCTCGCCGCCTCGATCCTAACTGTGGTCAAACGAGGCGCGGCAAAGAACCAGAGAATAAGTCCGAGTAATGCACTACATAGATATGGTGCACGCAAAGCGCTCTCGCGTGAGAGGAAATGCATCATGAGCCAGACTAATCCGCCTCCTGCGACCATCCCGATGGGAATGGATCCCCACGCGAAGAATCGATAAACGCTATTTACTCGACCCAATAAGTGCCCCGGGATGATGCTCTGTCTGAGTGAGACCGTAATCGTGTTCCACAGAATTGCTACAAAGGTTTCAAAGGCCATGACAATCCACACTACTTGCCACGATGAAGTGAGACCGATAATTAAATTTCCGATTGGTGCCGCCGCAAGGGCTAACCACAACGATGGCCCACTGCCTAGTTTTGCAGAAACTCTCGGTGCAAATATTCCACCGATTGTTCCACCAATAGCACCAGCTGCTCCAAGGATTGCAAAAACAAAGACCGATGTGTGTAAAACCTCTTGCGCAAACAAAATATATGTAGCTCCCACCATTGTGCCAAGGCCATTCATGCATCCCAAAATTATTGCCATTGGCCGTAATAACGGGTGGGCCCACAACCAAGCAAATCCCGCTTTAATCTCCGCCCTAAAATTAATTTTTTCTGTTGGAACGGTTTTTTCTACGGGTCTAAAATTTCCAACTAAAGTTGAAACTAGCGCAACACAGATAAAGAATGATGCAGCATCGAAGAAAAAGGGTAGAAAAACGGCAATGCCGATGAGGAGCGAACCTAAGGGTGGTCCGATAAAACTATTGGTGAGTGACTCAGCTGACCACATTCTGCTGTTGGCTTTTTCCAGGTTCTCTTTATCGACGACCGATGGCATCATTGTTTGAGCGCTGTTATCGCGCAGGACTTCAGCTAAACCAAAAAGAAATGCCGTGAAAAGCAAAACTAAATAAATATCCATCTGCGTATGCATATTCGAAATTTTACTTAGTTCATTGAGCTTAGGAAGTGAATCTCGCTTCATGAAAACAACGATTCCAACGAAGACGGTGAGAACCCCCCGAATAAAATCCATGCCCATAATCAATTTGCGCCGATCGAAACGATCTGTGATAACGCCGGCGTGTAAAGTAAAAATTAGCCACGGCAGGCGTGAGGCAAAACCTGCCGCTGCAATCAGAATCGGTGAGCGAGTTACTGCAGATGCCAGCCACGGATAGGCAACCATGGAAACGCCATCCCCCAAATTTGAAATCGCCGTGGCGATCCATAATCTCCAGTAAGAGCTTCCCAGTGTTTTAGCCACCCTCTGAGATTACTTCAGCCTTTTGTGTGACGGTAGCAAGAAACTTTAAGGAGATCGCCGAGAGTAAAGTGGCTAAAGCGCCCCCCAGAATAAACGGCGCTCGCAGGCCTGTCTTTGCGAGAAATCCCCCCAGCAACGAGCCAAGGGGCATCATTCCCCAAACAAGTGTCCGACGAGTACCGTGAATGCGACCAAAGAGATGGGCTGGAATTACGCCCTGATAGGTAGACATCAGGAGGATGTTCCACTGCGAAATTGTGAAAGCCCCAATGGTCGCAAGTGCAACAAAGACATAAATGTTTGGTGAAAAACCTTCGAGCAAAACCATAACTGAGCTCAAAAAAATGCAGGTGGCCATGACCTTACTGCGCCCAAATTTTGCTGACAGCTTCGGTGCAACCAAGCCACCGACAATGGCACCTGTTGCTGTGACAGTTAAAACAACACCGAATAGCGCAGGTTTTAGGTGTAACTCTTTAACAAGGAACAGGACCAATGTCGCCGTAGCCACTGAGTAACAAAAACCAATGCTGGCAGTTGTAACTACTAATCTGCGCAAGATCTTGTTATTGAAGAGATAACTAATGCCAAAACGAATTTCTGCTAAGAAATCCATCTGTTTCTCTGCATTTTCCTCTACCCGAATATCTTGCAAAAATTTTACTGGAATCGAAACTGCGAGAATTGCGGCAATAAGAAAGCCGAAAGAGTTTGCGAGAAAAGGCAGATAGATCGCGGCGGCGTAGAGAAAACCACTAATTGGTGTGCCAATAAATCCTTGAACAAAAA
>Ga0194049_1000756_pt1 | contig 10771 bp, 9 predicted proteins | sample JunL2225m_MetaG_FD_148665 | JGI IMG/M metagenome (GOLD analysis project Ga0194049, IMG submission 148665) | Anoxic zone freshwater microbial communities from boreal shield lake in IISD Experimental Lakes Area, Ontario, Canada - Jun2016-L224-25m | ecosystem: Environmental > Aquatic > Freshwater >... | reverse complement strand
ACTCCGCGCAATGGTTCGGGCACAGGAACTTGGAGTACGAGAATGTGTTCAGTGTCAAGTCCGTCTTCAGGAATTCGGTGACGAGTCTGAACAATTGTTGATTCTGCGGCGACAGTTGTCTCGGGAATACCTGTTGAAGACACAATCAGCCTGCGCAGGTTGACGGCATTAACGCCTTGGTCGTCACCTTGATCAATGACTTTGATGGTGTCGAGTGGTCCAACAACTCCAAGAGTTACTTGCAATCCTCCCGAGCCCCAGCCGCGTGCGACAGGCATCTCTCGGGAGCCGAAAGGCACTTGATATCCAGGCACAGCAACAGCAGTGAGTATTGCTCTGCGTATTTCTCGCTTTGAATATTCATCGAGCAACGCAAAAGGAACATCGGACGTGTCGCCGACGGTTTCGTCGAGTAACTGGTTCAGCAATGTTGTCATTTGGACGTTCCTTTGACGTCTGATGCCGACTTCTGTTTGGCGTTACGCACTGCCATTTTTCTGTCCATCATTGATCTGAACGTCACATAGTGAGGAAGCTTGAGGTGCTCAAGAAAACCCGATGAGTCAAGACCATCGGTTGTTAAAAGCAGCGACTGTTCGACTTGTGTTTGTCCACCATCGCGATGACATGCGATATCGAGATTGGCCATCGCGATTGCTTTTTTCTCGTTATGACCAAAACACAATCCGTATCCAACGTCAAATCGATCTCGGTCTTCGTCAATTCCGTTGAGGTCTTCAATCGCTTCAACTTCAGTGACCCGCACGTCACCGACATGAACCGGGTTGCCAGTAATGGGGTGTGACACGCGGACTGGCAGATATCCGTGGCGCACTTCGCCAAGTGTTACTTCGTGCAAATAGCCATCAGGGCCAAGAATGTTTCGGTACCACTGATTAACCAACGCACCAGTTTCTGCTCGCGCCATGCTTGAAAGACGTGCCGACCGTGGTGCTGGTGGTCGAGCGGGAGAGCGCGTGATATCAAACGGATCTGGGTCGTCGGTACGACGGCGATCAACCATCAAGTTCATGTCGCGCAGTGTTTCGAGAAGTCGCCTTGGCTGTTGGTGTTCTTGAGATGCGGTCGAAGGTGCATCTTCATTGAGTTGGTCGGCCCACAGTTGTGTTTGTAGTTTTTCAGCCTCTTCGCGCGCGATTGACTCGTCTGTTAATTCAAGTAACCGACTTGTGTAGTCGCTTGTTCGTCCAAGTAGTTGTGGTCCAGGCGGATTTCTAAATGCCGGAACTATTCGTCGAATCACGCGCAATTCATCGGCGTCTACATCGGTTCCGTACGCAAAGCGGGGAAGCGTCGAGCGAAAACTTCGTAATAGATGTACTGCTTCAATGAGGTCGCCTTCAGATTGGCGAATTGCAACGGCTGCTAAATCCTCGTCCCAAACTCCACCTTCACCCATCACTCGATCGACTGCAAGTCGTAAGCGACCAACGATTTGATCGCGGTCGACCCATGCACTTGGTGAAGCCATGCGCTTGAGGCGCACAAGTTGTTCGGCTGCTTCAATTGCATCAAGCCCACCTCGAGCTGCCGCGTATCCCATTATTGTCCTCCGTGTTGTTGTGCCAAAATCGAAATCTGCGTACTCCGAGAGAGCGCCAGTATCTGGCCGCTTTGGTCGACCATCCACACATCGACACCAGCAGGAAACGAACCATTCAAGTCGCAAAGAGATTCAAAGAAATAGTTTGAGATTCCCGAGATAGTGACAATCTTTTGTCCATCAACACCTGGACCAGTGAGTGCAATCGAAGTGCTTTCTTGCGTTGCGTCACCTTGGTCAAAGCCTTCACTGAGTGATGCACAGCCAACAACAAGACCGCAACCTCTTTCGGGTGCAAGGGCGCTTCCTCGAGGCAAATCTTCCATATTGTCTCTGGTTGGTTCACTCAACGCCACAACCCAAGACGACTCTGCCAATGACGCGGGGGGCGCGCCAGTTGCAGAGCCAATGAGTGCGCTCCAATCGTGAGAAGTCGACTTATTGTCAATGACTGCAAACCTGGTTTCAACATCAATAATTGCAAGTAGCGGAATAATGCATCGCGGCACATCAACCGATTCGAGTGCCGTAAGTTGCGCGATTGTTCCGGGTCGCGAGAGTGAGTCAAGCATGCTCCTAAACACCTCATGTGATTCAACTGGAGTCAATGAAAGATGAATCATTTCAGTCCAACTCCTCAAAGTCGACAATCGTTTTTGCAATCTCGCTCCATTCGAGAGCCGACTCCTGACTGAGTCGATATTCTGTGCGATCACACAGTGCCTCAATTTCTGTGGCCAACCCGTGGGTGCGTGCGTCGCCAAGCTCGGCAACTACATCGCAGATCGCTGCGCCAAGTGCGGTTTGCTTATCTGACCCAAGGCGCATCGACCAGCCCCGAGTTTCGCCAAGCGCAACCTCGGCTCGTGTGGTTACTACTTCGCCCAAGTAAAAACGTTCTTTGCATACTGGTTCGCGTACCTGCATCATCACTAGGCCGGTTTGTGGTGGCTGAGTCACTGTCAATTCTTTTGATAGTTCTGTGAGACCCAGTGCTTGCTCGGCGAGTTCTCGCACCAGTTCGGGTGTGGCTCGGGCAAGTAATTCGGATCGTCTTTCGCGTTTGCTGCTGCTCGTAATTGTGTTCACTGACCGAACATAGTGAGGTGCGGTAACGAACATGTGTCTTAACAAAATCCAGATGTTGAATGAAAAGTAAATAGTTGGAAATCAGACATCAACTGGCGCGGTGCAATTTACAAAATTGTTTGAGTGTTGTTCACGCATCTTTAATTTGCACTTTATTCATTATGCGGTTCGAGTTCATTACGCATTGGTACTTTTCGCTCATGAGAAAAATCAGAACAACTGCAATTTTCGCAGCACTACTTGTCACATCCACCGCTTTCGCATCGACTCTGCCAATGCAAGTCGTTTCGGCTGCGCCGCCCGCAGGAGAACTTGCATCAGTTGGCCGTTGGGTCAGTGGTTCGGGTCTTGGTGGTGCAGAAATAACTGCATATGATGCAAAAACATTTCGAATGTTCGTGACTAACAGTGCATCAACCCAGATCGACATTGTCAACATTAAAAATCCAAAGAAGCCAGTTCTGTTTGGTCACATCGATCTTGCCAAGAGCGGTGTTGTCGGCATTCAGAGCGTTGCGGTTAAAGATGGCATCGTGGCAATCGCAACAGTGATCAGCACCAACAAGGCGGAGGCTGGCCGCGTATTCATGGCAGATGTGAACGGGAAGCTCATCACATCTGTTCCAAAAGGAATTACTGTTGGCGCGTCGCCGGTCTCAATTTACTTCAGTCCAAACGGTCAGTACATCATCACTGCCAACGAAGGCAAGCCAACTTCGTACTGTTTGACAAATGGAACTCTTCCAACAACAACAGATCCAAATGGTTCAATTTCGATTATCGACATCTCGAAGAAGAAGTTGACTGCAACAACAATTGACTTTTCTGCTTTCGAAGTTCGTAAAAATGCAATAACTTATGCCGGTGCCCGAGTATTTGGTCCTGGTGCAAGTGTTGCTCAGGATCTTGAGCCACAGTCGATCACCATCTCGAATGACAGCAATTACGCGTGGGTGACTTTGCAGGAAAATAACGCAATAGCCACAGTTGATTTATCGTCGATGACGATTATTGCGGTGAACGGTCTTGGTTCGAAGAGCTATACAACTGTTGGTCTTGACTCAAGCGACAAAGATAATGCAATCAAAATCACAACCAAAAACGTTTACGGCATGTACCAACCAGACGGCATTACTCAAATGACGATTGGCGACACAACCTATTTGATCACCGCTAATGAAGGCGCATCTCGTGAGTATGCCTGTTTAATGGGCGGCACTAATGCCGCAACACTCGAACGTGAAGATGTTCAGTTTGGCCTGAACTCAACGTCAACCGTTGATGCAGCGCTCAAGACCGACGCAGTTGCAGGTCGCCTTAAAGTAACGCCATTCACTCCAGCATCGGTTACAGGTGCACCAGTAACTGCAACGTCAGCTGTGTCGGACGCATATAGTTTTGGCGCTCGTTCGTTCTCGGTATGGAAAGCAACAACCCTTGAGGGCGTTTTCAAAATGGACCAAGTGTTTGACTCTGGTTCAGCGATTGAGACGCAACTTTCGTCACTGGCGCCAAAACGTTTCAACGCCAACTGGAACGTAACAACCGGTCTCATCAACGCTGTCGATTCAAGCAGCGGTGGCAAGGGTCCTGAGCCAAAAGGTTTGGGTCTTGGTACTGCATACGGTCGCACGTGGATGGTTGTAGGTCTTAAAGGCGATGGTGGTCTCATGTTGTACGACATGACTAACCCAACCGCACCAGAGTTCAAGAGCTATATCAATACTTCTCGTCCGGCTGGCAATTTGTTGGAAAGCACCAAAAATAAAGCAGCAGCAGGCGATGTTTCGCCGGAGGGAATCCTGATCATCAGTCCAAAGGACAGCCCAACTGGTAAAGCACTGGTGATTGCTTCGTACGAGCTTTCCGGAACTGTCGGAATCTACGAAATCACCAAATAACAAAGCAACAAATCTTCTACCGATAAACAACAACATCTTCAATTGAAAGGTCAATCATGAAAACAGCAATGAAGCGCAGCATTACAGGAGGTCGATTGATTGCGGCAGCAGCATTTGTTGCAGCAATCGCCTTGACCGCAGCAACATCCACAGTCAATGCGCAGCCAATTCCATCGATCAAGAATGGTGAGGCATGTACTAAGACCCAAGTTAAAAAGGCATCTGGAACACTTGTCTGCACATATATTGCGTTGACCAAGAAGTACATCTGGACTACGTCATCAGCAGCTAGCGCTGCGGCAAAAGTTGCTGTTGATAAATCAACATGGCCAAAAAAGTTGGTTGTTGGAGCAGTTCCATCAGAGAACGCTGCATCAATGACATTGAAGTACCAAAACTTTGTCAATCAGCTGTCGAAAGAGACAGGACTGCCAGTTGAGTTCTATGCGGCTACAGATTATGCCGGAATCATCGAGGCCCAGATCGCTGGTCGCGTTGACTTGGCGTTTTACGGTCCATTCTCCTACGTGCTTGCTAAGGCTCGCGGAGCAAAGATCGACGTACTTGGAACAGTGGTAAAAACTCCGACAACAAAGCCTGGGTACTACTCATACGGCATCACCAAGTCAACTCGTACCGATGTCAATTCACTGAAGGACTTCAAAGGTAAGAAGATTTGTTTCGTCGACCCTGCATCAACCTCTGGCTACCTCTATCCAAACGCTGGGTTGTTGGCGCTAGGTATTGACGCCACTAAAGAGTCGACAACATTTGCCGGTGGACACGACGCTTCGGTGCTCGCAGTAAACCGCGGTACGTGTGACGTTGGTTTTGCCTACGACGACATCGTTGATACGACAATGATTGCTGCAGGAACCCTCAAGGCTGGAGAAATCAAGACAGTTTGGAAGAGTGGAATCATTGCAGGATCTCCAATGGCAATCACACTTACATTGCCTGCATCGTTGCAAACAATTATTAAAGACTTCGTTCTAAAAAAGGCAAATAAGACTGCTTTTGTTGCAGCTGGTATTTGCAAGGATGAAGCCACGTGTCAAGTAATTGAAGACACTTCGTGGGGATTCGTTCCATATAGCGACGCAGAATACGACGGTGTTCGTCAAGTATGTGAGGCCACCAAGTCCTCGAAGTGCAAGTAATCAAACATAATTAAGTTCAAAACGCCGAAAGATTGACATGCTAAATGAAAAGAGTGAAGTAGTAGTCAGCCTCAACGTCGTTTCGAAAAAGTTTCCGAATGGCACCCTCGCGCTCGACCAGGTATCTCTGGACGTAGCGCGAGGGCAGCTACTTTGTTTGATTGGGCTGTCCGGTTCTGGCAAGTCAACACTGTTGCGCCACATCAATGGCCTGCATAAGCCCACAGCAGGCACTGTTGACGTCATGGGCGTCAGGGTGAGTGAAGTCAGCAATAAAGAACTCCGCACTGTTCGTCGCCATGTTGGTTTTGTGTTTCAGCAGTTTGGTCTTGTTGGGCGCGTTACCTGTTTAGAGAATGTTCTCACGGGAGCACTCGGAAGATTGAAGTGGCCACGATACGGAGTGCGTTCGTATCCAAAAGATTTGCGTCGCCTTGCATTCGAGCATCTAGATCGAGTCGGGCTTGCTGATCAAGCATTTCAACGCGCCGATACGTTGTCGGGCGGACAAATGCAGCGTGTTGCAATTGCCCGAAGCCTGATGCAACAGCCACAGTTGTTGCTCGCCGACGAGCCAGTCGCTTCACTCGATCCAGAGTCATCGGGTCAGGTACTCGAATTGCTCTTGCGCATTGCAACTGAAGACAAAATGACCGTTATTGTCACTTTGCACCAGGTGGAGCTTGCTCTTGGTTGGGCGCACCGAATTGTCGGGCTCAACAGTGGCAAAGTCGTGTTGGATCGACCTGCTGCGGGTTTGAGCCAGGAAGATGTGATGGATGTCTATCAGCGTGTTGACTCTGGCAGACAGACACCAAGCGAAACAAGTTTCGCACCCGCAATGCAAGCGAACTAAACAAAGGCCTTATGTCTAGTGCAGTGTTGAGTTCGCAAAGATTGGCGCCGCCAATGAGCAAAAAGACAGTGAAACTGGCTGTCGTTGGCATTGGCTTTGTTGTTGCCACGGTTTGGTCGTGGATGTACATTCACATGACATTTGGCGGTTTGTTTGGTGGTTTCAGTGATCTTGGGCGACTATTGCAACGGATGTTTCCCCCAGATTTTTACCAATTGTCTGCCATCGTGAGTGCAACAATCGAAACGCTGTGGATGGCACTCATTGGCACTGCGATTGCAGTATTGCTCAGTATTCCGTTGGCATTTGGTGCTGCTCGCAACACCACACCTCACGCAATTGTGTTTGGCGCTTGCCGGGCCGTGATTACGTTGACGAGAGCAATACCTGATCTGATTTTTGCAGCTATTTTCGTTCGCGCGTTTGGCATTGGGCCACTTGCTGGTGTTCTTGCACTCGGCTTGCACTCAATTGGCATGATTGGCAAGATGTTTGCCGATGCCATTGAAAATGCAGATGCAGACCCCCGCGACGCAACATCGGCAACGGGTGCTTCAAAGTGGCAGGCAATTATTTCGTCCATTATTCCGCAAGCAACACCAACCATGATTGGCACTGCGCTGTACCGACTCGACATCAACGTTCGCTCTTCGGCAGTGCTCGGACTCGTTGGTGCTGGCGGTATCGGATTCCTCATTCAGACAGCATTGCGGTCACTTGATTACCCGAGTGCATTAGCCGCTGTTTCTGTCATTTTTGTGCTGATCGTGCTCATTGAAGTTTTTTCTACCCGAATTCGTGCCTCGATCTTGGGAGAAAGAAGCTCGTCTGTAGTTTCCGCGCAGCAGATCTCTGGTGCGGCCCGAAAAAGAATCGAGCGGGATAGTAAAAAGCTCATTGATGCAGTCACGATGCGTTCAATCACTCCACCATTCACATCTGAGCGTCGTTCGCGAATTTTTGGCATGTGGGGCGTGGGGGTGTTGCTGGTCATTGCATTGTCAACGATTGACATGCCCATATTCAGTTCATTCCAATATTTTGATGAAGCATGGAAAGCAATACGAGACTTATTTCCACCAGATTTCACGCTTGCTCGTACCGAGCTCATCAAGGGAATGCTCGAGTCAATCTCGATTGCCTTCATCGCTACAACTCTGGGGTTGATCATTGCAATTCCATTGGGGTTGCTCTCGGCACGCAACATCGTTGCTCGTCGAGTCGTTTACGCAGTCACGCGAGTCGCACTTGTGGTGTTTCGGGGCATTCCAGAATTGATCATTGCAGTGCTGTTTGTGAGTGCCATGGGGCTTGGTCCGGTTCCTGGAACCCTTGCTCTGACGCTGGTAACGGCCTGCTTTATGGCAAAACTCTTTGCCGACACATTTGAAGAAGTTGATCCAAACCCGCGGGAGGCAATATTTGCCACTGGCGCATCTCGTCTTCAAGAACTTGTGGGTTCGGTCTTGCCCCAATCACTTCCTGCGGTTGTGAGCCAGGTGTTGTACATGCTCGACGTCAATCTACGATCCTCAACGGTGTTGGGAATTGTCGGCGGCGGTGGCATTGGCTTCTTGCTTTTGAGCTCAATTCGGGTCTTCGAGTTTCAAACTACTGGTGCAGTGGTTCTGAGCATTTTCGTTGTGGTTTATGCCATCGAACTGCTTGGCACATGGGTGCGCAAGCTCATTCAAGCCCCATAGGCAAATAAGTTCACGTGAGGTTCAACTACTTTCAAGATTACGGATACTTGGAGTAGGCACCGATTTAATCTCAGACCCTTACTTTTAGATGGTGACAGAGAGCGTCGTATTCAATTCTTCCGAATTGAATAGCGCCGACGAATGCCCGCCGAACACTAATTCTGAGCGAAAAATGCGCGTTGCAATCGTTGCTGAAAGTTTTTTGCCCCATGTAAACGGCGTCACCAACTCGGTGTTGCGCACAATTGAACACCTCACGAAGCACGGACACGAGGTTACGGTAATCGCACCTGGGCCCGGCGATGACGCGGTAGGGGATGTGCCAGTTGTGCGAATGGGTTCGTTTGGTTTTCCGGGCTACGACGAATTGCGAATTGCGTTACCCAAGAAGGCTCTTGAAATTGAGCTCAAAAATATTGCACCAGATGTCATTCATGTGGCTGCGCCAGCTGTTTTGGGCGCTTGGGCACTGAAGGTTGCGCGCAAGATCGACGTCCCGACTGTCGCTATTTATCAAACCGACTTAGCGGGGTTTGCTCGTCAATATCGTTTGGGAGCAACGTCTCCTGCCGTCTGGAAGTACATCGCAGCGATTCACAACAAAGCAGACCTGACACTTGCGCCGTCTACAGCAGCAGTGTGGGACTTGCGAAGAAACGGTGTTGAAAATGTGGTTCGTTGGATGCGCGGAGTTGACAACGTCAAATTTAATCCAGAACATCGCAACGATTTTTTACGCCATCGGTTTGGTTCACCAGACAAAATCATTGTTGGTTTTGTAGGACGACTGGCGCGCGAAAAACAGGTTGAACGCTTGGCAGAAGTTGCAGCACTCCCTGGCGTTTCGGTTGTTATCGTCGGCGACGGACCATGTCGCAACAAGCTTGAAAAACTGATGCCCAGTGCGCATTTCACTGGGTTTGCATCTGGCTCCGAGCTTTCGCAGCTGTATGCCTCATTCGATGTGTTTGCCCATACTGGTGTCGACGAGACCTTTTGTCAGGCAGTGCAAGAAGCACTTGCATCCGGTGTGCCAGTTGTGGCACCAGCAGCGGGCGGGCCATTAGATCTCGTTCAGCACGGTCTCAACGGATTTCTGTGGTCGCCAATTCGACGCGACACATTTGTAGAAAGTGTCAACGAATTGGTCACCAACTATTCGGTTCGAGACTTGTGCTCACGAAATGCCCGTCCTTCGGTGTTGAACCGCACGTGGGGATCGGTGATGAATGAATTGGTCGGTCACTATCGGGCAGTCATGGGCGGACTTTCGTTCGCATACCAGGGAGTCGCTTCGTGAAGTCGCTGATTATCTCTCTGCACGATGTTGCACCTGCATCTGCTGAGGCATCCCGACGGTGGATGGAACAGTTTGACAAACGAGGTTTGTCGGTGTCGATGTTGGTTGTGCCAGGACCATGGAGAGACGGAAACCTGCTTGCCGACACTCCATTTATTGAGTGGCTCAGCACCACCATGAACAAATCTCACGAAGTCGTGTTGCACGGGTGGAGTCACACAATTGATCACGGAGACCGACCAGGGGTATTGCGCGCTCTCGCTGGACAATTCGTTGCGCGTGGTTGTCAAGAGTTTTGGGGACTCACAGAGACCGAAGCACATGTGCGCCTGCAAAAAGGTCTGAGCACGCTTGCTCAACTCGGGTACTCGCCCTCAGGGTTCATTGCACCCGGCTGGATGACATCTCCAGCAGCAGTACGAGCGGTGACGGAAATTGGTTTTGATTATTTGACATCTCATTTTCATGTTCGAGATCTGGTGCTCGGCACGCAACACTTTGCTCCAGTCGTCTGTCAGCGACCAGGATCATGGTCGTCTGGCGCAATCGCGCACGCCACGAAATATCTCGCCGGATTTCTCCGATCAGTCAATCTTCCGCTGCGAGTGGCAGTACATCCAGACGACCTTCACGACTCTCGGCTTCGAAACGCAATTCTCCATGTTGTCGATCGAGCAATCGCTGATGGATATCAATCAGTCACCTATGAACGATTCATTTCGGATAGTCGGGATTCAGATGATGTAGGGCCAGCCCATCAACTGGAGAGTTTCGCGTAATGCACATCGTTCAGATTGCCAATTTCGTTACGCCGACGTCTGGTGGTCAACGCTTTGCTCTGGAGTCACTTGCAACGCAGTATGTCGATCAAGGCAATAAGTGCACATTAATCACGCCTGGTGCTTCAAAAACATCGCGTGGTGATGGTCGACGAAATTATGTGAGTTTGCCGGGCATTCGGGTGCCGTTTAGTGGCGGGTATCGAGCAATCATTCGCAAGAAAGCGTTACAGAATGCGCTGAAAGAATTGCAGCCCGACATCGTTGAACTCTCAGACAAGACCACTCTTTCATGGGTGCCGCAGTGGTGCCATGAAGCAGGCATCCCATGTGTGCTTTTCTCGCATGAGCGTGCAAGCGATGTTGTCTCAGAACGCTTTCCGAAGTGGCTACCTGTCAGTCCGGTATTTCGGCGGTGG
>Ga0194049_1000755_pt1 | contig 10784 bp, 12 predicted proteins | sample JunL2225m_MetaG_FD_148665 | JGI IMG/M metagenome (GOLD analysis project Ga0194049, IMG submission 148665) | Anoxic zone freshwater microbial communities from boreal shield lake in IISD Experimental Lakes Area, Ontario, Canada - Jun2016-L224-25m | ecosystem: Environmental > Aquatic > Freshwater >... | reverse complement strand
GTTGATGCTGGTGCTGCGCTCGAGTTGCTACATGCATGTGCGTTGTTTCACGACGACGTAATGGACGGGTCTGCAACTCGTCGTGGCGAATCAACGACCCACGAGCGATTTGCTCAGCAACACCAAGCAAGCCAATGGGCGGGTGAGTCGCGACGTTTCGGTGAAGGCGTTGCCATCTTGGTTGGCGACTTGGTGCATGTGTATGCCGACCAGTTGTTGCAAGGCGAACCGCATGCCGCATGGCAAGTGTGGAATGAAATGCGCATCGAGCTCAATGTCGGTCAATACCTCGACATGCTTGGGTCGGCGACAAGCGAACGCAGCCGCACAAAAGCAGAACGCGTGTGTAGATACAAGAGCGCAAAATACACCATTGAGCGACCACTCCATCTGGGTGCAGTGCTTGCAAACCCCGATCGGGCAACGGAACTGATGGCAGCATTTTCGGCGTATGGTCTCCCCCTCGGCGATGCATTTCAAATGCGTGACGATGTACTCGGTGCATTTGGCGATACAGCAACCACCGGCAAACCCGTTGGTGACGATTTACGTGAAGGTAAACCAACACCACTCATGGCGATTGCGACTGAACACGCCAATGCTTCTCAGTTGCAGGTGCTGCAACTCGTTGGTCAAGCGCGACTGACTGTTGCTCAAGTGACAGATGTGCAACGTGTGATCCGCGAGACCGGTGCTCTTGACCAACTTGAGGCAGAGATTTCGAATAAGACCGACGAAGCAATTGCGGCAATTCAACAAGCGCCAATATCCGATGTGGCTCGCGACGAATTAATAGCTCTTGCAGCATATGTTTCTTGGCGATCGGTCTGATCAAAAACTGGTGAGAGACAGATAGCGTTTAAGACATGACCGTTACCGTGCGAATCCCCACCACCCTGCGCCCACTTTCCGGCGGAGTATCAACCGTGCAAGTAGAAGGCGCATCACTTGCCGATGTTCTTAAAGGTTTGAACGACGCTCACCCAGGTTTTGCAGAACGTTTGTTTGATGCAACCGGCAACTTGCACAAGTTTGTCAACGTGTTTGTGGCAGATGACGATGTGCGTTACATGGACGGATTGAATACCGCAGTGCCTGCTGGTTCAACAGTCTCGATTATTCCTGCTGTCGCTGGCGGCTGAACTATTTCGTTGAATTAATCAGCAGCGCTGCTTAGGCGGCAATAAGTTCTGGTGTGCGATCAGCAATCGTTGATACCGATGCGTGTTTGCGCCACACAATCATGTTGCGACTGTGGGTTGTAATCCAGATCAAGCTCATCACGATGAAGCCAGGTTTGTGAAACACGATTGCATAGGCCAGCCACGGCGCCGAGCCAGTGAGCACCATGCCCCAGCCCCACCATTTGCGAGCGCCAACGAGCCACATGCCGGTGATGCCAACAAACTCGAAACCGAGCAGCACCCATGTCCACGTTGCTTCGTTATGCATGGGTTCAGTATCGCGCGTAAATGGCAACCGAAACCGTTGATCTTGTGGCACAATGGGGTATATGGCAACAGAAATCACGGCGTTAGACAAGATTGACAGAGAAATCCTCGGTATTCTGCAAACTGACGGCAGAATCTCATGGCAGCTGCTCGGCGACAAGGTGCATCTCTCCCCCAATGCTGTGGCAGAGCGGGTTCGCCGACTCACCAAAGCCGGCGTAATTAAGGGGTTTAGGGTCGATATCAATCAAGCCGCCCTGGGCCGCACACTCGAAGCCGTCATTGATGCCCGAATGGCTCACACGCAAGGCTTTGATGACGCCCTGATGAAACGTGACGACGTGTTGTGGGCGGCGCACGTAACAGGAGAATCTGATGTGACCCTGGCTGTGGCCTGCGATGGCACGGCTGGTCTAGACGCATTCTTGCGCTGGCTACAGCGTGAAGGCGCAACCGAAACTCGTACAGACGTGGTGCTCAACAAGATTCGTTAGTTACAAGAGCCCCATGTGGCGGCTTCCCCGTTTGAGTTAGCAGTCTCGGCGGTAGAGTGCTAACGCTTATCCACATAGGTTTTTCGGAAGGAAATGACATGGCCAAGATCATCGCATTTGACGAAGTAGCTCGCCGAGGTCTCGAAAACGGGATGAATAAATTGGCTGACGCTGTTCGTGTCACCCTCGGACCAAAAGGTCGCAACGTGGTGCTCGACAAAAAGTGGGGCGCTCCTACGATCACCAATGACGGTGTTTCGATCGCCAAAGAGATTGACCTCGAAGACCCATACGAGCGCATTGGCGCCGAACTGGTCAAAGAAGTTGCCAAGAAGACCGACGACGTAGCTGGCGACGGAACCACCACGGCAACCGTGTTGGCCTGGAGCATGGTGCACGAAGGCCTGCGCAACGTGGCTGCGGGTGCAAACCCAATGAGCCTCAAGCGCGGCATCGAAGCAGGCGTTGAGGCTGCAGTTGCAAGCATTCGTTCGCTCGCAAAAGAGGTTGACTCAAAGTCACAGATCGCACAAGTTGCTTCAATCTCGGCAGCCGACGAAGAAATCGGCAAGATGATTTCTGAAGCAATCGACAAAGTTGGCAAAGACGGTGTCATCACTGTTGAAGAGAGCCAGACATTTGGCATGGAGATGGATCTCGTCGAGGGAATGCGTTTCGACAAGGGTTACATCTCGCCATATTTCGTTACCGACGCAGACCGCATGGAAGCCGTAATCGACGATGCATACATTTTGCTCGTCGGTGGCAAGATCACCGCAGTGCGCGACTTGGTACCTGTGCTTGAAAAAGTGATGCAGGGTGGTCAGCAACTCGTGATCATCGCCGAAGACGTTGAGGGTGAAGCACTCGCAACACTTGTTGTCAACAAGATCCGTGGCACGTTCAAGAGCGTGTCGGTCAAGGCTCCTGGCTTTGGCGATCGTCGCAAAGCAATGTTGCAAGACATCGCAATTCTTACTGGTGGCCAAGTTATTTCAGAAGAAGTTGGTCTGAAGCTTGAGAACACAACACTCGACTTGTTGGGCCGCGCAAAGAAGATCGTTGTTACTAAAGACGAAACAACAATCATCGAGGGCGCTGGTTCGGATGCCGACATCAAGGGCCGCATCTCGCAGATTAAAGCCGAGATCGAAAACACTGACAGCGATTACGACCGCGAGAAGTTGCAAGAGCGTCTCGCAAAGTTGTCGGGTGGAGTAGCAGTGCTCAAAGTTGGTGCTGCAACAGAAGTAGAACTCAAAGAGAAGAAGCACCGCATTGAAGACGCAGTGAGCACCACCAAGGCTGCCATCGAAGAGGGCGTTGTGCCTGGCGGTGGCGTGGCATTGTTGCGCTCGCAAGCTGCAGTACTCAAGGTGGCCGACTCGCTCAAGGGCGACGAAGCAACCGGAGCTCGTTTGGTTGCTAAGTCACTCGAAGCACCTCTCAAGCAGATTGCAGAAAACGCAGGTATGGAAGGCGGCGTTGTCGTAGACAAAGTGCGCAACATGAAGGGCAACGAAGGCCTCAATGCTGCAACAGGTGAGTACGAAGACTTGGTCAAGTTGGGCGTCATCGACGCAGCCAAAGTGACACGCTCTGCATTGCAAAACGCAGCATCAATTGCCGCCTTGTTCCTTACAACCGAGGTTGTCATTGCTGACAAGCCAGAAGATTCTGCACCAATGCCAGGCGGAGGCATGGAGGACTACTAGTCCCCACGTCAACGACGCGGCGCACATTAGGTAACTCGTGATTGCGCTCGTCACCACTCAGGCCGCGCGCGGCCATGATCATGATCTAGATATTTTGACTGCTGCGCTCGACGCTGCAGATCAAAAATGGCAGATTGTCAATTGGGACGACGCGTCCATTGACTGGTCCCAGTTTTCAATTGCAGTGTTGCGCAGTACTTGGGATTACTACGCACGTCTAGGTGAATTCACTGCATGGGTCGATCGGGTCAGCGCACAAACAACTTTGTGTAACCCAGTAGAAATTGTGCGATGGAATGTTGACAAGCGCTATTTGCAAGAGATGAGTGCAAACTCGATTCCTGTTATGGAAACCACGTTTGTTTCGCAGTTGAGCGACATCACGCCCGAACTCATTGCACAAGATGTGATCATTAAGCCCGTAGTCAGCGCCGGCTCAAACAACACTGCGCGTCATCGCAACGATGTAATTGCTGCCCGCGCCCAACTCGATCACATTTTGGCAAGCGGCGGGGTAGCGATGGTGCAGCCATATTCGCCAAGCATTGACACGGTTGGTGAAACAGGGCTTGTTTATTTGGGTGGCAAGTTCAGCCATGCGTTTGGAAAAGACGCGGTATTTGGCGATGCCGAGCAAGTACACAACGGTGTGCACGTGCAAGAAGTGATTACCGCGCGCACTGCGGGCGCAAACGAACATCTACTTGGTGATTCCGTCATCAAATTTTTGATCAACAAATTTGGGGTCACGCCGCTTTACGCGCGGATCGACATGGTCACCAATATTGATGGTGTGCCAGAGATCATGGAAGTTGAACTCACCGAGCCGAGCCTGTATTTACACCTCGATGCTGGCTCGCCAGAGCGTGCCGCAACCGCATTGGCCAATGCTGCAATTGCTGCACGCAGGTAACCTTGCTCTTATGAATGAACCAATGTCCCCATCGGTCGGTATGGCCGTTATCCATTTGTTTGGCCACCCAGCAGCAGACTTTGATGCCGAAGGCGTCATTGCTGCAGTGAAGACTGCTCAGAGCCAGGGTGTGCAAGTTGTTTCAGTGTCAATGCTTGGTCACAAAAGCGATATGGCATTTATGGCGGTTTCGTCCGATATGCGTGAGCTTCGTTCTTTCCAGACCGCGTTGCAGCATGCAGGAGTTTTTATTGGCGACAGTTACGTATCGCTTACCGAAGTGAGCGAGTACGCAGCAAATGTTCCAGAAGAGATGCGCAACGCCCGTCTGTACCCACAGCTTCCACCTGCCGGCAAGAACGCATGGTGCTTCTACCCGATGTCAAAAAAGCGTGACCCAGAATGCAACTGGTTTACGTTGCCATTCGAGAAGCGCAGCGAATTGATGATGGAACACGGCAAGAGTGGGCGCACATTTGCGGGGCGCATCTTGCAACTAGTCACTGCATCTGCTGGATTCGATGACTTTGAGTGGGGAGTGACGCTGTTTGGCGTGCATGCCGACGACTTAAAAGATGTGGTGTACACCATGCGCTTCGATGAAGCATCGGCAAAGTACGCCGACTTCGGTTCGTTTTACGTAGGAATTGTTACACCAGTAGAAGAACTGGTCGAACTCGTCTAGTCGGTTTTCGGTTGCGACAGATTTACTTGCCTTCGCCCTGATCGCGAAGGAATTGCTCAACTTCATCCATCAGAGTTGCGGCATCTGCAGCGTCGTCGCCGGTGTCGTGCGCAAAATCAAATTGCAACTGACCATCGTCAACTTCGTCATCGAGGCTCATGCCATTATCGGTCATGGTCTCGAGCCTCTCGACATACGCAGCCAAGTCTTCGTCATCACTCACGAGTGAGTTGATCTGCTCTTCATAGTTTTCGATCAAGTTCATGATCGATGCAACTGGTGCTGGCGTGCCGATGATCTCGCACGACCGACGCATCAATGACAACGACGCTTTTGGTGATGGAACTTGTGAGGCATATGCCGGCACTGCAGCCCACAGTGCTGCCGACGGAAGTGCAAGCGTGTTACACACGTCGTGAAGTACGCCAATGATTCCCGTTGGTCCTTCATAGCGTGAACGCTGCAGATCAAAACGCTCAATTAAGTCGTTGTCGTTGGCAGTGCCGATGATTTGCACTGGGCGACTATGCGGTACGTCAGCAAGTAGTGCGCCAAGTGTGAGCATCATGGACGCTCCGAAGTGATCGGCCACACCAAGAATCTGCTCGGAAAACGAACGCCACTTCATGCTTGGTTCTGGACCCAACACCAAGATCACGTCGCCACCCGCGCCGGCCATGTGCCACATACCGACTGTTGGCCACACGATGTTGCGAGCGCCACCTTCTTTGAGACGCACATGTGGACGAATTGTTGCGAAGTCTGTGTACTCCTCTGGGTCAATCTCAGCGAGTGGTTGTGCTTTCCAACCTTCAATGAGATTGCGTACTGCGTTTGAGGCGGCGTCTGCGGCATCATTCCACCCCGTGAAGGCGGTGACGATGACGGGTCGCTTGAGTGACGGCTTGGACAACCAGCGAACGTGATCCATCGTCGACATCTTGAGCGAAACGCTACCCCGAATGCGAGCCGGAGACACCCAAATCTGGGTATGTGTTCATGTGAGTAGCCCAAACCAGTTCCAGTGTCCAAGAACTTTGTTTTCTACTGTGCGCTTGGAATCGCCAGACCACATATCGATGCGTCGCTGTAAGAGTGGGTCACTTGAAGCTTCGTTGAAGCCCCACTTGCTGGTGGCAGCAAAAATAAATCCTGCGTCATGAGTGGCTTTGCATACCGACTCGTCAACATGACCAAATGGATACGACATTGTGGTAACTGGCTTTTGCAATACGGTCTCTAAGTCGACTTTGCTTGCTCGTATCTCGGCAGCCAATTCAGAAGAAGAAAGCGAAGTGAGCGATCGATGTGATGCGCCGTGGGCACCAATACTTACGCCGGGCATGTTTGATAACTCAACTACTTGTGCGGGCGAGAGGTATTTGCGGTCTGTCCCATTCATGCGGGCAGACGACACAAAAACATGAAATGGGATCTGTCGCGCGCACAACAAAGGCGCGATGACTGTCAGTGCGTCGGTGTATCCGTCGTCAAATGTGATGGACAATGAGTCGTCCTTTGCAGATCCAAACACATCGATGGAAATGCCTGTTGATGCACACACAGCCTGAATGACATCAATTTGGGCAGTGAACTGAGCGAGAGTCATGGAGTAGATACCCAGCGTGTCGCCGTCTACCGTGGTGCTGTTTTGCTCGAGTCCCACCGAGTGGTACATCAATGTGCGGTGCCCGTGAGCCTGTGGGTGAGGCACGAGACGAAAAACTTCACCAACTAATCCGGCTACTCGTCGTTTTGTGGCAAATACGTTTCTGTCGCCAATGAGAGATCTCACCCGATCATTCTACGGCTGTATAGATTTGGCGCAGACAACAAGCCAGCGGTTGGTACACACGCCAAAGCCGCTCCATATGGCAAGGTAGAGGGCATGCCAGTGACGGTCGAGATAGCCAAAGTTGTAGACGACGAAGTTGTTGCGGCATTTGAGACGCTCATTCCTCAATTGTCGTCGTCGAACCCACCACCAACTCGAGAGCAATTGCAAAAGATCGTCGCCAGCGATGCAACTTTTCTACTGCTTGCCAAACTGGACAGCCGCATTGTTGGCTCGCTCACGCTTGCACTATTTCAAATTCCAACCGGATTGCGCGCCTGGATCGAAGACGTGGTGGTGGATGGCTCGGCACGAGGTGCAGGTGTTGGTGAAGCACTGAATACGTTTGCCATTGCCGAGTCACGAAAGTGCGGCGCAACGACGGTTGACTTAACTTCTCGTCCATCTCGAGAAGCAGCCAACCGGTTGTATCAGCGTTTGGGTTTCGTGCAACGCGACACCAACGTGTATCGCTTCACTCTTTAGCCCTTATTATTCGTCACTGATCAGAGAGTGTGGCGGGCATGGCAGTTTGCAAAGTGATCATTGACCAAACCGAGCGACTGCATTGCTGCGTACATCGTCGTCGGACCAACAAACTTAAAGCCGCGCTTCAACAACTCTTTTGAAAGTGCATGTGATTCCGGTGTTGATGCAGGCAAGTCACCAAACGTCTTAGGGGCCTTGCCCGGCTTGATGGGTGTAAAAGACCAAATCAATTTGGAGAGCGAGCCCACTTCTTGTTGCACTTTGAGTGTTGCTTTGGCATTGCCAATCGTTGCTTCGATCTTCGCTCGGTTGCGCACAATGCTTTCATTGTTCATGAGGCGTTCGATGTTTTTGTCATTGAACCTCGCGACCTTGATTGGATCGAAGTCTTTAAATGCAGCTCTAAATGCTTCGCGCTTGCGCAAGATTGTGAGCCACGACAAGCCAGCCTGAAAACCCTCGAGGCACAACTTTTCGTACAACTTGTTGTCATCGGTTACTGGGCGACCCCACTCGTTGTCGTGGTAGTCGACATAGATCGGATCGGATGCGCACCAAAAACAGCGCTTGAGGCCATCTTCGCCTTTGAATGTGGGGGAAGGTTTAACGGTTGTCATGTTGTCGAATTGCTTTGTAGGTGTAGGCATACCCGCGATGTGTACGCGAGGTAGTCGATTAGTGCGCTACATCCCATAAATGATGTATCGGATCGTGCAATAAATATCGGCCAAAGCTGTCGATGCTAAACACGGCCCCGTCGCTGCGTAGGCCCTTACGGCCCCATTCGGCGTCTGCCACCGAGTCAAAGCGGTCTGCCACTTGGTCGCCAGCAAACACAATCTCGCGGCGAACGACCACTGGGTCTTGCAAGTCGTAGCGGTCATCCACGGCTGTCTTATCTTGGTCCCAATTAGCAAATGTGGGCGTGTCGAGCGTAAGCATCATCACCAGGCGCTTGTCGAAAAGCCGAAATACGTCGCGTACATGGCAGCCGTATTCGAGAGCCGACCAGATGTTGGGTTGGGGGCGGATCACGCACTGTGGGTGCACAAGTACGGCGTCCCATTGTGATGCGATCTCGCGAATGGTCAAACCAATGTCGCGCGGCACAACGCGCGATGCGTCGTATGCGCAGTCGGGGCACGGTTGATCGAGCACCCACGTCCAGTCTTTGTTGTCAGGCTCGATCGACATCGTGCTGACAATACTGCAATTATTTTTTTATGTTGAGTTGGGCGAGATCGAGTGCTTCGGACAGCGTTGACGCTGTTTGCACAGTGAGCCCAGCAGGGGCTTTGTTGGCCGCACCCGACTGACTGTGTGTTGGCACGATGGCTCGCGTAAAGCCAAGACGCGCAGCCTCGGTAAGACGACGCGACATGTGGCCAACATGGCGGATCTCGCCACCAAGACCAACTTCTCCACAAACAACCAAGTCGCTTGGTGCTGGTTTGTTGGTCACTGCCGAGACAAGCGCAATGCATAAACCCAAGTCGCTGCCGGGTTCGCTCAGACGCACACCACCAACAACCGAAGCAAATACTTCGTGTTGAGAAAGACTGATGCCCGCTCGGCGTTCGAGCACTGCAAGCAGCATTGCAAGGCGGCCTGGGTCGAGGCCCTGCGCGCTGCGCCGCGGCGGCACATTGCCACTCATTGCATTGGTCAGTGCTTGCACTTCAACAAGTAGTGGGCGCTGACCTTCAAGCGTTGGCACAACAACCGAGCCCGGTGTGCCAGGGCGACGATCGGCTAAAAACATTTGGCTCGCATCAGGCACACCAACAAGACCGAGTTCGGTCATCTCAAAAAGTCCGAGTTCGTTGGTAGAACCAAAACGATGTTTGACTGCGCGCAAGATGCGCAGTGCGTGATGTCGTTCGCCTTCGAATGAAAGCACGGTGTCAACAACATGTTCGAGCACGCGCGGCCCTGCGAGCCCGCCATCTTTGGTGACATGGCCAACCAAAATTGTTGGAATGTTGCGACGCTTTGCTTCTTGCACAAGGCGGTGAGCACAGCCACGTACTTGCACAACCGAACCTGGCGCAGAACCAAACGCTGGGTCGGCAACGGCCTGGATGCTGTCAATCACGAGCAACTCTGGTTTTACTTTGTCGAGTGCAGCAACGATGTTGGTGAGCGATGGCTCTGATACGAGCCACAAATTGTCGCGCACGGCATGCAATCGTTCGGCACGCAGGCGCACTTGCTGCGCACTTTCTTCTGCAGTTACATAGAGCGAGCGCGTAGGCCACGAAGCAAGTAGTTGCAACAACAAAGTTGACTTGCCGATGCCGGGCTCGCCACCGAGCAACGTGACAGAGCCTGGTACTAACCCGCCGTCGAGTACGCGATCAAGTTCGGAAATGCCAGTAGGCAACGGTTGACCAACGGATACATCAAGCTTGCCAATCGGTTGTGCTTCACCGGGAGGAATGAGCGCCATACCCGCAGCAAGAGTGGTGTGCGAGTTTGGGTCTTCAACATCTTCAACGAGCGTGTTCCATGCGCCACACGAGTCGCATTTGCCGGCCCACTTGTAATGCATCGCACCACAATCACCGCAGTTGTATACCGTGCGCAGTCGAGCCATGCGCCAACGCTACAGAGTGGGTGTGCGCCTGTGTCGCCTGAAGCGCCAGAAAGCGACGAATGCCGAAAAACCAGCCATGCCAACAATCCACAAAATCAACATCCAGCGCAAGAGAGGCGAGAAGATACGCGCGATCGTGGCAGATACTGCAGTGTTTTGTGTGCTCGTTGCCAAATCTTGCGTGCTGCCGTCGAATGCAACAGTCCATTGCAGCGTTCCAAACTTCGAGATACCCGTTGTTGCTTCAACTTTGCCCGGCAACTTCAGATTGAAAGTGACACCAACTGCTTGGCCGATGTCGAGGCCAGAGTTTGCAAGTGTTGCCTGAAAAGGTGTTGCGCCAATCGTGGTAAGCAACTTTGGGTCAGCAAATGCGTTCAGCCCATCGTTCACTTGTAATTGACCTACAAGATTCCATGTCGAGTCGGTGTCTTTGCCGGTGCGGGTGAGTGCAAGACCTTTGAATGGCCCAAACTCGCTGCTCAATTGCCCAAGCAGGGCTGTGGCTTCCTCGGGATTCACAAAACTGTGTGCGACTCGCACCTGCAGTGCACCCTCAGGTGTTGTCGCAACGTCAGAGACCGACCAACCTGCAGCCTTCGCAATA
>Ga0194049_1000753_pt1 | contig 10795 bp, 8 predicted proteins | sample JunL2225m_MetaG_FD_148665 | JGI IMG/M metagenome (GOLD analysis project Ga0194049, IMG submission 148665) | Anoxic zone freshwater microbial communities from boreal shield lake in IISD Experimental Lakes Area, Ontario, Canada - Jun2016-L224-25m | ecosystem: Environmental > Aquatic > Freshwater >... | reverse complement strand
GCCCGCCAGCTGCTACTCGACAGCGACGCCCCATCGGAAGTAAGGCTCAAGGCGCTCATCGTTTTACAAAACATGCCGGGACGGGTAGCCGGTCCGATGCTGCGAAAACTGCTGGGCGACCCCGCCGACGATATCCGGCTCGTTGCCTATGGCATGCTCGACGCGCAGGAGAAACGCATCAATACCGCTATCCAGACGGAACTGGAGAACCTCGCGCGGGGCGCAGACCAGGTGCTGCGGCAACAATCCTTGCGCCATATCGCCGAACTGCATTGGGAACTCGTCTATTCGGGCCTGGTGCAAGGGGACGTGCGCGCCCATGCCGTCAGTGAAAGCCTGCGCCACCTTGAACTGGCGCAAGACAACGCCACCGACGACGCCGGAATGTGGTTCCTGCGCGGCCGCCTGCTGCTGGCGCGGAACGACACCAGCGCGGCGAGAGACGCTTTCCAGCTTGCGCTCTCCTGCGACATGCCGCCGGCGCGGGTGCTCCCCTATCTGGCGGAAATAGCCTTTTTGCAGCGCGACTTTCCCGCCGTGCGACAACTGCTTGGTGCCGTCACCATACAACAAACGACACCGTTGATCGCGCCGGTAATGCGTTTCTGGAACGGCACGCCGGCACACTAGCAATGTCCCCCGCCAACCCGCCCAAAGCCCAATCCGCCGATGTCGCGCTGCTGCTCGAGGGCACCTACCCTTACGTGGCCGGCGGTGTGTCCTCATGGGTGCACCAGATAATCCGCGGCTTCCCCGACATTCGCTACGCGGTTGTTTTCGTCGGCAGCCAACGCAAGGATTACGGCGCGATGAAGTACGACTTTCCGCCCAATGTGGTGCATTTCGAAGACCACTACCTGCACGAAAAAGGCATCGCCCCTCCGGTGGAGGCGATTGCCGGCGACGCAGAAATATTCGAACAAGTCGACCGCTTGCACGAATATTTCCGCTCGCCGCGCAATCACGCAGGGGACGCCGGCCTGCTCAACGAACTTGGCAGGGAACTCGGCGGCCGCCTCGGACACGCGCAGTTTCTCTACAGCGAAGAAGCCTGGCAGTATGTTCGGCGCCAATACCAGCGCTACTGCACCGATCCGTCCTTTGTCGATTATTTCTGGACTGTGCGCACCATGCATGCGCCGATCTGGCTGCTGGCGGATATCTGCGAAAACCTGCTGCCCGTGCGGGCCTACCATACCGTGTCGACCGGCTACGCCGGCTTTCTGGGCGCCTTGCTGAAACACAAGACCGGGCACCCGCTCATCCTGTCCGAGCATGGCATCTATACCAAGGAACGGAAAATAGACTTGTTTTCGGCGCAATGGATCGCTGACACCCGGAACATTTTCCAGCGCGACACGACAGAGTTGAGCTACTTCCAGCAAATGTGGATACGCTTTTTCGAGGCCTTGGGCAGATCCTGTTATGACGCGGCCGACCAGATCACAGCGCTCTACGAAACAAACCGCCAACGCCAGATCAGCGACGGCGCCGCGCCGGAGAAAACCCGCAACATTCCCAACGGCATTGACGTGCCGCGCTTCGCCGCGCTGCGCGCGGCCAGGCCGGCGACGCCCCCTCCGGTACTGTGCCTCATCGGCCGCGTCGTCCCGATCAAGGACGTCAAAACTTTTGTACGCGCCATGCGCACCGTCATCAACCAGATACCCGAGGCCGAAGGATGGATTGCCGGGCCGGAGGATGAGGATCCGGAGTACGCGGCTGAATGCCACGCCCTCGCCGTCAATCTTGGGCTGGGTGAAAAGGTCAGATTTCTGGGCTTTCAGAAACTGACCGAACTGCTGCCAAAGATCGGCCTGGTCGTGCTCTCGTCGATCAGCGAGGCGCTGCCGCTGGTGCTTCTGGAAGGCTATGCGGCGGGGGTGCCCGTGGTGTCAACCGACGTCGGCTCATGCCGCCAGCTGATTTACGGCCTCGATGCCGCAGACCGGGCCCTCGGCGCATCCGGTCGCGTCGTGGGCATTGCCGACCCGCAAGCCCTGGCTCAGGCCGCCATCGGTCTGCTGGAGCCCTCCGCCTGGCATGCCGCCTCCGCCGCCGGCATCCGCCGTGTTGAAACCTACTACGCGCAAGACCGCATGTTCGCCAGCTATCGCGAGGTTTACGACCGTGCGCTCAGCCCCGGGCGTCTGGTGCCACCATCGGAACAAGGGCGGGGAAAATGCCCGGTCGCATGACAGAGCAATCATGGCCGGCATAGGCTTCGAACTGCGCAAACTGCTGCGCCGTGACAGCTACAGCGGCCTGCTGCAGGCCTACGCTTACGCCGGCATCATCAGCTCCGGGCCCTGGGTGCTGTCGATCATCGGCGTCCTGCTCATCGGCCTGCTGTCCGTCGCGGTGGTGGTGCCGCAATACCTGATCGTGCAGTTTCAGATCAGCGTGACCTACCTGATGGTCAGTTCGCTGGTCCTTACCGGCGCCTTGCAGCTGGGATTCACCCGCTTTATCGCCGACCGCCTGTACGAGAAAAAAGCCGCCATTGTCTTGCCCAATTTCAACGGCCTGCTGTTGCTCGTGCTGCTCACAAGCGGGAGCATAGGCATTGCGGCGGTAATTTTTCTCTTCCCCAACGAGCACGACCTTTACCGGGTGTTGATGCTCGCCGGGTTCGTCATCATGTGCTGCATCTGGGTGACGACCATATTCCTGTCCGGCATGAAGCAGTACGGGTCCATTGTCGCGCTGTTTGCGCTGGGCTACTCGATCACCGTGACCGCCGCCTGGGCGCTGCGCCCGCTTGGCATGGAAGGCCTGCTACTGGGCTTTGTCATCGGTCACTTTGTCCTGCTCACCGGCATGATCATCATGGTGCTGCGCGACCACCCCTCGGATACGCTCATCGCGTTTGATTTTCTCAAATCAGGCGCCATGTACCCGTCGCTGCTGATCACCGGATTTCTCTACAACGCCGGCGTGTGGGCGGACAAGGTGCTTTTCTGGCTGAATCCGGACACCGGGCAGGATGTGATCGGGCCGCTACGCGCCTCGCTCATCTATGACGTGCCGGTCTACCTCGCCTACCTGTCGATCATTCCTGGAATGGCGGTATTCCTGGTGCGCATCGAAACCGACTTCGTCGAATATTTCGACAAATTCTATGACGCCGTGAGGGAGGGCGGCTCGCTCGACCACATCGAACGCATGCGCGACGAAATGGTTTTTTCCATACGCCACGGGCTCTACGAGATCATAAAAATCCAGGCCATCGCCGCGCTGATCGTATTTGTCGCCGGGCCGGCTTTACTCGACCTGCTGGGCATTTCACGGCTTTACCTTTCCCTGCTTTACATTGATGTCGTCGCGGCCGGACTGCAAGTGGTGCTTTTGGGTGTGCTCAATATTTTCTTTTACCTCGACAAGCGCGTCACGGTCGCTTTCGTTACCGCGCTGTTCCTGATCCTGAACATCGGCCTCACCGCCATAAGCCTTGAGCTCGGGGCTCTCTTTTACGGCTACGGATTCGCCGTGGCGCTGCTCATCACACTGCTGGTGGCATTACACCTGCTCGAGAAAAAACTCGGCAACCTCGAATACGAGACCTTCATGTTGCAGTAGGCAGCCGGCGGCAGGCGATGTCTGCAAACGGCCGGCTGGCGCGGGTTTTCAGGCATTCGTCTGGTGGCGCCAGCCCGCACGGTGCCTGCGCCTGTAGAATTGCAGGCTCATGCCGGGAAACAAGCGCGGCAATGCGGTGATAACCAATGGCGAGCAGGGCGGTGAGCAGACATGTTTGAAGGATTCGAACGCAAGCGCATCAAGGTCACGGACCGCGATATCCAGATCAATCTGGTCACCGGCGGCAAAGGCCCGGCGCTGCTGCTGCTGCACGGCTATCCGCAAACTCTGGCCATCTGGCGCAAGATCGCACCACGCTTGGCTGAGCGCTTCACCGTGGTGGTCACCGACCTGCGCGGCTACGGCGATTCATCCAAGCCGGCCGGCCTGCCCGATCATTCGAATTACTCAAAACGTGAAATGGCGCGCGACCAGGTTGAGGTGATGCGCGCGCTCGGCCACGAACGCTTTCACCTCGTCGGCCACGACCGCGGCGGCCGCGTCGCCCATCGGCTAGCCGCCGACCATCCGGAGCGCGTAAGCAGGCTGGTGACGCTGGACATCGCGCCGACCAAGGCCATGTACGAGCAGACCACCATGGCCTTTGCACGCGCCTACTATCACTGGTTTTTCCTTATCCAGCCGGCGCCCTTCCCGGAAACGCTGATAGGCGCCAACGTCGCGGCCTACCTGCACCACCACATGGGCCGCTTTGCCGGCGTCGCGCCCTTCATGCCCGAGGGCTGGCCCGAGTACCTGCGCTGCAACTCGGATCCGGCGACCATCCACGCCAACTGCGAGGACTACCGCGCCGCCGCGTCGATAGACCTCGAGCACGCCGCCGCCGACATCGCCGCAGGGCGAAAGGTGCAATGCCCGCTGCTCGCGCTATGGGGGGCGCAGGGCGTCATCGAAAAGCAATTCCACGCGCTCGAGGAATGGCGTAAAGTCGCGACCGATGTGCGCGGCGGGTCCATAGACTGCGGCCATTACATTCCCGAAGAGGCGCCAGATGCGCTGTACGACGAACTCATTGCCTTCTTACCCACCTGAACTGAAAGACTGATCATGGCAAAACACACCATCGCTGTCATCGCCGGCGACGGCATCGGCAAGGAAGTCATGCCCGAGGGCGTGCGCGTGCTCGAGGCGGCCGCCACAAAATTCGGCATCGACCTCGCCTTCGATACGTTTGACTGGAGTTGCGACCACTACGACAAGGACGGCTGGTGGATGCCGCCGGACTGGAAGGAGCGCATAGGCGGACACGACTGCGTGTTTTTCGGCGCCACCGGCTGGCCGGCGCGCGTACCCGACCATGTGTCGCTGTGGGATTCGCTCATCAAGTTCCGCCGCGAGTTCGACCAGTACGTCAACCTGCGCCCGGTGCGCCTGGTGCCGGGCATCAAGTCGCCGCTGGCCGGACGCGAACCGGGTGACATCGACTACTACGTCGTGCGCGAGAACACCGAGGGCGAATACTCCTCCATCGGCGGCCGCCTGTTCGAGGGCACCGATCGCGAAATGGCGGTGCAACAGTCGACCTTCACGCGCAAAGGCACCGACCGCATCATGAAATTCGCCTTCGAGCTGTCGATGACGCGCAAGAAGCACCTCACCTCGGCGACCAAGTCAAATGGCATTTCCATCACCATGCCTTACTGGGACGAGCGTTTTGCCAACATGGGCAAGCAGTATCCGGACGTAAAGACCGACCAGTACCACATTGACGGCCTGACCATACAAATGGTGCTCAACCCGCAGCGCTTTGATGTCATCGTCGCCTCCAACCTGTTTGGCGACATCCTCTCCGATCTCGGCCCAGCCACCACCGGCACCATAGGCATCGCGCCCTCGGGCAACATCAATCCGGAGCGCGCCTTCCCGTCATTATTCGAACCGGTGCACGGCTCGGCACCGGACATCGCCGGCAAGAACATCGCCAACCCCATAGGCCAGATCTGGTCAGGCGCCATGCTGCTCGCCCACCTGGGTTACCCCAAGGCGCACGACGCGATTCTGGCCGCGATTGAAAAAGTGCTGGATCCGCAATCCGGAGCGCCGCGCACGCCGGACATCGGCGGCAAGGCGGGTACGTCGGATCTGGGCAAGGCGGTGGCGATGGCCTTGTAACCGCACCTGCCCTACAACAACCAGCTGGAAACGCCCATTTGGCGCGGCTTTCCAAGAATAAATAGGGGCAGTGTAACTTTTCAGACTACTGAGCGTTGAGTGTGGCGATAAAGCTTATGAATTGCGCCCACCCCGATGCCAGGACGACCGGGACTCAATCTGGCAGATGTGCCGCAGCACGTTATTCAGCGAGGCAATAGTCGCCAGGCGACCTTCTTTGCGGATGCGGATGACCTTTTCCACCGCGAATGCCTTTGGGGCAGCGCAAGGACATATGGCTGCCGGATCTACGCCCAAGGACGAAGTCGAGCGGGCATTGGCTCGGTCAGTATTCTTTCGGGCGACCGAAGCCGACTGAATTGTCTGCGGAAGAAGTTTCGGCGGTGAAAAAGTTACACTGACACTGACACCCTATTTATTCACGAAGCGCACTGTCTGCACGCTCCGCTTTACAGTGGCTAAACCGCGCCAACCTCATCCGGCTGCCGTATCAGGCTTTCCGCCGGAATCCCCAACCCGCGGTGCAGCTTCCAGATCATTTTCAGCGTCAGCGGACGCTTGTAACTGAGGATTTCGTAGACGCGATTGAGCCGGCCTATCATCGGTTCGAGATCCTTCGGGGTGAGTCCCTTCTGATCCATCTGGAATTTGATGGCTTCGACCGGATCGGGAAGCTCAAGCGGAAAGTGCTTGCGCTCGTAGGCTTCGACCAGCGTAACCAGAATATCCAGGCGTTCGCCGTCGGCCGAATTCGCCTTGGCGCCCATTAACGTCTCGATTTCAGCGAGCATCGCCCGGCAATCGGCCTTGGTCTTGATCGGTTTGATATTCATCGCCGTCTCCTTTAAATGGTCTGTGCGTCTACGCCGTCGTACTGCGCGTGCGTGCCGATGAAACGTATGTACACAACCCGGTAGGGGTAGTTGATCCACACCACCAGCCGGTACTTGTTGCCGGCAATGTTGAACACCACGCGCCCATCGCGCAGAACGCTGGCGTTGCCAAAATCCGCTTTCACGTCGGCCGGCGATGCCCAGTCAGCCCTGAGAGTATGGCGGCACCAGGCCAGCCCCGGCTCTTTGGCATCGGAATACGCAGGCTTGTCGTCCCGGAAAGCCTTCAGCGTTGACAGGGCGATAATGCGCATGGACGCAGTTTAGTCCCGTTTTGGGACTAACGCAATAATACTCATGGATACAGATGAAATAGGCTGGAAACCCGCAACTGGCGCGGCTTTCCAGCCTATACCACCTGAAAACTCAGGCCGTGCCGCCCACCGTCAGTCCGTCGATGCGCAGCGTCGGCTGGCCGACGCCCACCGGCACGCTCTGGCCTTCCTTGCCGCAAGTGCCCACGCCCGGATCGAGCGCCATGTCGTTGCCAATCATGGAAACAAGCTTCAACGCTTCCGGGCCGTTGCCGATCAGCGTGGCGCCTTTCACCGGATAGGTGACCTTGCCGTCCTCTATCATGTAGGCCTCGGCCGCCGAGAACACAAACTTGCCGCTGGTGATGTCGACCTGGCCGCCACCGAAGTTGACGGCATACAAACCGTGCTTCACCGACTTGAGGATTTCCGCCGGTTCCTTGTCGCCGTTGAGCATGTAGGTGTTGGTCATGCGCGGCATGGTGACGTGGGCGAAGGACTCGCGCCTGCCGTTGCCGGTGACCGGCACACCCATCAGGCGCGCATTGAGGCTGTCCTGCATGTAGCCCTTGAGGATGCCGTCCTCGATCAGCACGGTGCGCTGTGTGGTGTTGCCCTCGTCGTCGATATTGAGCGAGCCGCGACGGCCTTCGATGGTGCCATCGTCAACGACCGTCACGCCCTTGGCGGCGACGCGCTTGCCGACCTTGCCCGAAAACGCCGAGCTGCCCTTGCGGTTGAAGTCGCCCTCCAGGCCGTGACCGATGGCCTCGTGCAGCAATATGCCCGGCCAGCCCGGCCCCAGCACCACCGTCATGGTGCCGGCCGGTGCCGGGCGAGAATCGAGATTGACCAGCGCCTGGTCAACGGCGCGCCGGGCGTAGTCCTGCAGTCGCTCTTCGGTGAAAAACGAATAGTCGCTTCGCCCACCGCCACCTGAGCTGCCGGATTCACGCCGCCCGTCCTGCTCGGCGATGACTTGTATCGACAGACGCACCAGCGGCCGCACGTCGGCCGCCATCACCCCGTCCGAGCGCGCCACCAGCACCACTTCGTACTCTGCGGCCAGCGTCGCCATCACCTGGGTGACGCGCTTGTCCAGGGCGCGCGCCTGCTGCTCCAGGCGCTCGAGCAGCTTCACCTTGTCGGCGTCGGGCAGCGATGCGAGCGGGTCGTCCTGCGAATAGAGCACGCGCTGCTGCAGGCCGCGGCCCCGTCCAAGCGCCGGCATCGTTCCATGCTGGCCGGCCGCGCCGATGGCGCGCGTTATCGCGGCAGCATCGTTCAGGGCCGGCAGGCTGATTTCGTCCGAATAGGCAAAAGCGGTTTTCTCGCCGGAGATGGCGCGCACGCCCACGCCCTGGTCGATGTTGAAGCTGCCGGCCTTGACGATGCCCTCCTCCAGACTCCAGGCCTCGCTGCGTGAGTACTGAAAATACAGGTCGGCGTAATCGACCTGGTGCGACATCAGGCTGCCAAAAACCTTGGACAGCTGGCCGGCGTGAAGGTCGTAGGGCGCGAGCAGGCGCGACTGCGCGGTGTGAAACAGTACGTCGGGGGCGTTCATGCGGGGGTCACTAAGAAAAAAGGGGGGGAAACGAGGCTTCATTCTACACATCCTGCACGCGGCGGTAGTGCCGGGAATTATCGCCGCGCGGTTTTTTTGCAAAGCCCGACCGTACTGTCTACACTGGCCGCCTACCCGGTCTCGGTCACAGCCCCATGAAATCAATCGGCAAAAAAGCCTGGATCGTCATCCTTTGCGCGGCGGCGATCACCACCATCAACCTCGGCGTGCGCCAGTCCTTCGGGCTGTTCATGAAACCCATCAGCATGGACCTGGAAATCGGGCGGCAGGTGCTGAGCCTTGCCCTGGCCATTGCCACGCTGATCACCGGTTTTGCCTCGCCCTTTTTCGGCGCCCTTGCCGACCGTTTCGGCACCGCCCGCACCCTTTGGGTGGGGGGCGTGCTGTATGTGAGCGGCCTGCTGCTCGCTTCAATGGCACAGGGACCCGCCAGCCTGCAAATCACCTTTGGCGTGATATTCGGCATCGGCCTTTCCGCCACCGGCTTCCCGGTGATGTTCGGCGCGGTGGCCCGCGCCGTCGCGCCGGAAAAACGCTCGCTTGCCTTTGGCATTGTCACCTCCGGCGGGTCTTTCGGCCAGTTTTTGTGCATACCGATGGCGCAGGTGCTGCTCACCCAGTACGGCTGGCGCGCCGCCACGGTGATGCTGGCGGTGGGCGCCATGCTGATGCTGCCTCTCGCCTTCGGCCTGCGCGAAAAGCATGTGCCCGCTCCCGCCGGCACCCAATCCATGGGCGAGGCCCTGGTGGAGGCGCGCGGCCATACCGGCTACTGGCTGCTCAATGCGAGTTTTTTTGTCTGCGGCTTTCACATCGCCTACGTCACCACCCACCTGCCGGCGTTTTTTGCCGACAAGGGTTTGCCCGGCAATATCGCCGCGCAGGCCTTTGCCCTGATTGGTCTGTTTAATATTTTCGGCTCGCAATTGTTCGGCTGGCTGGGCGGGCGTTACCGCAAGCGCTACCTGCTCACCATCATCTACGCCTCGCGCAGCGCCATTTTCATCCCCTTGCTGCTTTTGCCGATCACGCCGACGCTGGCGCTGGTGTTCTCGGCAGCGCTGGGATTTTTGTGGCTGGGCACGGTGCCGCCCACCAGCGGCCTGGTGGCGCAGATATTCGGCGCGCGCTACCTCTCAACGCTGTTCGGCATCGTCTTCGCATCGCACCAGGTCGGCGGCTTTCTGGGCGCCTGGATGGGCGGCGTGCTGTTCGACCGCTACCAGTCCTACGACATCATGTGGATGATCTCGATAGGCCTGGGCATTTTTGCCGCGCTGGCGGCATTGCCGATCAAGGACAAGACCATCGTGCGGCAGGTATCCTCCGCAAACCCGGCATAGCAGCATTCACCATTCCGGGCTTTCTAGTCCGCCTGCAAGCGCACTTCCGGGGTGAGCGTCCGCATGCGCAATGTGCGGCGGTAAGAGCCGAATGCGATGGCGAGCGCGACGACGATCAGCGCCGTCGCGACTGCGAACGTGATCCGCATGCCGCTGGCAACGGCCTCGGGATGCGCCGAAATAATGTCTGTCGTCGCCGCGGAAATCGCGAACACCGCGCCCATGACCGACGCACCGGTGATGAGCCCGAGATTGCGCGACAAATTAAGCATGCCTGAAACAACGCCGCGCTGATCCGCACGGACATCGGCCATGACGGCGGTGTTGTTGGCCGTCTGGAACAGCGCATAGCCGGCGGTAGTGACAACGATGGGTGCGATGTAGCCAAGAACGCCCAGCGTTTCCGGCATCATGGATAACATGAGGGAGCCGGCTGCCATTATCACAAGCCCGGCAATGGTGATGCGTTGTGCGCCAAAACGATCCGCAATGCGGCCGGCCGGCACCCCGGTCAGGGCGACAACAACCGGACCAAGCGACAAGACCAGTCCAACCATGGCGGTATTGAGCCCGATTGCAGCGGAGAGATAAAAGGGTCCGACCACCAGGGTCGCCATCATCACCGTCATGACCAGGGCGCTAGTGGCAAGGCTCGCGCTGAGCACCGGGTCGCGGAACATCGCCAGGCGCACCAAGGGCGATTTCGCCCGCGCCTCGACAAGTACAAAAAGACCAACCCCGACGGCGGCGGCCAGCAGCAGCGCCAGGTTGAGCGGGCCGAAACTGCCGCGCCCGTCACCGTGGTGAAGCGTCACGGCAAGCGCATAGGCCGCAAGTGTCAGGGCAAGCAACAAGGTACCAAGTTTGTCGAAACCGGCGCCATCGGTCATCGTCCCGCGGCGATCAGCCGGCAGGGTGCGCTGCGCGAGAATAAAAGCCAGGATGCCCAAGGGCAGGTTGACGAGGAAAATTCCCCGCCAACCGGGTCCGGCGATCAGCACGCCC
>Ga0194049_1000744_pt1 | contig 10918 bp, 4 predicted proteins | sample JunL2225m_MetaG_FD_148665 | JGI IMG/M metagenome (GOLD analysis project Ga0194049, IMG submission 148665) | Anoxic zone freshwater microbial communities from boreal shield lake in IISD Experimental Lakes Area, Ontario, Canada - Jun2016-L224-25m | ecosystem: Environmental > Aquatic > Freshwater >... | reverse complement strand
GCCGTGATGGTCAAGCGTGTAACTCGCGTAGGTGTTATCGACGGTAGCGCTAGGAAGGTCGGAGGACGGCATCGTTCAATTCGGTCGGAAATGCGCAATTGTAGCAAAGGGGGGTGCGGAATGACGGTTTAATCACGGCGAGTAGGTCGGGGCTGTCAGCGGTGAGGCGCAACAGGCGGTTGCGGATTTTCGACGCAGGGGCGTTTTGGGTGCAGTAAAACCCGTTGAGGAATTCCAGTTGCCTTTCTTCTGTATCATTGGGATTGTAGGCGGCAAGCGGCTCGGCTAGGTCGTCAAGGAAAAGCAAATCGCGTTCCACCATGTGTTCGCGGAAATAGCATTCAAATACGCAAGCGTCTATAAGGACTTCGAGAAAATGGGCGGGGGCTTGTTCGCCGATTTTCTTGGCAAGTTGGATCAAGGATACCAGTTTTTCAAAAAGCGATGATTGTTGGGATGTAGGTTTTTTCAGAGGGATTTTGTCCATAAAAATCTTTTTCATCCGATAGGCATTTCCTGAGTATTCGGGGAAATTATGCTGAAAACAATAACGAAATAAACATGAATTTAAAACTGCACATAAAAACTCCAATCGCTCAATATCAGAGGTTATCATGAAGCATGTGGTGTCCATGAACATTTTGCCTGATGTATCAAAATAAAAAGGCATTGTTATCGCGATTTCCTGAAAAACTATTTTTTTCTTTCCAAACTCCATCAAATAAGCACAATTGCGCAGATTTGACCAATGTTCTCCCTTGTCTTGACGCTTGCCAAGTTCGGTTTTCCATTTCTGTAAATGTAGCCAAATAATCGGGTAATCTTTTTCAACATTGACAGGAGGAATTTTGGAATCTTTTACACCATTATGGGCATTTATCATCCACGTCCCATCCCATTCAATCCCATATCGAGTAATATGCCGACCCCGCAACAGCGGCACAAGAAGCTCCGCGCATTTCGGGTCTTGCTCTATGTACTGGTCGCGCTGCTGCTGGGTAAGGTAAAACGCATCGTTAAAACCCGTTTTGATACCGTAATTGATTTGGATATTCCATTTTGCCAAGGGTATGCCTAGTGCTTCCACCTGTTGTTTGATGGCTTGCCGCTGTTTGTCAATGACTACCCAAGGGCTATCATCCAATTGCGTTTGCATGACGTGATGGGTTTGGAAATACCCCGCTGGGTCGTTCATCGCCTCACGGTCGTCAGTGGCATAACAAGAGAGGGTTTGACGGGTCGGCGGGCGTTTGCTGATGCTGACGATACAAGTGTAAGTGGTTGCCGCGCCGAAGTTCTGCGCCATGCCGAAATCCAGCACTTTGCGAGTATCGACCTGAAATGCCAAAAACCCGCGCAACAGGTCACCATACCCCGCACGCATCCATTTGTTGGAACTGATGTAACACAACTGCCCGCCCATGCGTAACAGCTTGGCACCACGCTCATAAAACAGGCAGTAAATATCGGCGGTCGCGGCATAAGTGGCAAAGCCCTGCTGTTGCCACAGTTCCTTTTGTTGGGGCTTGAATTTTTGAATTTGGACATACGGCGGGTTGCCAATGACAATATCAAACCCTTCCGCCAAGTCTTGCCCAAACATCCAAGGCGGTTCAAAAAAATCGGCGGATTGTTGCGGATTGTAGGGGTTCCAATCGGCCAGTTTTTGGCTGGTTCCCTTATCGGCATAGTGAAACTCCATGAGTTTCTGGGACAGTTTGCCGCGTATTTCGCTGTCGCGTTGTTGCAATGCCAATTTCTTTTGACGGGTGGTCGCGCTAAAGTGGTCATGACGAACCCGGTGCAATTCCTCTTCCAACCGGGTTATCTCAGGGTCAGCGTGAAACTCGTCAAGCAAGTCAAGTTGTTTCCCCAGCTTAAGGCCAATCAACGTATCCGCCGCAACAAATTTGGTTTCCAGATTGGGCAGCGGGCGGATGCCTCTGTTTTCCTGCTGTCTTTGGTGGGTGCGCTGATCGCAGATTAGGGAAATGAAAAATCGTAGCTTGGCAATTTGGATGGCAATCGGTTGGATGTCCACGCCGTAAAGACAATTTTCAATCAAATACAGCTTGCGCCCATAGTCATCCTCATTGTCGGTAAAGTCCTTTTCAATGGCGGCGATGGCAATTTCCCGGTAGTGAACATCGGGGATATGCGATGTCGCGTCAATCTGCAATTGTTTCCACTTGACGTTGTCCGGGTCTAGCTTGTGGATGATGTACACCAATTTGTGCAACACCCCCATCGGAAACGCGCCGGAACCGCAAGCCGGGTCGAGTATCTTGCTGGCATGGATGGCGGCGAGGAGTATGTCGGCTTGGCTGTCGGTGAACAGATGCTCGCGCTCGGTGTAGGCAAACAAAATATCCAGCCCGGCTTTGGCATCGTCTTCACTCAGGCCAGCTTTCACCAATACCCCGGTCAAATGCGCCTTGAGCGATTCGTCCACCATATATTCCACAATGGGGCGCGGGGTGTAGAACGAACCGGTTTGCTTGCGGGCGGTGGTCTTGGTTTCCTCGTTGTAGGAAGCCAGCAGATTTTCAAACACCTTGCCCAATAATTCTGGGTCTAAGGCAATTTCTTGGTCGATAGGCGTGTTCTCGACGATGGTGAACTTGTAGGCATGGAGGATGTGCAAAAGCCCACGGACTTTTTCATTCTTCCGCTTGTTTTCGCCATAGGCGGCGGACAAGTCCACGGTTTGCTCGTCGGCAAAAAATAGGTGGTTGGGGACATGGGGGCGTTTGGCCTTGTTGCGCGAAAAGCCGTCTAGGTACAGCTTTTTCTTGAAGTGTTCGTCGGTGCGGTCTAGGCACTCAAACAAACCGCCGTTTAAGAACGGCACATCGGCAAATCGTTTCAAGGCATCTTCAGGGTGTTGAAACAATTCTTCGTAGCGGTACAGCGTGTCCACGCCGTAAGTGTCGCGGTTTTTAAAAAAGCCCTCGTCGCGGGCAAAGTCGCGGTAAGGCTTGCCCTCGCTATCCGTTCCCATGCGCTGGTTAAGCGTGGCAAAGAACAGGTTTTGCAGGACGGCTTGATAATAGCTTGAGGCATCGGGGCTGAGGTCTTTCAGCAGAGTTTTCAGTTCAGCCTCGACAAACAGCGTGTCGGGTATCAAACCCTTTTCTTTAAGGAACCAACAAAAAATCAACCGGGTCAGCAACCGAATCAGCGATGTGGCGTGGCGTTTGTCGCTGTCTTTTTCCACATCGGCGGGGAATTCCACCTTGTCCAAGGCCCAAAAGTACCAGTTGGCGAGTTCTCGGTAAAACTTCTGGTTGAGCAGTTCGACATTGAAGATTTGCTCCCAAGCGGCGTGTAGCGTCTCAAAATTATTGATCTTAAGCCGTTGCGGGTGGACTAAATTCGGCACAGCCAAGGAACACAAGATGTCCAAATGGCCCCGGTGCGGTTGAGTGAGGGAGATTTGGCGGATGATGGTCACTTTGCCGAGTACGTCTTTTTCAGCGTCCTTTTTGTTTTGGCGGCGGTTGATGACGGCAATCGACAAAACCGGGAGGTTGTCCGCTTGGTGTTTGAGCAGCACCATCACCGGCATGGGAAACACGCGGTTGATTTGACGGGCAATGCCGGTCAGCTTGCCACGCGCGTAATGCTCGCCAGTCAGTTCGATGGCGAAAAACAGGTAGGAATGCATTAGGCCAACGCTGACAGCGGTTTCCTTGAACAAGCTATCCTGCCCGGTCAATTCCTCGTCGGTCAGTTGGAACAACAAATCGGCAGTTTTCCAGTCTTGAAACAAGGCTTTGCTTTCGTCAAAAGCCGAACCGCTGGGATGAGAACGGACAAAATCCAGAAATGCTTGCGGGTCGGAACTGCCCAAATGCAAGGTGCGGTCGGACTGGTAGCCCAATGTGGCTAAGAGATTTCGGGCGGCATCAGCAAGCGGGTCGGTATTGAAGTGCTTTAGGGTTGCATCGATGGATGTGCGTGGGTCTGTGTTGTTAGCCATGATATTACTCAGGTTGCATGATAACCAGCCAAGTGACTAATTCGAAGTCAGCACCTTTCGACGTGGGCGTTTCGGTGGCACTTGGGAGGATGGCGTTGCGACTGGAAAGCAAAGACGAAGCGGCTTTTCTCTGAAACGTATGCTCAGTTGATGCCAAAGCCATTTTTAACAAGCCGTTATAGTGATTCATATTGTTACCGTCATTGGTACGTTTATCGAACAAATCACAGAGCTTTTCAAAGGCATTAGGCTCGCCAGCAGCAAGGTCTCTCAATAATAAAATGGCTTCCTTGGGTTGGGCAAAACTGTAGCGGACAATACCATCGTCGTGGACATATACAAGATAATAGGGGGCCAACGGGTTCAACTTGGAGGAATCTGCCAGCTTGTCAGGTGTATTGGCCTGTTTTTTAGCACTAGGCCGGTGGCGCAAACAAAATAGCGCCCCGGCTTGTCCTCGGGTGAACATATCCACTTTGGTAGGCACAACGGCATACATGCCCTCGCTGGCCTCCTCCAGTTCTGCCCGGTTGGCCTCAAGATAGCGCAGCAGATCAATGCGAAATTCGTCAAGGGAAAAATCGGCTAAGGAAACTGAGCCATCAAGGTCTTCGAGATCGAGAATCTCATCCTTAAGCCGCTTCAGTTGACGGTCTCGGAAGAGCAAGTCATCTTTTATCAGATCTTCTAGTTGGCTCGGATCGAGCAGATTGTCGGTTTGCGTGGCAGCAAGGTCAACAAGAGCCATGCGGGCTTCCACACGAAGCTTTATGCCGAGATAATGGTCGAGGTCGGCGACCGGCCAAAAGTTGACGAGTTGCACCGTTTCGTTGAGCGAACCAATGCGGTCAATTCGCCCAAACCGCTGAATAATTCTAACTGGGTTCCAGTGGATGTCGTAATTGATGAGCAGATCACAATCTTGAAGGTTCTGACCTTCGCTGATGCAGTCCGTCGCAATGAGCAAGTCGATTTCTTCCTGCTGGTTTTCAAAGTGTGCGGATTGGTCGGCACGGCGTTTGGCGATAGGCGCAAAGTTGGTGAGGATGTCATCATAGTCTGAACGGCCCAGTGATGCAGAATTCCCCCCGTCACCACAAACGAGGCCACAATGGATGCCAAGTTCCTTGGTTGCCCAAGGAGCTAGGTTTTTGTGAAGGTAGCGGGCGGTGTCGGCAAAAGCGGTGAAGATAAGGACTTTTCGATTAGATTTGCCGTTGCGGTTGACGGTTGGCTGATGGACCTTAGCTTCGATCAACTTTTTCAACTCTGCAAGTTTGCCATCCCGTTGCGTGGTGACGGACTGGGTTTTCTCCAGCAAAAATTGAAGTTGGGTGCGGTCGTTACGAACCGCTTTAAGCCACTCGGGTAGTTTCAGATGAGCCAGATGGATGCGTCTTCGTCCACCAATGGTGAAATCCTCTGCATCAAAATCAGGGTCTTCAAATTGGTCTGGGGTAAGGGAGTCGTAGTCGATCTCTGGATTCTCGTCGAGATGTTTCTCAAAGTCTGCGATACGAGTCTCCAATCGATCAATTTTTTCTATAGTGCGTTGAAGCGTGAGGCGAAAAGAGTCTACCGAACTTTCCAAACGCTTGAGAAAATTAATCTTCATCATTGCGATAAGGATGCGCTCGCGGCCTTCTTGGGTAAAGCCTCCGAGAATCTTGTCTTGGTAAGCCGCGAATACTTTATCGGGCAAGTCGTCACGCAGAAAACTGGTCGGATGATACAGAGCCAAGCGGAGAGTGCTGATTTCTGCGTCGAGTTGCTCAAAGGACAGAAACCGTTGTTTCAGGTCAATGGCTGCGTGGATAGCCTTGGGCGGGGGGCGTTTTGGAAAACCGCCAAGCTGCTTAATCTCACCGGCATAATAGGAAGCAATCTGTCGGCGGGAGCGGGCAATGCTGAGACCATCCAGTAGTTTAAAGAAATCACCACCAATAGCGGCAATCAGATCACGGGTCTTGCGTTGATCTGGCGACTTTTTGGACCAGATAGTAAATTGCATTTGAGCCAACCGCGTGGTTTCCCGTACCGACAAAATGGCAAGCTTTTCGGAAAATGCGGCATCCGCAGCATCATTGCGGGCCACATCGCCGCCCGCTATGAAGGAGATTTGGTTACGCAGATCGGACAACTGATTGTTCACTGGAGTCGCTGAAAGCAGCAAGACTTTAGTCCTGACACCTGAAGTGATAATGTCCTCCATCAGCCTCTGATAGCGGGATCGACGATTTTTAGTGTCCCCAGGTCGTTGAGTGGCTAGTTTGTTGTTACGGAAGTTATGCGATTCATCAATCACGACCAGATCGTAGGCTCCCCAGTTGAGGGAATCTAAATGTAGCCCATTGACGTTGCCGGAATTGCGCGAGAGGTCGGTATGATGCAAGACATCGTAACGAAATTTATCATCGGAGAATGGATTCAGCGAACTGGGATTACGATAGATGGTCCAGTTGCGGCTCAGTTTCTTCGGGCATAGGACTAATACTCGTTCGTTGCGCAACTCAAAGTATTTAATCACGGCTAGGGCTGTGTAGGTTTTACCAAGACCGACGCTATCTGCGAGGATGCAACCATTGAAGTCAAGAATTTTGTTGATTGCTGCCTTTGCACCGTCTTTTTGGAAGGAAAAAAGCTTTTGCCAAATTTGGGTGTCCGGTAGGGCAACACGCCTGATATTTTCGTCAACATCGCGATTCCCATCAAGGAAGCCTCGAAATAGGTGGAAAAGCGTTAGGTAATAGACGAACTGTGGCGACTGGTTGGCGTAAAGCTTTCCGAGGTAAAGCAGCACATCCTCTTTCACGTCCTTCACCAAATTCCCGTCATTCCAGACTTCCGCGAACCACTGTCTTAATTCGGCACGGTCGCGGTCATTGTCCACGATGAGATTTAACTCGATATTGTTTCCTGATGCTCCAAGACCAAGCCCCGCCACTGTGAAGTTAGAACTACCGAGAATAGCCTCTTCCCTGCCGTCGTTTTTGATGTGGTACATCTTTCCATGCAAAAGGTTCGACTGTTTGATGGTTCTAATCTCAACCTTGCTTTTTATCCATTCAGCGCATTCTTTTGCCACTCGCTTTTGTTGGAGCTTGTGGGCAATCTCCAAACCTTCTGTGTCGATAATGAAATTCTTCGTCTCGGTCTTGGTTGGATCAAGGCGTTTTACGAAAGACGGCTCACCAAAAAGAAAGTCTAGGTGGTCGATTTTATCAAGGACACATTTAAGAGCATCGTAGGCATAAATGGTGAAATAGGCAGAGACGACCGAGAGCCTTGATCCATTCTGTATTTTATCAACCAGAAACTCAGCTACTTTTCCGTGGGTGTGATTGTCACGCAGACCAAAGCTATTCATGGAGGATGTTGTTTTGTCCCTAGCTTAAAGGCACAGGCTGGAGCTTTGAAACAAGCACAAGTAGTTTGAAAAGCTGACATTATACTCCTAAAAATATAGTGCTAGATCGAACAGACACGGAAAACGATAGGCATCGATTGCTCTAGTGATGCTAATTTTAGCGCTCGCTTAGGATGGTTTTTCGGTGGCTTGCTGCAAAGCGGCCTGTGTCTGTTTGATTAGACTTGGCTCTTGGTCAGGCAGACCCTTGGGTTGACTCATGCGTGGGGCTAAATGTATGGCAACGCAAGACGATTGCCAAGCGCATCATGGGCAAGGCTTGACAATATGGCGCGGGGCTTACACCGAACAAGAGAGAACAATCCATCCCTAAGCGGTCTGGTTGACGGTGGTCGAGGCCACGGGCAAGTAGCGCCGATAACAACAGCATGGCTGGGAATCAGGGGAGGGCTTAACGGTCTGGCAGCACACCACCACCAAGTTAAGCATAAGCGACCGCTTAGAAAACTAAAGCACTTTAAATGTAGGCTTCAATGTCAAAGCTGTAAGGAATGAGTAGCGTAGTTTTACCGAAAAACCACAAAATAGCACAGTCAAAGCGGTCTGGTTTTTTGCGTTTTCCGTACCTATTCCGTACTGGCTTTTTTTGAAGCTGAAAAAACGGTCTAACCGTTTGATTGTGTGGTCGGGGTGAGAGGATTTGAACCTCCGGCCACTGCCTCCCGAAAGCAGTGCTCTACCAGGCTGAGCTACACCCCGTAATGATGGATTTTTCAGTAACTTCGTTCCACTGAAAATTGCGCAAGCCGGATGAGGGCTTCTTTATATTCGGAAGGAGGTATGCTGACCAAGGCTTGAATGGCTTTGTCGGCCTCTTCCCGAGAGCGAGAGACAGTATACTCGATTGCCCGCGTAGACTCAATGATCTCGTAGACTTCCTTGAAGCGGTCACGGTCGCCTTCCTCGATGGTGTGGCGGAGCAGCGCGGCTTGTAGCCTGGTGCCATGTTCGATGGCGTAGATCAAGGGCAGGGTGGGCTTGCCTTCGGCCAAGTCGTCACCTAAGTTTTTGCCCAAGTCTTCCGGGTCCGCTTTGTAGTCCAAGGCATCGTCTATCAGTTGGAAGGCTATGCCCAAGCGCAGGCCGTATTCCTTCAGATTGTTTTCAAGTTCTTCGGGCGCACCCACCAGCACGGCGGCAAGTTGGGCTGCCGCACTGAACAGAATTGCAGTTTTCCGCGAAATGACTTGCAGGTATTTTTCTTCGTTCGTTGACGGGTTGTTGCAATTGAGCAGTTGCAGCACTTCTCCCTCGGCGATGGCAGTGGTGGTGCGGGAGAGGATTTCCATGATGCGCATCTTTTTTACAGTGACCATCAGTTCGAAAGATCGCGAATAAAGATAGTCGCCGACCAATACGCTGGCAGAATTGCCCCAAAGTTCATTGACGGTGTCCTGTCCGCGCCGTTTTGAAGATTCGTCCACCACATCGTCATGCAGCAGTGTTGCGGTGTGGATGAATTCAATGACGGCGGCCAAGGTGATGTGCTGTTCTCCCCGGTAGCCCAAAGCCTTGGCGACAAGCAACAGCAACACGGGTCGCAATCGCTTGCCGCCGCTGGTGACGATATAGTTGCCGATCTGGTTGATCAACACGACATCGGAACTCAGTTCGCGGATGATGAGTTGGTTGACCTCGGTCATTTCCGCCTCGACGAGCTGTTTAATGCCGGCATAGTCTTGGTTGGGGTACTTGACCGGTGTCGAATGGGTTTGTTGGGTGCTTAAAATCGTCACGATTGTCTCCGCTTGCGAGCGGTTATCCAGCATTTATTATAATTAAGTTGCGAATCCTATGAATCCGCGTCCTTTGTGTCAAGCTTAATCGTCCACTTTGCAATATTTTAGCGCAACTTGACCCCACTACGGGCATCGAAAATGGCGGTTGGCCGATCCAAGCCACCCACGGACCCCGGCAGGAAATGCAAAGGGATGCCTTGAAAGTAGCACCGGGCCTTGAGTTGTGTACGTGCGGGCCGCGCCCCGCTTGGATTGGCGCTGGTGGAAACGATTGCCCCTCCGAAGGCACGGCATAACGCCGAGGCGATTGGATGGGCAGTCACCCTGACCGCCAGCGTGTCGCGTTTTCCTCGCAGCCATGCGGGCGTATTCCGGGCGGAGGGGACGATCCACGTCACTGGGCCGGGCCAACTGGCTAGAAGTTTGCCTTTCATCTGCTGGGTGTCTATGTCCAAAAACGGTTCGATCTGGCTAAAATTGGCGGCAATCAGTATAAGCCCCTTCGTGGCCGCCCGCCCTTTAAGCGCCAGCAAGTCGGTGACAGCCTGTTGGTTGAGCGGATCACAGCCCAGTCCCCACACGGCCTCTGTGGGGTAGGCGAGGAGTTTCCCTTCGCGCATTCGCCTTGCGGCCAGTTTGAGCCGCAAATTTGAAATCCAAACCATAAATATCAACACCTTCGGGTTAAGCCATGTCCGCGTCTGCCGGGTCACCCTCGTAGGGTGTGGCGTAGCCGCATTCTTTTTGCGGGCAGACTTTCTCAACGCCCCGCCGCTTGGTCGTCTTGACGGTCAGTATCGGCCAGCCGCAATTCGGACACGGCTCCGGCAGCGGCGGGTTCCAGGCGGCATAGCTGCATGTAGGGTAGGTGGAGCAGGAATAAAATAATTTTCCGAAACGCGATTTACGCTTGATCAGGCTGCCTTTCTTGCATTCGGGACATTGAACCCCGGAGTCTTCGGGCTTTTCCAGTGGTTCAATGTGCTTGCACTTCGGATAGCCGCTGCAACCGATGAATTTGCCAAACCGCCCGGTTTTCAACACCAGCGGAGAGTTGCATTTTGGGCAGGTTCTGCCCTCGATGACTTCGGGTTCAGCCTGTTTGCCATCGCCGTCCAGGTTGCGGGTGTATTTGCAAGCCGGGTAGCTGTTGCAACCGATGAAGCGGCCGTTGCGGCCCAGGCGGATGGACAGGGGGCCGCCACAGTCGGGGCATTTCTCTTCAATCGCCTCGTGGGTCACGTCTGAGCGTTTAAGGGTTTCGTCCTTGTCCACGATCAGGGCGATGAACGGCCCCCAGAATTCTGCCAGCAAGGGTTTCCACGCTTTTTCGTCGCGCGATACGGCATCCAGTTCGTCTTCGAGGTTGGCGGTGAAATTGTAATCGACGTAGCGGGTGAAATGTTCGGTCAGGAACTTATTGACAATGCGGCCCACGTCGGTGGGGGAAAAGCGTTTGGTTTCCAGCACCACATAATGCCGCTGCTGCAACGTGGAAATGATCGAGGCGTAGGTCGATGGCCTGCCTATGCCGTACTCCTCCAAGGTCTTTACCAGACTGGCTTCGGTGTAACGCGGTGGCGGCTCGGTGAAATGTTGGCCTGCAATGATTTCTTCGAGACCGACCTGCTGCCCTTCCTTGAGCGGTGGCAGGTAGCTGTCGTCGTCTTCGCCTCCCTTTTCGTCGTCGCGGCCTTCCAGATAAACTGCCATGAAGCCAGGCTCAATGACCGTCGAACCGTTGGCCCGGAACAGGTTGCCACTGCCGCA
>Ga0194049_1000743_pt1 | contig 10929 bp, 8 predicted proteins | sample JunL2225m_MetaG_FD_148665 | JGI IMG/M metagenome (GOLD analysis project Ga0194049, IMG submission 148665) | Anoxic zone freshwater microbial communities from boreal shield lake in IISD Experimental Lakes Area, Ontario, Canada - Jun2016-L224-25m | ecosystem: Environmental > Aquatic > Freshwater >... | reverse complement strand
GGGGCAACATCTTCGGCGCGCAGACCACCAATGTCCTCGCGACACTGACACGCTGGCTCGGCTCCATCTTCCTCGTGCTCTGCCTGCTCATCGCTGTGCTCGGCACGCATGACACCAAGCGGCAGGGAAAAATCACCGAATACATCAACCTGAAGAAACAGGAACAGGCCGAACGCGACAAAGAGAAGGCCACCAAGGAGGCCGCGGAAGCCGCGAAGGCCGCGAACGACGCCGGGAAGAAGCCCGCCGTCCCGGCTCCTTCCACCTCAAAGCCCGCGCCGAAGCCCGACGATCAGAAACCTGCCACGCCCACGGTACCCGCAACCGAAGCTCCGAAGACGGAGACGAAGCCCGCAGAGAAGCCTGCCGAAACACCGGCTGCACCGAAGCCTGCGGAAACGAAGCCGGTGGAGAAACCGATCGAAGCAAAGCCTGTCGAAAAGCCCGCCGATGCAAAACCCGCAGAGCCGGCTGCGACCGAGCCAAAGCCCGCGGAAAAGCCCGCCGATCCGAAGCCGGCTGGCGGCAACTGAGCGTCGGTAGCCGGGACTTTCCAGTCCCGGCATTTGTGCCATTCAAGGAATCTCGCAGCAATGGGGCCGAGTTCTGCAAGGAGTAGGGGTGCCCTCGCCCCGTAATTCAAACACGGGGCGACGGCGCCCCGGCTCCATGCGCGATCGCGACGGCATCGCTACACCATTGCTTAAACCGCTTGGGTCCGTCTGACGATCACCGGGACTGGAAAGCCCCGGCTACAAAATTCCGCCCGCGCGAAGTTGCAAACTTGCCTGCATTTTCTCCGCACTCACGGCTCCGGCTTGTCAGGGACTGCCGGGGTCGGTGCGTGGACGTTGAAACGGAAGCCGGGCAATTTCTTCTGGCCTCGCCCGTCGGTGTCCGGCAGCGGCGGCAGCTTGTCGTCGCCGAAGAGCGGTGCGCTCTGGAGGATCGCGCGGTTTGCCGAACTCACGCCTGGGATGCCTGTGCCGCGCGAGGGCAGCGGGGGGAGGTCTGCCCATGCGAGATTCCCGGGCAATGATGCGCGCGGCTTTTCCGGCGGCGGTGCGGGCGCGATGAGATCGTTCGCGATGTAGCCCGTCATGCCGTCCTCGGTCATCACGCGGCTAAAGCCGTATTCCTGGCGGAGCATCACGATCCGCTGGCCCTGCTTCAGTAGCGCATCTGCGCCCGTCGGCTGCGACGGGCCGAAGCGGTACACCTGCGCAAGCTTTGCGCTGACGGCGTAGTACACGTTGCCTTTTGCAGGCCTCGATGTCGCGCAGGAGGAAAGTGCGAGCGCCACGGCGCAGGCGATCACGCACGCGAGCACCCAGCGCAGTCCCGGCATGTTCCGCAAGGCACTCACGGCACGCTCGATTTTTCCTACGCCATCACGTCCCGCGGGTCGGTGATGTGACCCGTGAGCGCACTCGCTGCGACCGTGTACGGCGATGCGAGGAAGACCTGCGATTCCTTGTGGCCCATGCGGCCGGGGAAGTTGCGGTTCGTCGCGCTGATGCATTTGAGCGCCTTCTCGTTCATGCGGCCGAAGGTGTCCTGCGGCCCGCCGAGGCACGCGGCGCACGAGGCATTTTCCGTCATCTGCACGCCGGCGTTTTCGAGGATGCTCCACACGCTCTTGCCGCCGATCTGCGCGGCCTTGAGCTCGGCGACGACCTTCGTGGTCGCGGGCACGCCGAAGGTGTGAATCTTCACGCTGCGTCCGTTCACGACGCGCGCGAATGCGAGGAAGTCGCTCGTCTTTCCGCCGGTGCATGAGCCAATATAAGCACGATCCAGCTTCACGTCAGAAAGTTCCCGCGCGAGCTTGCGCTGGCCGGGATCGGGGTGGCACGCGACGGTCGGTTCGAGCTTCGAGAGATCGTATTTTTTGTCGAAGACGAACGACTGATCCGCGTCCGCCATCACGGGCTCGAAGTTTTGCTTCGTCCCGTTCTCCGACACGCGTTCGCGCACGTAGTCGCCGGTCTTTTCGTCGTATGGAAAAATGGCGTTCTTGCCGCCCGCTTCGATGGCCATGTTCGCGATCGTCATGCGGTCGTCCATGTTCATCGTGTGGACGCCGGGGCCTTCCCACTGCATCGCGCGATACGTCGCGCCGTCGAAGCCGATGTCGCCGATGACGTGCAGGATCACATCCTTCGCCATCACGCCCGGCTGCATCTCGCCCTCGCAGAAAAAGCGCATGCTCTCCGGCACCTTCAGCAGGATTTTTCCCGTGCCTAGTACGAAGCCCGCGTCCGTGTTGCCGATGCCCGTCGCGAACTGGTTGAACGCGCCGGCCATGCACGTGTGCGAATCCGTGCCCACGAGCACTTCGCCGGGGCGCGTGTGGCCCTTCCACGGCAGCGTGGTGTGGCAGACGCCCGCGAAATTTTTCCCATACTGCTGCTTGAGCTGCCCCTTCGTGGGATCGAAATGCCACGAGCCGTTCGGGTCATCAATCACGTCGTAAAAATACTCCAGCCCCTGCTCGCGCACGAAGTCGCGGAGGATGTCCACATTGCGGTTGCTCATCGAGTCCGCGGTGAAGATGTAGTGGTCGGGAATGATGACGACCTTCTTCGGATCCCATACCTTCGCTTCCTTGCCGAACTCGCGCTTGAACACGCCGATGGTCCCCGGCCCGCACACGTCGTGCGTCATGAGGATGTCCACATTCACCCATGCGTTTTCGCCGGGCGACACGCGCGCCTTGCCGCTGGCGCGTGCGAGAAGTTTTTCCGTGAGAGTCATGTTTGCAGGTTCGTTCGAGGTAAAAGGGCGCGCAAGATGGCGCGCGGCGCGAGTCAGGGCAAATGGAAACTCCCCGCGCTCGTGACGATGCACGGTCACAGTGCTTCGGAGCGCCGTGTCTCCGCGCCCGATCCAAAATCAGAACTGCGTCGCGCGGGCTCGGAGCCCAGCAGCCCGCGTTACTTTTTCAGCTTCGCGAGATCGGCCACGTAATCTGCCGCAGACGTGCCGCCGTAGCCGACTTTCTTGAACAGCTCCTTGCCGTCCGCATCGAGCACGATGATCGTGGGGTAGCCGCGGATCGCGTACTTTTTCGCGAGTTCCTGATTGGCGGCCTTGAGTTCAGGCGTCTGCGGTTTGCTCTTCGGGAAGTCGAGTTCCACGAGCACGAGGTTGTCCTTGGCAAACTTGGAGAATTCCACAGACGTCAGCACCGTCTTGTGCAGGCTCTTGCACGGCGGGCACCAGTCGGAGCCGGTGAAGTCGATCAGCACCATCTTCTTCTGAGCCTTGGCCTGCTCCAGCGCTTTCGGGAGGTCGGTGAGCCAGGTGTCTTCCGCGGCGAGCAGCGGCGAGGAGATGAATGCGAGGGTGAGGAGGAAGGCGAGTGCTTTCATGGGAGTTGGGTTTGGGTTTCGTGAATTTGACAGCGAAAAATTAGCGGCTCTGGCCGCAAGATGGGAGCAGAAGTTTTGCTCCTTGTCCCCTTTCGTGTTGGAAGTTTGGCGTTGAGCGTTTGGCCCCGCGCAGCGGCTGTCCCGCATCAGGACAGGCTTCCCGAAACCGGAGGCGCCTGCGGCGGGCCAAACGCCAAACGCTGAACTTCAAACACCAAACACCAAAGGAGGACGCCGCCGAAGTTTTGTGCGGCGCTGTCGGATCAGCGCACCTCGTCCTGCTCGCGCTTGCGTGCGGGAAGAATGGAGCACGCTTCCTTGCAGCCGAAAAGCCGGCTGAGGACTTTGCGGTTCCTCGCGATGAGGTTGTAGATTTTTTCCGCGATCCAGATCACGCCGGGCACCCACAGCAGCAGCGCGAGCGGGAAGAGCAGCGGCAGGCGCATCCCGACGAAACGGATGCAGCGCGCGCCGCGAAAAATGCGTCCGTCCTTTGCGACGCAGTGCATCGCGGCGAGGAGCTGCTCGCGGTCGAGCTGCGGCGCGGCCTGTTGCGCACGCGGGTCGGTGAGCGGGATGAGCGCGAGCGTGTTGCACCAATCCAGCCACGTCAGCACCCGCATTTGGAAAATGCAGAGCGGGCAATCGCCGTCGTAGAGGACGAGGTGCTGGTTCATTTTTCTAACTTACACAGCCAATCCATTCTTGCGAGCCCGGTTCATTGCCAAGTAGTGCATCCTTCCCATGCATCGTTTCATTTCATAATCTACCGCCAATGACGAGTTGCCCTCTCATCCCGAATCTCGATGGCGTCGCCGCAGAGCGATTCCTCCGCGTCGCGCGACGCTTGGCTGCACGCACGCACGACGGGGCGGCACTGGCGGAGCTTGCGGAGAACGAGGCGCGATGGGCGCACAGCACTCCTGCGCTCAATGGCCAAACGTGGCGTTACGAGGCGGCGGTGCGTTTGCTTGCGGATCTCGTTGGCCTGCGCTGGCAGGTCGTCGAGGACCGCTTTGGTCTGGAACTCCGAGCGCCGTATGCGAGCGCACGGCTTAACGATCCGACGGCGGTGCGTGAGTCAAAGGAGATCGTGCGCGGTGAATTGCGACCGGTCATCGCGCAGCAATTTGCCGACATCAACGTGCGAAAATTCATCGCATCGATTGAACAACCGTCAGCGCGCTCCGGACGGAAGAGCATCCGTGAACTCATCGCCGACGGCGCGGAAGTCCACGCACGCATCAGCGCATCCGGCGCGGCTGGCGTGGATCCTTACCTCCAGCTTGTGCCGGTCGAGGGCGATCACGGCATGGCGGATGAATTCACCGGTCTGTCGCTCGGCGATGTGTGGCGGTATTGCCGCTACACTTGGTCCATCCCCGCGACGAACACGCCGGGAAGGCAGATGCTCTACCTTGTCCGCGACCGCGCGCATCCGTGCCACGCCATCATGGGCATCGCCGGGCTGAACAACGCCGCGCTGCAAAGCCCTGTCCGCGACGATGAGATCGGCTGGTCGGCGGACGCCTTCAAGAAGCGCCTCGAAGAAGCCGCGCGCGAAGGTGACGCTGCGGAACTCGCGCACTGCCGCGATTACCTGTGCGAGTGCGTCGCGCGTGCGCTCGCGGGCATCGAGATCAAGGGCCTCGTCAGCAAAGCCGAGTGCGTCGCGCCGACAGAGGACACGATATTGCGGATGCGCCGCAAAGCGGACGAATTTGCCGGGCGCCGCATCGAGGCGCTGCGCGAAGTGGCCGACGACGATCTCCCGCTTGTCTTGCAGGAAACCGAGGCGCTCGCTCTTGAAGTTCCCGTCTCCCGCGAGGTCGTCGAACTGGAGGGCAAGGCCGTGAAAGACGACACCGTTTTCCGCTCACGCCAGTTGCTCGTGGCGAAGAAGCGCGCGTTCGAGCTATCGCGTCTGCTCAAGGCCCGCCTCGTCCTGCTCCGCGAGACCGCCGCGATGATCGATCCCGCACGCGTGCCCGGTCTTCTCACCGATGACGACTTTTCCGCTGCGCTGAATACCGCGCTGCTCGCGGTGAAAAGCGAGCGCGTCGGCACGAGCATCCTCGAACTCACAACGTGCGGTGCCGTGGATCCGTATCGCCCGCTGCTCGCGGGAAAACTCGTCGCGCTGCTCATGCTCAGCCCGCCGTCATCGGCTCGCAGCTTCGCAACCAGCCGCGCGCGAAGGACAGCACGCTGGCGTGGATTTCCACCACGAGCCTCTACGCGCATGGCAGCAGCCAATACGAACGGCTGCGCCTCCCCGCCGGTCTCATCGCGCCGGAGCAGCCGGAGTTGCGCTACCGCTACCTCGGCGACACCCAAGGCTTCGGCACCGTGCAGTTCTCGCCCGCCACAAGCGACGCGCTCGGCCGGGCGCTCGAGGAGGTGGATTCCTACCGCGAGATCAACAGCGTCTTTGGCGAGGGCTTCAGTCCGAAATTCCGCAAGCTGCGCAACGGGATCATACTGCTCGGCTTCAACGCCACGCTGCTCCTGCGCCACGACCAGCCGCGCCGCATCTATGCCGCGCCGCTGTGGGACAAGGCGGGCGCGTTTCTCCGCAGCGAAAGCGATGCGCGGCCGGGCTACGCGGAGTCGCCGGAAAAATTCTGCGATGCCAGCGGACGTATCACCGATTTCTGGCGCACGCGCTGGCTCGCCAGCCGCCTCCGCCACGCACCCGCGCTCGATGCGCTAAAAAAATTGAAGCCCTGGCTGCTCTCCGCGCTCTGGCCCGAGGCGCCCACGCGTCTCGCGCAGGCGGAGCCACTCGCACCGCCGCCCGCCGCCACGCCGGTTTCCAGCGGGGTGGATTTCTGGCGCGATCTAGCCGCCGCCGGGCCGGAGTCCTGCGCCGACGAACTTTCGCCAGACGACCTCAATCTCCTCAACGTCTCGCCGCGCCACCACGACATCGAGGCGTTCCTCCGCAAGAAACTGCGCGCCGGTTTCAGCCTCGTGCTCACCGGCAACGCGGGCGACGGCAAGACGCACCTGCTCCAGCGCCTCCGCGATGAAATGCGCGACGCCGACGTGGAGGGCGACGCCACCGCCGCGATGGAGCCGGGCGATGTCGGCCCGATCCTCAAGCGATGGCGCGCGGCGAACGCAAAGGGCCGCCCGTTCTGCCTCGCGGCGAACGAATATCCGCTCCATCTGCTGCGGCAGGCCGGGCGCGGATTCGCGCCGATCGAGGAAGTGGATCGCCAGTGCCGCCAGCGCCTCACCTACGCCGCGCAGCCGGAGCCGGACGAGACCGCCCGCGAGCGTGTGCTCGTCGTGGACCTCAGCCTTCGCAATCCGCTCCACGAGGACTTCCTCGATCCTTTGCTCGACCGCCTGCTCGCCCGTCCGGAAATCCGCGAAGCCGCCGCCGCCGAGCCGGACAGCGACCTCGCCCGCAACCTCGCCCGTCTCGGCAATGCTCGCGTACGCGAGCGGCTGCGCGGCATCTTCCGCCTCCTCGTCGCCGCCGGCGAGCGTGCCACCATCCGCGAACTTTGGATTTGGATGACGCGTCTTCTTTTCGGCGACGGCTCCGGTGACCGCGCGCCCAGCGGCTCCGCCGCGCGCGGCTACTCCGAGCGGCTGTTTGCACAGGACGACCGCTTCGCCCTCTCCGCAGCGCTCCGCCGCCTCGCCGACCCCGCCCGCCACAGCCACCCGCGCTGGGACTGGTGCCTCGAAACCCGCCGCACCGTTCCCGCCGACTGGACTCACGGACGCCCCGACGATCTGCTCCGGTTACAGGATCGCGGGACATTCGCCGCGCTCAAGCGCCGCTTCTATTTCGAGCACGCCAGCGGCCACGAGGCGTTCGCGCTCGACGCCACGCCGGGCCGTCCGCTGCTCGAAGTCCTCCGCGACCCCGCCCGCGCCACGCGCGAATTCCTGCAGGACCTCGTCGCCGCGCTCAACGGCGTCTTCTGCCCCGTGCCCTTCCCCGAAATGCGCAGCGACCTCTATCTCTGGGTCGGTCACCGCTACCACCAGCAGCCCTCGAACGGCCATGTAGCGAATCAGGCGATTAGCTTCAACGAATTCCGCGTTCAGATTCCGCGGCTGCCGTCGCGATTGGTGGGAGCGTTCTCATATCAGCCGGATCACGTCCGCGTTGAATGTGTCGGGGCAGCCGCGCACGGAGTTCATCTCGATGTGGACTGCGCGCTTTCTGCCGCGCTGTGCGCGATCAAAATGGGGGCGCCCTCCGAAAGCCTGCCTCCGGGCGAAATGCGGCGCATCACTGCTTTCGTCCGCGCGCTTCGGAATGTCGGCGCTGGCGTGCAGCGTGAACGCATCTCGTGGAGTCGTCGCGAGCGCGCGCTGACAAAAACTGCTGCGAGTCGCGACGATGGCTTTCAAGTCTGCACCGGCGGCGGCTGGTTTTGAAAGGAGCGCCCAATGGACTTGCTCGCATACTGGCGCTTCGACAACTACCGCCACGACCTCGACGACGGTGCTGGCTACAACTTCAACTCGAAGCAGCCGCGCCTGCACACTGTTCCCGCGCTGGGCGACACCGTCTGGCTGTTCACGCGCATCATCGGCACTGGTGGGCAGACGGAATACAGAATCCTCGCGAGCCTCGTCGTGCAGGCGAAGACCATAAACCCGCCGAGCTACGGCTACGGCCCTTTCCGCGTTTGGGGCGACGTGAAGGTCTCACGTTACTATCGAGTGACCGAGGATTCGCGGCAGGACGCCTTTGAGTTAATCCGGCTTCTGCCACTGGACTCCGGCAGCTTCCGCGACTGCACGCGCGAAACGCTGCCACAGGCGACGCAGACGATGCGGGCGATCAAGCCCGAGGCGTCGCGGCTGCTGCGCGCGTTTTGCGAACAGCTCCCGGCAGAGGATCGCGCTGTCGCGCTGCTCGACGACCGCGAGCTGGAGTCGGCGCTCGTGCGCGAGGAAGCGAATCTCGATGCGCTGCTGCGAACAAAACTCACCGGCATTTCACCCGACCGATTGCGCGCCCTCTCAAACGCCCGCCCACGCAATCGCCAACTCGTGAGCAGTCTTAACGAACTCTATTCGGGCCGTTGCCAGCTTTGCAGTTTCGACAGTCCGACCGTCTATGGCGTCGAGTCTGCCGAGGCGCACCACATTCAGTATCTCTCACGCGGCGGCGATGACGTGATTGAGAACCTCGTGCTCGTCTGTCCCAACCATCACACCGTCATTCACAACGGCTCTGCGCATTTCGACTACGGCACGCTGCGATTCATTTTCACGAATGGCCGCGTCGAACCGCTTTGCATGAACGAACACCTTGAACCTCGCGCCGCCGCCTGACGAAGCCGCCCCGCTAACCCCGCGCACGCTCACCGCCACGACGACGGATGCGCTGATTGAGGGGCGGGACGAGGATTTGCGCGGGACGGCGAAGGCGCTGAGCGAGAATTTGCGGCGGGCGCTGGATTCGGATGATGACGAGGCGGACGATGAGGGCGGCTTCAGCGGCGAGATCCCGGATGACGGGGAGACGCGGCACTTTTCGCTGCCGCTGGATCGCAAGTTCACCGGCTGGGTGCGGCATTTCTGCGCGGAGGAAACGTGGGGCGGTGGCATCACGACGAAGCGGACCGACCTCCGGCACGCGCTGGAGGATTTCGATTCGCCGGCGACGAATCTTTTCACCCCGGCGCGTCTCACGACGCAGGGAAGCGAAGTCGTGAGCCTGCCGGGTCTGCTGTCGCTGTGGGACGAGGAACTCGCGCGGCTCGGCGTGCCCGCGCCCGGCCTGCGCGCGCAGTGGGATCGCTTCGCGGCGCTGCGCACGCGGCTGCTCGCCGTGCGCGAGGAGCTGGCGCATTTCCCGCTCGAATGGTTTGCGGGCGACGATGCGACGACTGCGCTCGCGACCGAGTATCTCGATGTGGCCGGGCAACTTTTCGGCGCGGTGTCGCAGCACTACCCGCGGATGGCGACGGAGGTGGATCGCGGCGGCGCGCGGCTGACGCTCGATGCGGTGCTCGCGCTCGACGTGGTACAGGTGCGCGTGCTGCGCGAGGGCGGGCGGCCTGCGTTCAAGGCGGTGATTCTGCCGACGCATCCGCTGCACCTGTGGCGATACTGGAGGCTGAGCCGCATCCTGCGCGGGCTGGCCGATGAACTCTCTGACGATGACCGCGCGGCGGTGCGGCGCGAAGTGGGGCAGCCGATGCACTTCCTGAGCGTGCTCTTTGCGAGCCGGCTGCCGCACGGCGGCGCGGGGCAGGTGCTGCCACTCTCGAACGATCTGCACCGGCTCGCGACGTTCGAGAATCTCACGAACGCCTTCAACGGGCCGGACGGGCAGGGCGCGCTCGCCTATGCAGTCGAGCGGTTCGCGGCGATGCACCGCAATCACGTCGATCCGCTGCGGCTCGTGCTGGTGAATCCGCCGCAGCCGGGCGCGCTGCTGTTGGAACTCGTGAAGCTGCTGGACGGCCGTCGGCGCGATTTCCTCCCGCGGCTGCGTGTGGAAATCCACGGCACGGAAGGCCACGCCGAGCGGCTGCATCGCGCGCTGCTTTTCGACACGCGCGAGCGCGAGCTGATCGAGGACAAGGTCTCGAATGGCCGCCTGCTGCTGGAAGTGGATCGCACGCCGCGCAGCTTTGCGCGCATCCTCGACGGCCTGCGCGCGCAGCCCGCGCATGTGCTCGCGGTTTTCGACGAGGCGCCGGTGAGTATCCGGCGCGGCGGCATCGGCCCGCGGCTGCCAATGAGTCCGTTCTGCGTGCGGCGCAACCCGCGCTTCCAGCGGATGAGCGGCGAGGTGACGCTCGAAGTCACGACGGGCGATCCGCCGTTCCATCAGTTCCTCGAACTGGTGAAGCACGCCGAGGGCGACGAGGGCGAGGGCACTCCCTACGCACTGACCGACGGCGAGGCGCTGCGCGGCCATGTGGATGCCGCGCTGAAGACGGATGATTTCGCGGCGCACTGGTTTTTCCCGCGGATCGCGGGCTGCCGCCGGAGGCGGGGATGCAGTCGCGCCGGCTCCTGCGGCGGCAGGAAGATCACCGGCAGGTGCTGCTCGCCGCGCGCGATTACGAGTGGCTGGCGATGCTGATGCAGCCGGTTTTCACCGAGGAAGCGCGGACGCTGAGCGTGCCGCCGGCGAAGCTGGAGGAGCTGCTGGCGGAGGGCGCGCATCTCATCGGTGCGGGGCTGCTCGATCTCGTGCGCGCGCAACAGGGGCAGATGGACAGCAAGCGGGTGATCGGGCTCTTCGGCACGCTGCTCGCCGCGCGTGACCATCTCGCCCGGCACCCGGATGCGCTGATTGTCTCCACGGACTCACAGCTCGCGCGGCTTTGGCTGCGGCTCGGAAAGCAGGGTGAGCGGTGCGACTTGCTGTCGTTGCGTGAGGATGCCGGGCGGCTCGTCTGCGAGTGCATCGAGGTGAAGACATCGCGCGGCGAACCGAAGCGCACGACGCACGCCGACATCGTGCAGGCCCGTGTGCAGCTCAGCGCAACGCTGGAGGCCGTCGCCGATGGTTTCAGCCCCGCCTCGGTGGCCGCGGATACACGCCGCCAGCTCGCCGGCG
>Ga0194049_1000741_pt1 | contig 10942 bp, 8 predicted proteins | sample JunL2225m_MetaG_FD_148665 | JGI IMG/M metagenome (GOLD analysis project Ga0194049, IMG submission 148665) | Anoxic zone freshwater microbial communities from boreal shield lake in IISD Experimental Lakes Area, Ontario, Canada - Jun2016-L224-25m | ecosystem: Environmental > Aquatic > Freshwater >... | reverse complement strand
AGCGAGAACGAGAACACCAGCATCACGAGACAGGCGAGCGCGTAATCGGGGACCGAGGCCACGGGCCGGAACCCGACGGCGAGACCGACCGCAGTCATGAGCATGATCACGAAGACATTGCGAACCAGGTCCGCGGTCGTGCGACCGCCGAGCACAGCCGATCTACTCATCGGCAGGGCACGGAACCGCTCGATGAGACCCTTCTGCAGGTCCTCTGCGAGACCGATGGCCGTGGATGCAGCGCCGAAGCAGATGGTCTGCACGAAGATGCCCGGCATCAGGTAGTTCACATAGCTGATGCCGCCAGGGATGGGGATGGCACCCCCGAATACGTAGCGGAACAGCAGGACGAACATGATCGGCTGGAGCGCCGAGAAGAACAGGGCTTCGGGGATCCGGATCGTGGCCAGCAGGTTCCGCTTGGTGATGGTGGCGGTGTCGGTGATGGCCCACCGGAGCGACGAGGCCGCCGAGGGGAGGGCTGCGAGGTCGGTCATGCGGTCTCCTTGGTGCGGCGGCTCTTGCGGCCGGAGGTCTGGGCGATGGCGTCAGGGTCGACTTCGGCCTTGCGACCCGTGAGGGCCAAGAACACGTCATCGAGGCTGGGCTCGTGGAGGTTGAGGCCGATCAGGTCGAACCCAGCGGCGTCGATTCTTCGAAGGGCCTCGGCTGCCACTGAGGGTCCAGCGTCGACCGTGAGGCCGACGGTCGGTCCGTCGACATGGGGGGGCTTCGTGGAGAGGTCGGCGAGGAGTGAGGCGGCGGAGCTGGCGGACTCAGGGCTCTCGAGGGTGAGCTCGAGCACCGTGCTTCCGAGGTCGGCCTTGAGCTCTGCCGGGGTGCCCTTGGCAATCACCCGACCGTGATCGATCACCACGATGTCTCTGGCGAGACGATCGGCCTCCTCGAGGTACTGCGTGGTGAGCAGCACTGTGGTGCCCGACTCGACGAGGGCATCGATCACGTCCCAAAGGGCGAGTCGGCTCTGCGGGTCGAGCCCGGTGGTCGGCTCATCGAGGAAGAGCACTGGTGGCGCGGTGACCAGCGAGGCTGCCAGATCGAGCCGCCTGCGCATGCCGCCGGAGTAGGTCTTGACCGGGCGACCACCGGCGTCGGAGAGACCGAACTGCTCCAATAACTCGGTCATCCGTCGCCGGACCTCGGGCTTTGACAGGTGGCAGAGTCGACCGACCATCGTCAGGTTCTCGGCACCAGTGAGGTTCTCGTCCACCGTGGCGTACTGGCCGGCCAGCCCGATGACGCGGCGGACCTTGGCGGCATCCTTGGCGACGTCGAAGCCCAGGATCGAGGCGACCCCGGCATCTGGGCGCAGGATCGTCGACAAGATTCGCACCGCAGTGGTCTTGCCTGATCCATTGGGTCCGAGCAGGCCGACGACCTGGCCACGGGGGACTTCGAGGTCGAAGCCATCGAGGGCCACCACCTCGCCATTGCGGAAGGTCTTCGATAGCCCGTGGGCGCTGACGGCGATCTCGTGGGACATGGGTGGGAGGCTACAGGGAGGATGGCGAGGGTGGCAGCAGCCGGGGATCCTCGGTGCTCTCCGTCGGGCCATTAGGATGATCCCTTCACTCACCGTGTCGTCTACCTGAAGAGAACCCTCATGTCTTACGTCTTCGATTTCAGCCACAAGTACCGTCAGGCCCCGATGGAGCTCAAAGACCTCCTCGGCGGCAAGGGCGCCAACCTCGCCGAGATGACCTCGGTGCTCAAGCTCCCGGTCCCCCCTGGCTTCACCATCACTACCGACGCCTGTCGTGACTACATGAAGAGCGGTTGGCCCAAGGGCCTAGATGCCCAGGTCAAGGCGGCTCGGAGCCGTCTTGAGAAGGCCATGGGCAAGAAGGTCGGCGACGCCAAGAATCCTCTGCTCGTCTCGGTTCGCTCCGGAGCGAAGTTCTCGATGCCCGGGATGATGGACACCGTGCTCAACCTCGGACTCAACGACGAGTCGGTCGAGGGCCTCGCCGCACAGACCAATGATGAGCGCTTCGCTTACGACTCATACCGTCGCTTCATCGCGATGTACGGACGCATCGTCCTTGAGTGCCCCGGCGAGCCCTTCGACGAGCGATTCGAGGAGGCCAAGGTCGCCGCCGGCACCACGTCCGATGCCCATGTCCCGATCGAGATCCTCAAGAAGCTCGTCGCCGACTACAAGGTCTTGGTCAAGCAGCACACCGGCAAGGACTTTCCTCAAGATCCCACCGCTCAACTCAGCGGAGCCATCGAGGCGGTCTTCCGCTCATGGAGCGGCCCTCGTGCCTTCGCCTACCGCGATCGCGAGCGGATCCCACACGACCTCGGCACGGCGGTCAACGTCCAGGCGATGGTGTTCGGTAACCGAGACAACAACTCGGGAACCGGCGTCGCTTTCACCCGTGACCCCTCAACGGGCAAGAACATCGCCTACGGCGACTTCCTCGTCAACGCCCAGGGCGAGGACGTGGTGGCGGGTATCCGCAACACCGAGCCCCTCAGCGCGTTGAAGCGCAAGTTCCCGGTCGTCCATGTCGAGCTGACCAAGATCTTCGATCGTCTCGAGCACCACTATCGCGACATGTGCGACACCGAGTTCACCATCGAGCAGGGCAAGCTCTGGATGCTCCAGACCCGTGTCGGCAAGCGCACGGGGCGTGCTGCGCTGCGCATGGCAGTCGAGATGACCACGGAGCGGGCCATCAAGCTGACCCACGCCGAGGCCGTCAGCCGGATCACTGAGGAGCACCTCTCGCAGGTCCTCCACCCGCAGTTCAAGGGCTCGGGCCACAGCATCCTCACCAAGGGCCTCGGGGCCTCGCCGGGCGCTGCAGTTGGTCGGGTGTACTTCACTGCCGATGACGCGGCCGCCGCCGCCGAGCGTGGCGAGCGAGTCATCTTGGTTCGCTCGGAGACCTCGCCTGAGGACGTGCACGGGATGCTCGCTGCTGAGGGAATCTTGACGGCTCGTGGGGGGCTCGTGAGTCACGCCGCGGTCGTGGCACGTGGCTGGGGCAAGCCTGCCGTCGTTGGAGCTGAGGCTGTGCGCATCGCCGGACGACACTTCTCTGTCGGCGACGTGACCGTGGGCGAGGGTGATTACCTTTCGCTCGATGGGACGGCCGGAATCGTCGTGGTGGGTGAGGCCGAGTTGGTCTCAGGCAAGCCGCCCAAGGAATTCGAGGTCATCCTCGGCTGGGCCGATGTGATTCGCAAGGGCAACCTGAACGTGCGCGCCAACGCCGACAACGGTCCCGATGCCAAGAACGCCCGATCCATGGGTGCAGAGGGCATCGGCCTGTGCCGAACCGAGCACATGTTCCTCGGCGAGGACCGCCTTCCGGTTGTGCGTCGCATGATCCTGGCGTCGAACCACCTTGAGGAGACCGCTGCCCTTGAGGAGCTGCGCAAGGTCCAGCGTGACGACTTCTTAGAGATCCTCGAGGCAATGGATGGACTCCCGGTGACCATTCGACTGCTCGATCCGCCACTGCACGAGTTCCTGCCGTCCACCCATGAGCTCGGGATCAAGGAGGCCACAGTCGGCCTCAGCGTGGAGGAGGGTGAGCTGCTCGCCGCAGCCCGCCTGTGGGAAGAGGCCAACCCGATGCTCGGTACCCGTGGTGTCCGTCTCGGCGTGATCAAGCCCGGTCTCTACGCCATGCAGGTTCGTGCGCTGATGGAGGCCGCCAAGATCCGCGTGATCAAGGGCGGTCACCCGATCGTCGAGGTCATGATTCCGCTGACGGTGTCGCGCGAGGAGCTCGCCCTGGCTCGCTCGTGGGCCGAGGAGGCCATTGCTGAGGTCGGCGTCGAGTCGGGCAAGGGCAAGGGCAAGAAGGGCTCGCTCGAGGTGCTCATCGGCACCATGATCGAGACTCCCCGAGCTGCGCTCGTGGCTGATGAGATCGCCCAGGAGGCAGACTTCTTCTCCTTCGGAACCAATGACTTGACACAGATGACGTTCGGCTTCAGCCGTGATGACATCGAAGGCCGCATCATGGCTCCCTACATCGAGCAGGGCCTGCTCAAGCGCAACCCCTTCGAGGTGGTCGATGCTGACGGTGTCGGTGCGCTGGTCCGCATGGGCGTCAAGCTCGGTCGAGAGACCAAGCCTGGCCTCAAGACCGGCGTCTGCGGTGAGCACGGTGGTGATCCTGAGTCGATCTCCACCTTCTACTCCGCAGGGCTCGATTATGTGAGCTGCTCTCCGTTCCGGGTGCCGGTTGCTCGTCTGGCCGCCGCTCAGGCAGTCCTTGAGCACGGGCCCCGCACTGCCAAGAAGGCTCCGGCAAAGAAGGCGGTCGCCAAGAAGGCCCCGGCAAAGAAGGCCCCGGCAAAGAAGGCCGCCCGCAGGTCCTGAGGACCTCGGGCGCCTTCGCCCGGACGGCGCGGTAGGTTCCTGCCGTGAGCATCCCGCGCGAAGAGATCGATCAGGTCCGCACGGCTACGGATCTTGTCCGGCTGGTCAGTGACCTCGTGGGGCTCAAGAAGGTCGGCAGCAACTGGGTGGGGCTCTGCCCTTTCCACTCGGAGAAGTCGCCGTCATTCAACGTGAGTCCAACCACGGGCTACTACAAGTGCTTTGGTTGCCAGGTCTCCGGCGATGCCATCGCCTTCGTGCAAGAGACCCAGGGTCTGCCCTTCATCGATGCCGTGCGCATGCTCGCCGACCGAGCGGGGATCACCCTGCACGAGGATCAGGGCAGCGGGACCGACGGCAAGGATCGGACGGCCTTTCTCGAGGCGATGGAGCGGGCGGTGGCGTTCTTCCACGACCGCCTCCTCAATGCCCCAGACGCCGGAATGGCTCGCAGCTACCTGCGAAGTCGTGGCTATGACGCGGAGGTCGTCCGACAATTCCGCATTGGCTGGGCTCCCGACGACTGGGATCAGCTCTGCCGGCACCTTGGGGCCTCACAGAAGGTCCTTGAGGGAACGGGCCTTGGCTTCATCAACAAGCGGGGTCGGGCACAGGACTTCCTGCGCGGCCGCGTTGTATTCCCCATCCTCGATGCCGGAGGTCGCCCGATCGCCGTCGGAGGCCGAATCCTGCCTCCGGCACCGGGTGCTCCACCGCCCGAGCGGCATGAGCCCAAGTACAAGAACTCTCCCGAGACGGCGATTTACTCGAAGCGCCGCACCCTCTATGGGCTCAACTGGGCCAAGAAGAGCATCATCGAGACCAACGAAATCATCGTCTGCGAGGGCTACACCGACGTGATCGCCTTCTTCCAGGCTGGCCTCCCTCGAGCAGTGGCTACGTGCGGGACTGCGCTCGGTGAGGAGCATTTCACCACGATGCGCAACTTCGCTAAGCGGATCGTGCTGGCCTACGACGGTGATGCTGCCGGCCAGAGCGCCACACTTCGGGTATACGAGTGGGAGCGTCAACACGCAGTGGACGTGGTCGTCTGCTCTCTGCCCGAAGGTATGGATCCCGCAGAGCTCGCCAAGACTGACCCTGGGGCACTCGCCCAAGCGGTGGCTGAGGCCAAGCCTTTCCTCAAGTTCCGTGTCGACCGAGCGCTCGACACTGCTGATCTGTCCACGGCCGAGGGCCGAGCGAGGGGAGCGGAGAGCGCACTGGCCGCCGTGGCCGAGCATCCCGATGCGCTGGTGCGAGACCAGTACGTGATGGGGATCGCCGATCGTTGCCATCTCGGGCCTGATCTGGTCCGTCAAGAGCTCGCGGAGTTCGTGGCTGGAACCCGAACCCCTCGGGGTCCCGAGAAGCGCCGGGTGCGAGAGGTCGACGATGATATCCCTCCACCTCCTGAGGACCCGATGGATGAGGGTCCCGGCCCGGTGGCGACCCGCGGGTCGGAGCGTCCGGGTCCCGGCCTTGAGGCACTCCGGATCTGCGTCCACCGTCCCGAGCTGGTTGCGCACCGTATTGAGCCCTTCTTGTTCTCGGATCCTGACCAACGTGCTGCGCTCGAGGCACTCCTGGCGGCGGGGAGCCTTCGAGAGGCGGTTGACGAGGCATCTCCGGCGGCGGCAGCCCTGCTGCGTCAGGTGGCGGTCGAAGAGCTCAATATCGAACCCAATGAGATGGGGGACCCTGTCGACATGGTGCTTGCCCAGTTGGTGCGCACGGCCGCTCGCTCTGGCCTGATGGGGCTTCAGGCAGAGGTTCGTCGGGGAGAGGTCGACCCCGTCGACGGGAGCCGCCAGGTGACCGAGGTGCAGCGATGGCTCGGACAGCTCGATCAGGAGCTGGCGCGTCGTGAGGCCGAGAAGGCCTTGGTAGGTTGGCTCTCCAGGCGAGGGGGCTAGGTGGGGGATCAGGTGGTCGATGATGGCCGGGGGGCTGAACCGGTGATCCCCTCCAGGCGAGGGGGCTAGGTGGGGGATCAGGTGGTCGATGATGGCCGGGGGGCTGAACCGGTGATGTCGATGGGTCTTGGCACGATCGAGCGCATCGATGCGCTGATCCAGGCCGCTGGAGATGATGGCGGAGCGGTGACCCACTCGGACCTCCTCGATGCGGCCCGCGACGAGGTGATGAGCGAGGATCTTTTCGCCAGCCTGTGCGGCCTCGTGGCCGCTGCTGGACTTGCGGTGGTGCCACGCGACGACCAGGATCGGCCCGTGGCGCGGGCCCGCCAGCGAAGCTCCGGGCCCGTCGTTCACGGAGGCACCGACGATGCGGTGCAGGCATACCTCGGTGGGATTGGACATGTCCATCTGCTTGACGCCAGCGAGGAGGTATCGCTGGCCCTCGACCTGCGGGCCGGTGAGGCAGCTCGTGGTGAGCTGGCGGCGATCGAGGGCGCCGAGGGGACTCCGGGGACGCCTCGGTCGCTTCGGTCGCTAAAGATGGCGGTTCGGCGGGGCGACGAGGCACGCTCGCAGCTCATCGAGGCCAACCTTCGGTTGGTGGTGTCGATCGCCAAGAAGTACCGCAACCGCGGCGTGGCGTTCCTCGATCTCATTCAGGAGGGCAACCTCGGGCTCATGAAGGCCGTGGAGCGGTTCGATCCAGACAAAGGATTCCGATTTTCGACCTATGCCACCTGGTGGATCCGCCAGGCCATCACCCGGGCGATTGCCGATCAGTCTCGAACGATCAGGATTCCGGTGCACTTGGTCGAAATCATCAACCGGCTCGTTGCCACTCAGCGGGAGATGACCCAAGAACTTGGCCGAGAGGTCTCGAGCGCCGAGCTCGCTGCCGTGCTCGACCTGGGCGAAGATCGGGTGAATGAGTTGCTTCGGCTCAACCAGGACACCTTGTCACTCGAGCAGCCCTATGGCGAGGGTGAAGACTTCGCGCTGTCCGACACCATCGTTGACCGTGAGGCCACCGCTCCAGAGGCCCAGGCGGCCCAGCACGTCCTCGATGAGAAAATCACCAAGATCCTCAACACACTCGACCCCCGAGAGCGAGACGTCGTCAAGATGCGCTTCGGCCTCGATGACGCTCAGCCGGCCACGCTCGAGGAAGTCGGGAAGGCCTTCGGCATCACGAGAGAGCGCGTGCGCCAGATCGAGGTCAAGACCATCGCCAAGCTTCGTCGACCAGACTCGTCGAGCGACTTGCGAGACTTCCTCGATTTCTCGGAGTGAGTCGAAGGATTCATCGAGGCAGGTGAAGGATGGCTGCTATCGTCAAGCAGGTCATTCCGGGGTAGCTCAATGGCAGAGCATCGCACTGTTAATGCGCAGGTTGCAGGTTCGAGTCCTGCCCCCGGAGCTCTCAAGAAGGAGGTCCCGTCGCCTCCAGTGACGTGGACGGCTCATCTTCGCTGAGCGGCCTGCGACGGATCATCGTCGAAAAGCCCAGTGCCACCACCTCGAGCAGTGCGATGACGCCGAGTGACTCGTCGAGGGCGTCGCTGCGAGCCTTCGTATTGACCGCCTTGATGGCAGCGGCGTCCGACGGCGATATGCCCGCGTCGGCAAGCGCATGGTCAAGCTGGCTGTTCGAGACGAACGGGACCTGGCCGATCAACTTGGTGGTGGCCGTCGCCTTGACCTCCGCCGAGATCTTCGGGTCCGTGCTGATGCCGCTGGCCACTCCAATGGTGAGGCTGGCGATGAGCACGGCACCGGCGAGGGCGGTCCCGAGCGATGCCCCGAGGTTCAGCGCCGTGTTCTGGAGGCCGCCCACTTCTTCGCTCATCGACTCAGGGACCGCCGAGACGGTCACGGCGCTGAGCTGCGAGGCGAGCGAGCCGATACCGAAGCCCATGAGCAGCATCGGGATGGCGACGATCTCTGCTCCGGCGTCAGGGGAGACTCCCGCGATCAGGATGACTGTGGCGGCGATCATCAGCAGGAGGCCGATGCGGACCACCCGACGTGGTGATGCGGCGGGGAACAGCCGCGGAACAAAAATTGCCGAGAGAAGTAGGGCAGCGGAGAGCGGCAGGAGCCTCAGGCCGGTGGCCAGTGCACTCATCTCGAGGACCACGGACAAGAACAGCGGGATCGTGAAGAACACCCCCGCTTGGGAGAGGTACTGGAAGAAGAACATCAGCAGTCCGCCGACCACCTTGGTGTTGCGCAGCAGCGAAGGCTGGACCAGCGGCTCGCGGTGTCGCTCCACCCGTCTGGCCTCGTGAGCCAGGAATCCGCCCAGGGTGCCGAGGCCGCCGAGCAGCATCCAGAGCACCGGTGACATCCCGAGGAGCGCCGGTGTGCCCTCGCGATGAGCGATCCAACCCCACTCGCCCGATCGCAGGACCCCAAAGACCACGAGCGAGAGCCCGATGATCGAGAGGAGCGCCCCAACGAGATCGAAGGGCTTTGCCCCAGAGCGAGGGGTGTCGGCGAGCCGTCTCGAGAGGCCAAGGATGATGAGGACGATGACCACCTCGCCGAAGAACACGAATCGCCACGACGCGAAGGTCGTGACGGCGCCGCCAAGCAAGGGCCCGATCGCCACGGCGATGGCGCCGGCGGCAGCCACCATGCCATAGGCGCTAGATCGGCGAGCGGGAGGGAAATTCCCAGCGACGAGGGCCACGATGGCCGGCATGATCAGCGCCGCACCGATGCCCTCGAGGAGGGACCATCCGATGAGCAGCACCGGCAATGACGAGGCAACGCCAGTCACCAGCGACCCGATCCCGTAGATCACCAGGCCCAGCATGAAGGCATTGCGTCGACCCAATAGGGCGCCGATCTTGCCGCCGGTGATCATGAGCGACGCCATCACCAGGGTGAACATGGTGATGGCGGTCTGTACGCCGGACACCGTGGTGTGTACGTCGGCGGCCACCTGGCTGATTGATACATTCATGACGCTCGAGTCGAGCGTCATGAGGAACTGTGCGGCTGCCAAGATCGGCAGAACGCCAGTGACTGCCGTTCGTGCAGCGGGGTTCTGTGGAGTGCTCACGGAGCAACTGTAGGCAGAATGCACCCGGCTTCGAAGGCATGATGACGTCAGGACGCGGATCACGTCCCGTGGAGTGGTGTCACTTCATGACTGAGCAACCTCAACGCTGAGGTCATCATGTCATCAGGTGAGCGCCAGGGTCACCTCCAGCTCTAGATGCGCGTCGTTGGTGGTGAGCAACGCCATGGAGCCCTCCGACATGTAGCGCTTCTCTGAGACCAACCACTCCTCGTGAGCCTCGACGCAGACGGCCGAGATCAGCCGGAGGGCGCTGTCATCGTTGGGGAAGATCCCGACGACACGGGTGCGGCGCTTGATCTCGGCGTTGAGCCGCTCGATCGAGTTGGTCGACCAGATCTTCGTCCAGTGGGCCCTCGGGAACGAGGCGAAGGCGAGCACGTCCTCCTTGGCGTCGGTGAGCATCTCGGCAACGTCAGGGAACCGGGGCTCGAGCCGGTCGGCAACCTCGTCGAGCTGAGCTCTGACGGCCTTGTCGTCGGCCTGGACGAAGATCGTCCGGATGAGAGCGGCGACCATCTGGGACTCGACCTTGCGGACCCGAGAGAGCACGTTGCGCTATGCAAGTGGACCCGGCAACGCTGCCAGGCCGCCCCGATGAAGATCTTGGCGATGGCTGCCTTCAGCCCGGCGTGAGCGTCAGAGATCACGAGCTCGATGCCGAAGAGCCCTCGTTGGCGCAGCGAGCCGAGGAAGTCGGCCCAGAAGGCTTCATCCTCTGAGTCCCCGACCCGGATGCCTAGGACCTCTCTGGTTCCGCCGGAGGTGACCCCGGTGGCGATCACGACGGCTCGGGAGACGACCCGGCCATCGACACGGCCTTTGATGTAGGTGGCGTCCAAGAAGACGTAGGGGAAGGAGGCGTGGCCGAGCGTTCTCGTCCGGAACGCCTCGAGCTCGACGTCCAAGCCCTTGCAGATCCTCGACACCTCTGACTTCGATATTCCCGCGTCGGCGCCCAAGGCCTGGACGAGATCGTCGACCTTCCTCGTCGAGACCCCATGGACGTAGGCCTCCATGACGACGGCGTGGAGGGCCTGATCGATGCGACGCCGACGCTCCATGAAGGAGGGGAAGTAGCTGCCGTTCCTCAGCTTGGGGATCTTGAGCTCGACGTCGCCGGTCTTGGTGCTGATGGTCTTGGCTCGGGTGCCGTTGCGCCTCGTGGTCCTCATGATCGATCGCTCGTGGGGCTCGGCGCCGATGCGTTCGGTCGCCTCGGAGTCGATCAGGGCTTGGTAGAGGAACCGGACCATCTCGCGGACAAGATCGAGGTCGGGACGCTCCTGAAGCGCGTCGAGGAGTGCGGAGGGGTCAAACTGTTGCTGGGTCATCGGAGTTTCCTTCTCGTGTGTCTTCGAACGGACACGTTGAGGTTGCTCCGGTGGCCCGACCTCTAGGTGGACCCTCTCAGAAGTGACACCACATCAGGGGACGTGATCCAGGACGCGTGGGTGCCGCCTCGGTGGTCGACCTGCACATACGAGCACCTCTCCAGACAAACTTCGCCTCTATGGATCAGCTGCGTGCCGTCATTGAGGGCTCAATGGACTCACTACTGCAACCACCGTCCCC
>Ga0194049_1000740_pt1 | contig 10950 bp, 10 predicted proteins | sample JunL2225m_MetaG_FD_148665 | JGI IMG/M metagenome (GOLD analysis project Ga0194049, IMG submission 148665) | Anoxic zone freshwater microbial communities from boreal shield lake in IISD Experimental Lakes Area, Ontario, Canada - Jun2016-L224-25m | ecosystem: Environmental > Aquatic > Freshwater >... | reverse complement strand
AAGAAGCACAGCAGTTGGGTTGCCAAAGCGTTGTTGTCACCTTTGACAAACACCCTGCATCGGTTGTGCGGCCAGAGTCTGCACCAAAGTTGCTTACCGATCTAGATCAGAAACTCGAATTGTTGCAACAAACGGGCATTGATGCCACCTTGATTGTTGAGTTCAACAGAGAGCGATCCACCGAAGACCCAGCCTTGTTTGTGAAGCGAGTTCTCGTGGATGCTTTGCGAGCTCAAGTTGTTGTAGTGGGCGAAGATTTTCATTTTGGTTTCAATCGGGGCGGCAATGTGGCAATGCTGCGCGAACTTGGCAAGCAATTTGATTTTCAAGTCGAACCAGTCAAGTTGATTGCCCGCCCGGATGGGGTGGAAGAGCCAGTGAGTTCAACATCCATTCGCCGCGCACTTGCCGGTGGACAGGTGGAAACTGCAACGAACCTATTGGGACGTGCCTATGAGGTGCGAGGAGTTGTTGTCAACGGCGACAAACGCGGTCGCACGATTGGATTTCCAACGGCCAACGTCGAAGTTCCAAACGCAATGTGCTTACCCGCCGATGGTGTGTATGCAGGAAAATTTAAGTGCGACGATGGTTCGATGCACACGTGTGCGATCAACCTCGGTCGTCGACCAACTTTTTTTGAGCATGCCGACCACTCATTGCTCGAGGCACACCTGCTCGACTTTGATGGTGACTTGTATGGCCAAAAAGTGAGTGTGACGTTTGAGCACTTCTTGCGCAGCGAGCGCAAGTTTGACGGCTTGGATGCGATTAAGTCGCAATTACAACTTGATGTTGCCGCTGCACGCGCCTCAATGAAATAAATATTGCGAAATTAGCTGGTTAACACAGCACCTTTTCGTGCTGGTTCGCGGTCGGGGCGACCGTATGTTGTGTTGCGTTGCAAAAGCGAACGACCAATTGGTTCGGCGATAGCACGAAACGCATCTTCAGTCATGCCCTGACCATGGCTTGCTCCTGCAGCGCGTGAAATGTTTTCGTTCATCAATGTGCCACCCATGTCGTTGCAGCCTGCTTGCAACAATTGCGCAGCGCCAATTGGGCCGATCTTGGTCCACGAAACCTGAATGTTGTCAATCAGGCCGTGGTAGGCGATGCGTGCAATTGCATGCATCAACAACGTTTCTCTGAATGTTGGTCCGCGACGAGACTTGTGCTGCAAATAGATAGGCGATGCCATGTGCACGAAAGGCAGGCCAACAAATTCGGTGAAGCCACCAGTCTGTGCTTGCAATGCACGAGTGCGCACGATGTGCTTGGCCCAACTGAGTGGGTGCTCGACAGAACCAAACATGATCGTGATGTTTGAACGCAAGCCAGCCTCGTGGGCTACTTGATGGCACTCGAGCCACTCTTCAGTGTTGATCTTGTCTGGGCACAAGATCGCACGAATGTCGTCGTCCAAAATTTCGGCAGCAGTGCCTGGCAGTGATGCAAGACCGGCTTCTTTGAGTCGCATGATGTAGTTGTAGAGCGGCTCGCCGAGTCGCTTGGCACCCTCAGTAACTTCGAGTGCAGTGAAACCATGCACATGCATGTCGGGCACTGCGTCTTTGACTGCGCGCGTGACATCGATGTAATAGTCGCCGTCAAAATCTGGGTGAATGCCACCCTGCAAAGTGACCTCGGTGGCGCCTAAGTCCCATGCCTCGCGTGCGCGATTGGCGATGTCGTCGAGCGTGAGCAAGTACGGGGTGCCGCGCAAGTTGAGCGAGAGTGGGCCTTTAGAGAATCCGCAGAACTTGCACTTAAATGTGCACACGTTGGTGTAGTTGATATTGCGGTTGTGCACCCATGTAATGGCGTCGCCCACAACTTGTTTGCGCAAGTCGTCAGCCACTTTTGCAATCGCGCGCACTTCTTTGCCGCGAGCGCCAAAGAGTGTGACAATCTCGGCTTCGTTGATGCGCTGTCCGAGTCGTACTCCCTGCAGGATCTCGGCAATTGGGCCGCGCAATTGGTCGACATCAACTTCGGCAAAAGGCGTGCCGTCGTGTTGTGTGCCAATCAGCGAAGGTGGCGGATTGTTTGCGCCCGAGTACCACTGTGTTGAGCGATGGCCGATCAAAACAACTTCGGCGCCGTCTAGAACCACGTCTGCCGCCGTTACTTTTTCTGGCCACACCTGACCCGGGTCGTCGCGACCCAAACCCTCTGCATCGCTTCGATCCATGATGGGGAAGTGCAATGCATCATCAACCCACACCGTTGGGTTGATTGCAAACTCAGGATAAATAGTGAGGCGAGGCGCAAGTGCTTTGCCGCGCTCTTCGGTGACGACGCGCAGTTTGTCGAGCGCTGGCCATGGGCGTTCTGGGTTGACATGGTCTGCCGTGATCGGCGAAACGCCACCCCAATCGTCGATGCCCGCGTCGAGCAATATGCCAAAGTCGTCACTTAAATTTGGTGGTGCTTGCAAGTGAATGCTTGGAGGCAAGATGATGCGTGCAGCAGCGATTGACCACAGGTATTCGTCTTGTGGGCACGGTGCTTCGTGTTGCATACCGGTGCGAGGCTTTGGCAAAAAGTTTTGGACGATCACTTCTTGCACATGACCGTGTCGGGCATGCGAGGCAGCGATTGCTTCAAGCGCGTTTATGCGATCTTGACGAGTTTCACCTATGCCAACCAAGATGCCTGTGGTAAATGGAATCTTGAGTTCGCCAGCCCACTCGAGTGTGTCGAGCCTGCGTTGCGGAACTTTGTCGGGTGCACCCCGATGGCAATCGAGATCATCGCGCAATGACTCGATCATCATGCCCTGCGACGGCGAAACGCTGCGTAACATTGCCAACTCGTCTTTATACAACGCACCGGCATTGGCATGCGGCAACAAACCAGTTTCTTTCAACACGAGTGCGGCCATGTCGTGCAAGTAGTGCACGGTTGAGTCGAAGCCGTTTGCTTTCAGCCATTCGGCGGCTACGTCGTAACGCAACTCTGGGCGCTCACCCAAAGTGAAGAGCGCTTCGTGGCATCCGGATTTGGCGCCTTGCTTGGCAATTGCCAAAACTTGATCGGCAGAAAGATATGGATTTTCGAGTCGTGCTGGTGGCTGTGCAAATGTGCAATAGCCGCATTTGTCACGGCACAACATGGTGAGTGGAATAAAAACTTTTGGCGAATATGTAACTCGACGACCAAATTGACGGTCGCGAATCGTGCGCGCATCAGTCAATAACTGATCGAGGGGTGTTTCAAGTAAGCGCTGATGTATCGACAACTGAACCCTCCGTGGGCCTTAATGAAGTTGGATTGCCAGCGCCCGACCAAGTTGCTTCACCGTGTTAGAGGGGCGAAGTTTCCTGTAATTGTCGTGCGACATAGACCATAGCCAAGTTGGCAGACCACTGCAACCACGCCGGACAGATTTGTACTATCGCTCTTTGAAATTGATGACTGCCAGCATTTCGGCTCGATCTACTGGGTCGGCTTCGAGCTCGGCTATTTCGGCGGCCAAACGCTCGGGCTCCCTCAGGCGCAGCGCGGCGTCCTGGATTGCGTGACGAATTGCATCCGATTGCGACAAACCCATTTGTTGCAACTTGATCAATGCACGTCGCGTGTTTGTATCAAGTTCAATCGAGACAATTTTGGACATGTTGTTGAAGGTAGCAAACTCAATGCTGGTCAGGTCAAGTATCTCTCTAGGAGTCGGACGGAGACGACGTGAGCGACCTGCCGTCGGGATAGGTGACGCAGAGCTGGCGAGAATCGCCATGCAGTGACAACTTCCAACCGCCTTCATGCACACATCGATGGTGCTCGGGGCACAGGGGTATGAGATTGTGCATGTCGGTGGTGCCATCATCACGCCAATAACGAATGTGGTGCGGCTGGCACTGGGCATTGGGGATATTGCAATGATCAATGGCACATGTTGGGTACATGACCTCGAGCGCCTTGCGCTGGTAGCGAGTGGCAAGGCGCGTGGCGCGACCGATGTCGAGCACGACACCCTTTGAGTCGAGGACAACAGGAATGATTTCTGCTTCACATGCCATGCGCCGAATTGTCTCGATCGGCAACTCGACATCATGACCTGTATGAATCACTGACTTGTCGTGCAAGCCATGGGTGAGCGTATGCAAATCGATGACCACGGAAACTTCGGCGCGTGAGTTGGGTGACGAACTAGAGAGTGCAGAGCCATCGACGAGTGCAACAAGCGCTAGTGCTGCAAGGTGACCGTGCTTGCGGTCGTCAGTGGGGCAGTTGGTTGGCACCGCTGCGTGAAAGAGCTGTTCGACAGTGTTGTCGAGCCGGCCAATGAAGCGAAGACCGCTCTCGGGGTCGAGTCGGCCGTTGACACAAAACATGCCTGACTCGCGGTCGACCCAATGCTTGAGGGTGATGTCGGTGCGCTGACGCTCGAGAATGCTCACACCATCGTCGTTGTGGATACGAGCAACTTCACTCTTTAATGCACGGGCAAAATTGTCGGGCGTGGCATGAGTGGCAATGGTGTTGATCCAAGCTCCGCGGTCGGTGAGTTGTTGGCGCGCAGAGTCGTCGAGATGAAACGCAACTCGCGTGATGGCGTCGATGTGTGCAGAAGAAATGCGGCCATCTACAAAGGCCTGCTCGAGAGCAGGGAACTGTTGCAACGTATTGGCGCGATTGACCTCGCGGAATGCATCGGCGCGCGAGATGTTGCCGATAGTTGCGAGCACTTGTTGGGGAACAATGGACGGAGTAGTGGATGAAAGCGCCAATAATTGTCGAGTCAATTGCACTTTGTGGTGGTCGAGCCACGATTGCATGGATGCAACGTGGGTGAGTGCCAGGCGCACCTGTGGCTCAGTACCGGTCTCGGTGTGAAACGTATCGAGATAATCGATGCTTGAAGAAATGTCTAAAGGCGCGCCATGAAAGACGTCTATTGCGGTGTGCATTGGTGCCCCTGAATACCGAATCGAGCTAGAGGATCTAGCAGTTGGATTACGAGTGATTGAGAAATGAGGGGGAAGGACTTGTGTGCGACTGTAGAGCGGGGGTGTTACACGGTTATTTGTGTACTCTCGCGACAGCCGATATGTGGGTCAGCAGGGGATTGCTGGCTGTTGTAGGGGCAGATTGAAGATCCGCTAAGGATATTGGGGGAATGTTAAACGTTTGGGTGGAGAAATTCCTGCCAGCGAGCAGGCAGCCGTGACTACATTCCCGATGTCTTTTTCAGTTCGTGATACATCGTGTAGAACTTCATACTGAATGATGAGTCCATCGACTGCTGCCACAATGAAATTGGTTAGCTCAGGCAGGGTGATGTTTATCTTCTGATCTTGCAAAGATGCAGCAAAGATTTCAAGTGTTGACGATGCGTATCGTGCGTATTGCCATTCGGCAAGCCACTCAAACCCTTCGGTTCTTCTGCAAAAAATAGTGAGTTCATACTGCATCAGCTGCAAACCATCATCTCGTTGCACATAAGACCAGACGCCAAGGATTGCATCATTGATTGCTTGGGCGAGACCTTGCTTCGGGTCCACAGATCTGTGGAGAATTTTTTCAATCTCGAGTGTTATTGCCGCGACCACCGCGGTCAGCAATTCGTTTTTATCTTGGAATGCGTAATGAAACACCCCTTGGGTGGTTCCCGCTTCTTCTGCGATTCGCCGAGTTGTAGCACGTTCAAGACCCTCGCTGGACATCACCCTGATGGCTGCCTCGACGAGCTGCTCTCTGCGTTCTTGCGCACTAATTCGAGCCACGGCTTCAACACGTCCGATCACTGTTTGACATGGGGAGGAACCATCAGTATAGTTCTGGTCAATCAACTTGGTCACTTGACCAAGTTGTTTCGGTGGATCGGGGGTCGCTGTGGAGTCAACTGACGTAGTCGTCATTGGTGGTGGGCTAGCCGGTCTTACCGCAACCCGAGAATTGATGCGGAAAGGAATTTCTGTCATTCTCCTCGAAGCGCGCGATCGAGTTGGCGGGCGCACGCATTCCGTCGTTGAAAGTGGGGGCACTCTCGTTGAACATGGAGGGCAATGGGTTGGTCCAACTCAAGATCGAGTTTTGGCACTGATCGATGAATTAGGTCTAGAAACTTTTACGCAATACAGCGATGGCGAAAATCTGCAGTACTCACATGGAACACATCTTCGTTATCACGGCGCAATTCCAACAGGTGATCCAATGCAAGCTGCAGACCTTGTCGACGCGATGGTTGAACTGACTTCGAAGGCAATGGAGATCGATCCAAGTGCGCCATGGAATCATCCACTTGCTTCTTTTCTCGATTCGATGACAGTGGAAACATGGATTGCATCTCAGCAGTATTGCGATGGAGCAAAAGATTGGATTCGTACGCTCTGCCGGGCGCTTTTTCCCGCCGAGCCTGGCGAGATTTCCCTCCTGCATGCATTATTTTATTTCCGCTCAGGTGGTGGTGTAGAAAAAATGATTGGGACAATCAACAGTGCACAAGAAACTCGTGTTTCGTTGGGGGCGCAAGAAATTTCTAATCGACTCGCGCAACAATTGGGCGATCGACTGCGGCTCAATTCTCCTGTTGTGCGAATAGACCACACTGAAAGTGGTGCCGTGGTTCATCATGAACATGGTGTTATAGATGCCAAGAGAGTGGTTGTCGCAGTTCCTCTTGTGCTTGCAGGGCGAATTCGTTATTCACCACCAATGACTGGTGTCCGCGACCAGTTAACGCAGCGATCGTTTATGGGGTCGGTACTTAAAGTGCACGTCGTCTATTCGAGTCCATTTTGGCGAGAATCTGGTCTGAGCGGACACATCACGTCCGATACAGGGAAGGTCCAGATCACCTTTGATCAGAGTCATCCAGACCGATCCGAGGGAGTCATCGTTGGTTTCATGGATTCTCATTTGGGAAGAATTGCGACACAAATGTCTTATGAAGATCGAAAAGCGGAAGTAATTGCAGACTTGGTGCGACTGCTGGGTGAACAGGCTGCAAATCCAATTGCTTATTACGAAAAGGCTTGGATTGATGAAGAATATTCACGCGGCGCGTATGTGGGAATGATGACACCAGGTACATGGTCCACTCTCGGACCGCTGCTTCGCGAGCCAGTGGGTGTTATTCACTGGGCGGGAACAGAAACCGCAATCATTTGGAACGGTTACATGGACGGAGCGATTCGTTCAGGAGAGGATGCAGCAATACAAGTTTTATCCTCACTGAGTCGCGAGGAGATAATGAAGTGAGTGACGAAAAAGAAAAAATCTCTTCAAAAGAATTAGAGCAAGCGTTACGCGAATACGTAGATCGCGCAAACGCGAGTCCACGAGCTCGAAAGACGCTTGCTAATTGGACTTGTCGAATTCACATTCAAGCAGTCGATGTGGATGATGCAGCGTTTACATACATTGTTGAAAAGGGTCAGTCTCAGCCATTGGTGTTAGGCCTCGAAAATGTTCCAGACCTCATCGTGCGCGGTCAAAGTTTTGACCTGGCAGAAATATTTTGGGGCGATGCAAACCCGGTTTCTAACTACATGCAAGGTGCAATTAAAACTCAAGGCAGGGCAGACGATGTCATGCGACTTGATGCAATGGCGATGTTTATATTTCTCAACCAATGAAAGTGAGCTAAGAACATGAATGAGCAACAGACACTGAGCAGATCGCTTTCGCTGGGAGGTGCATCGGCTATTTCAACTGGCCTCGCATTTGCCGCCTTAAATTTTTTGGGTAGGGCACAGATGCTGGACTACATCAGTGGTCCGTTCGCATGGGTTGCTGTTTTGGCTGGAGGGGTATTGATCCTTGGAGTTCGGGCATGCTTTTCTGAACTTGATGGTATTTATCCAACCGCTGCAGGCATTCGACTGTGGATGGCTCGGGCTATGAATGACCGTCTTGCGCTCATCATCACGCTTACATACATGACGGCAATTGTGTTGGTTATTGCTGCAGATGCATTCATCATTGGAGAAGCAATGGCCTATGCCTTTGGCAACGGAAGGGTGCTCGCCGTGGTTTACGTGGCGCTACTTTTGGTTCTTGCAACCATTTTAAATCTAAGGGGAATCAAACTTGCTGGATCTCTTGAAAAAATAGTGACGTCAATTGTCGTTCTGGCAAGTATTGGAATTGGGATTACGGCAATTGTTAAGAGGGGACCAACACCGCCGAAGTTGATTGGTGGTGGTTCTCCGCTCCAAGCATTGATTCTCGGAATTTTCTTGTACACCGCATTTGAATGGGTGACAACAAACTCTGAAGAAGTTGTAAAGCCAAAAATTATTCCACGGGCAATGTTCATCGCAATATTTGTGCTTGCAGTGAGTCAGTCAATTTTTGCTGTTGCGATGGGTTTGAATCTTGGTGTAGATGGTCGCGCATCCGCCTATCCACAGTTATTGGTTGCAGAACAGACGATGGGCAACGTGGGAATGTTGCTGATGCTTGCTGTAACCGCGTTAACAGCAGTGAACACATTCAATGGTGGTTTCGTAACACTTTCCCGATTCATGTATGCGGTAGCACGTGAAGGGAAATTGCCGAGGTCGCTGACAACTCTTAATGATCGTGCGGTTCCAGTTGTGCCGGTCATTCTGCTTGGGGTCTCTTCGTTGGTTCTTGCTGTGGTTGTGGCAATTACAGGTGCATGGACAATGATCGTTTCAATGTGTGCAGCTCTTGAAATGATGATTTATGCCACTGCGGCGTTTGTGGTTTTCCGCCTCAGGAAGCGTCAAGCCGAAGTCGACCGACCATTCAAATTGTTGGGAGGTCGGCCGGTTGCAATAGCAATCATGATTCTGTTTGGGTTTTTGGCAGTTGTAAGTAGCACCACAGTTGGCAAAGAAACGAGTGCAACGCCACTCATCACATTGGCGGTGATCGCTGGAATAGTCGCGTTGTACGTATTCCTATATGTGCCGCGACTGGAAAAACGTGAGGCAGAAGAACTTGCAGCACGACGTGCTGCAAGAGCAGCAGCGCGCAACGCCTAAAAGCTATTGAGAACAATGGTTGGCAGTTAGATCTTGCCGAGGGCAGAAAACAGCGCTCGCACATTGTGGCCGCTGATGGGGACGCGATGACCAGTGCGACTGATGAAGCCCAACTGCACGCCTGTTGCTGGGTCGACAACTGTAAAAAGCTGTTCGTGTCCTGCTGCATCAACCACTACGTCGGTCAGAAGGGGAATGCCTGCTGCTGCGAGTGCTTGTTGTACGAAGCCGGCGTTGAGCACCTCAATTGCGATGTGTTGCACGCCCGAACCATGGGCATCCAAGTGCGCACGCACCGCAGGGTCATTGCCTGGGCCTACGAGCACAACAGTGACGCCACCGGCATCAGCTGTCACGATGTCGGCATCTTCGGTTGGAGTTATGGCAAAGCCAAGCGTTTTCAAAAACAATGAAGCAGATGAAAGATCGACGACTGCAACGACAACATGATCGATGCGCACTGCAACAGTGTCGAGCGCGCTGAGCAATGTGTCTGCAATTTTTACCGGCTCAGTGCTTCCACGATCGTGTGCGACTTCGATGCGATGTGTTTCGGAAAGCACGATGCGAAACAATTGTTCGGCAAAGTCGGCGTCAACTCCACTATTAATCGCCCATTGGCGTCGAGTGGTGAGTACTTCGCGCACACGCTGTGGCTGAATAACTGCGGTTGATGATCCGGCTTTGACTTCGGCTACTTCTCTGCACACTTCCATACGCTGGGCAAGCAAGGCAACAATCGCGGCATCTATCTGATCGATCTTCTCGCGGAGTTGTGGAAGATCGCGTGCCATTTATTTTCCTACCAATGAGCGCCACCATGAGCGCTTGGCTTGATGTGGCTCAACAAGTTTTGCAACATGCTTTGCAAGCACATCCATTTCGATGTTGACAGCGTCACCCGATTTGCGCACGCCCAATGTCGTGACTGCACAAGTGTGTGGAATCACAGCAACACGAAATGTGTCGGAGGTCAGATCAAATGCTGTGAGCGAGATGCCATCAACAGTGACCGAACCTTTTTCGACGATCAAGTGCATCAAGTCGCGCGAAATTCGAATGACCAAGTCTGGTGCGGGGGAGACAACATGCCCAACCGCATCAACGTGACCGAGCACCATGTGTCCACCCAATCGATCACCAAGCGCCATCGGACGCTCGAGGTTGACAACATCGCCGGCTTGCAGCGAACCAAGGTTGGTGCGCAAGTATGTTTCTTCGCTTACATCGGCATCCCAATACGACGAACCGTCGGTGGCCACGACGGTGAGGCAACAGCCATTGACCGCAATTGATGCACCAAGGCCTGAACCCTTGAGGGCGAGAGAAGCGTTGACCCGTAGGCGACTGCCATCTCGTTGGGCAATTGTGCCTAGTTCTTCGACGATCCCAGTGAACACAGCAATTCACACTACTTATATGGAGCCAGTTCACGACGCCAGGTTTTCGGGCGGACCCCGTATTACTTGGGTTTCTCCACCGATAGAGTGGTTATGTCCATTGGGGCTTCCTGCTCTGGTGTGATGCTGTTGGTCATCCGACTGATAGCGACCTCAACTTCTCGCAATTCGGCGAGAAAACGAAAGGCATTACTGTGGCTATTGCTGCAAAAAGCGACACGATATCCAAACACCGGATTCACGCAACCGATACAGGTTCCCCAGAAGTGCAGATTGCACTCTTGACAGAACGTATCAATCACCTTACCGAGCACCTAAAGAGTCACGATAAGGACCACCACAGTCGTCGAGGTCTCTTGATGATGGTTGGGCGTCGACGCCGCATGTTGGATTACGTAAAGGCTCGCGACATCGAGAAGTACAGAAAACTTCTCGAAGATCTCGGTCTGCGCCGCTAAGGCACGACAGTTCGGTAAACACATAACGAGCAACCGGGATTCGGTTGTCAGTCGCTGATAACGCAGCCAGTCAATTCGGACTGAAGTTGCGAGATTGCCGACTGGGAATCGATCTGGTTGCTCCTCCCC
>Ga0194049_1000739_pt1 | contig 10952 bp, 10 predicted proteins | sample JunL2225m_MetaG_FD_148665 | JGI IMG/M metagenome (GOLD analysis project Ga0194049, IMG submission 148665) | Anoxic zone freshwater microbial communities from boreal shield lake in IISD Experimental Lakes Area, Ontario, Canada - Jun2016-L224-25m | ecosystem: Environmental > Aquatic > Freshwater >... | reverse complement strand
GATGTATAGAAGGGGGGGGTTGGGAAAACTCACCCAATGGGTGAACGACTGAAACGCCGGTCATGCTTATATACATCAGCACGAACGGCGTTTTAGTCGTTCCACCTGCCGTTTTTAGGATAATTGATGTTACGCATTGACCTAGGCTGGAGCGTCAAAGCTTGCTTTGACAGGCAAAGCAAGCTTTGCCTTTACAGCCTCAAGTCAAAGCAAGCTTTGACGCTCCGTCGTGTCAGGCGATAAGTCATTGTCTCGTGGAGCTTTCACATCTGGATTTTACATAAGGATAATATAGTTATCATTTTATTGGCTTTTGTCCTGACGGTTTTTCTTATCAAGGCTTCTTACAAGCCTGCAATGGTAATCGGGCTGCTTGATATTCCGGATGGACGTAAAAATCACTCAGGTGAAATACCCCTAACGGGTGGATTGGCAGTTTTTCTTGCAGTCACCATACAGCGTTTTCTATATCTATTAGTTACCTATTTAATGTATATCCATGTCGGCAAAGGGTTGCCGACCTACTGTGGAATAAGGGCCGTAGGGCGGCAACCCTTTGCCGCCAACGATAAACAAAGTAATCAATCGACATTAAAAACGCTGTATGCTTGGAAGACCATGAAGCTGATCAGAATTGTCCATGATAAATGGAACAGAAGAAAAACTCAGTTTCATGAAACTGCCTGAAGATGAGCAAAAGCCTATTTTGGACAATCGTCCCTTGCTCCATAGTTGATTATGCATAACTTAGGCGGGCTCCCACGTCTGCTGTCTCATTTTTCCAGACGGAGACGCTGGCAGCTTGCCGGGCTGTTAGTCATCATGCTCCTCAGCACAGTGGCCGAATTGGCAACTTTGGGCGCAGTGCTTCCCTTTCTGAGTTTGCTGACAGAACCAGCTTTAGCGACTAAATACCCCCTGTTGGGTGAATCATTCGTCATGCTAGGGTGGAACCCCACCGAAAGCATTCTCCTTCCTGTCACGGTTTTGTTTGCCAGTGTTGCCATCTTTGCAGCAGTCATACGCATCCTTCTGTCTTGGGTCAGCTTCAAATTTTCCTTTGGCTTGGGTGTCGATCTGAGTGTGCAAATTTTCCGCCGGATGCTATACCAACCCTTCAGCTTCCACCTATCGCGCAACACCAGCGAAATCATTGCCGGTATTGGCAAAGTCCAGTCGGTTGTTTCAAGTGTCATCAACCCTCTGGTCCAGACCATCATCTCGCTCGTGCTTTCTTTATCCATTCTTGGTGCATTGGTGTACATTGACCCGCTCACCGCACTCGTGGCCGGGCCGGGGTTTGCGCTAATTTACATTGTGGTCAGCATCGTCACCCGCCGCCGGTTACATGCCAACGGCAAAATATGTGCTGACAACGAAACAAAACGGATGCAAGCCATCCAAGAGGGTTTGGGCGGCATTCGGGATATCCTGATTGACGGGACACAGGAAATTTTCATCAATCGCTATTGGAAGCTGGACGCCTCCCAACGTAGCGCACAAGCGTCCAATAGTTTTATTAGCCTGGTGCCGCGCTATCTGATCGAAAGCATCGCCATGGTGTTGATTGCCATATTATCCTATTGGTTAAGCTTAAGGGCGGGTGGATTGTCCGCCGCGCTTCCAGCTTTGGGTGCATTGGCTATAGGCGCACAAAAGCTCATGCCGCAAATGCAATTGATCTTCACCGGGTGGGCGCAGTTAAGCGGCAGCCGTGCCCTGTTGCACGATGTGGTCGAATTGCTCGACCAGCCCATCCCCAAAGAATATGCTCAAATCGCACCGAGCGACCCGCTAAAACTGGCGCATGGCATCAATCTGCACAAGCTGGGCTTTCGCTACCGCAAAGACACCCCGGATGTCATCCGGCAATTGAGCCTAAACATCCCGCGTGGCAGCCGGGTCGGCTTCATTGGCAAGACCGGGAGTGGCAAAACCACCTTGGTTGACCTTATAATGGGCCTATTGGAACCGACCAGCGGCAGCATCAAGATTGATGGTGTGCCGCTCACCCGCGCCAATCGTCGCGCCTGGCAGGCTTGCATTGCCCACGTTCCGCAGTCGATCTACTTGGCTGATGCTACAATAGCGGAAAACATCGCCTTTGGCGTGGACCCGAGCCAGATCGACCAGCAGCGGGTACGGGAAGCGGCCCAAAAAGCCCAGCTTGCAAGTTTCATTGAAACATTGCCCGCGCAATACCAAACCGAAGTGGGCGAACGCGGGGTGCGGCTATCGGGCGGGCAATGCCAACGCATAGGCTTGGCCCGCGCCCTTTACAAGCAAGCAGACATTTTGGTTATGGACGAAGCAACCAGCGCATTGGATGACGCAACAGAAAAAGCCGTCATCCAGGCGATTGATTCACTGGGGAAAGACATCACCGTATTGATGATTGCCCATCGGGTTTCCACGCTCAACAGTTGCGACTGTATTTTTGAACTCAAGAACGGAACGCTGTGGCGTGAAGGCACTTATCAGGAATTGATTCAGAAAAGAAATCTCGCGCATCCCGCGCCCAAAACCATTAACAGTGTGACAGCCAATGTTTAAGGATAAATCCATACTCATCACCGGCGGAACCGGCTCCTTCGGCAAAGCCTTCGTCAAAACCGTGCTGGAGCGTTGCCCCCCCATCAAGCGTCTGGTCATCTACAGCCGCGACGAACTCAAACAGTTCGAGATGTCGCAACACTTCACCGAAGCGCACTATCCGGCCTTGCGCTACTTCATCGGCGATGTCCGCGATGCCGACCGTCTACGCCGTGCCTTGGAAGGCATAGACACCGTCATTCATGCCGCCGCGCTGAAACAAGTGCCGACTGCCGAATATAATCCTTTTGAATTCATCAAGACCAACGTCTTGGGCGCGCAGAATGTCGTCGAAGCCTGTCTGGACACGGGTGTCAAGCGGGTGGTGGCCTTGTCCACCGACAAGGCCGCAGCGCCCATCAATCTGTATGGGGCAACCAAGCTCTGTTCGGACAAGCTGTTCACCGCAGCCAACAACATCAAGGGGCATCGCGATCTGTTTTTCAGCGTGGTGCGCTATGGCAATGTCATGGGTAGCCGTGGCTCGGTGATCCCGTTCTTTCTGGAACGCCGCAAGACCGGGGTGTTGCCGATCACCGACCCCGCCATGACCCGCTTCAACATCGGCTTGCAAGAAGGCGTGGACATGGTATTGTGGACGTTGGAAAATGCCAAGGGCGGCGAGATTTTTGTGCCGAAAATCCCCAGCTATCACATCACCGACGTGGCGAAAGCCATCGGCCCGGAGTGCGAATATCCCATCGTCGGCATCCGCCCCGGCGAAAAAATTCATGAGGAAATGATCACTTCCAGCGACAGTTTTAATACCGTGGACATCGGCAACTACTTCGCCATCCTGCCCACGGCCGGGGCGCATTCGGTCGAAAGCTATTGTTCAACTTACGGAGGCCAGCCTGTTCCGCAGGGTTATGCCTACAATAGCGGAACCAATCCGAATTTTCTGACGGTGGAGCAGTTGCGTTGCCTAATTAGCGAACATGTCAACAGCAATATGGGAGAAGTGGTTGATGGTTGATATAAAAAGTCTCCGTGATGCTTACCAACGTGGCGAAAACATAACACAAAAATTAAATGAATCTGGTCTAAATACATTACAAGGAATAGAAGTTGCCTACGATTTACAGGCAGGTAGTTATGTTCAAGGGGTCTATAAAGATTTAAAAGGATTTAAAGCCTACACCACTGAAATGGGTGAAATTCTAAAAGATCATGTGTGTTCATTGGATTCTGTCCTTGATTGTGGAACGGGTGAGTTAACTACATTATCCGGTATAAGTCATTATCTACCCAATGATATAGGACTTTTAGCTTTTGATTTATCGTTGAGTCGCATCAATGTGGGTCGTCGTTTTGCTGCCCGCGCAATGAGGGGTGATCTTGCCGTTAAGCTAAGAACTTTTGTTGCAGCGATAGATAGAATACCACTTTCAGATAAATCGGTTAATGTCGTTATGACTTCACATGCGCTTGAACCTAATTATGGTCGTGAACAGCAACTGTTAAAAGAGTTATTCAGTGTAAGTTGTAGGGAGGTTATCCTTTTTGAGTCCTCTTGGGAAAATAATACAGATGAGGGGCGTTCTCGTATGGAGCGACTGGGATATATTCGCGATCTTCCCAAACATATTAAGGCAGCAGGAGGCTGTCTTAAGTGTTCCCATTGCAGAATATTAGCAATCCGCTTAATCCAACAAATTGCTATATCTATTGAGGTTAGTGAAGGGGATACCAATCAATCAAAAATCGACATTCCTTTTGTGTGTCCAATATCGGGTGAAAATTTAAATCATTTTGGCAATTATTTGTGGAGTGAATCTGGTGGATATGCATATCCAATAATCGAAGGCATTCCTATACTGAGAGACAAGTATGCTATATTAATGACCTTAAAGTGATTATAAAATATGATCGCCTAATGGTATCAAAAAAAATGAGCCATAATAATGGCTAACTTGCAGCTTGAAGACTTGCCGCACTACACTTATGACGACTACGCGCAATGGGAAGGCCGCTGGGAATTGATTCATGGTGTGGCCCATGCCATGAGTCCTGCCCCCGGCATTGCCCACCAAGTCATCAGCCAGCACATTGCCAGCCAATTGGAACGTGCATTGGAGCCTTGCGAAGAATGCCATGCGCTACTGCCCGTGGACTGGAAAATAGATGAAGAAACGACGGTTCAGCCAGACAATCTGGTGGTGTGCGGGGAATTGCATCCAACCGCCTATCTGAGCAAAACCCCCACGCTGATTTTTGAAATACTGTCCAAATCCACGGCGAAGAAAGACCGCATCACTAAATTCAACCTCTATGAACGGGAAGGTGTGCGGCATTATGTCATTGTCGATCCCATTGAAAGCATTGCCAAAATTTATCAGTTGCAAGACGGTCGCTATGTCAAACGCCTGGATGCCAGCAAGGATACCGTTGAATTTGATTTGGGCAAATGCAATATTGTCTTTGATTTTGCCAAAATATGGTTAAAGATGTAAGTGCAGTGAAGTAGGCCGGAATAAGCCTGTCCAGAGCATAGTCAAAGGGGTCGCACCGCGACCGTTTCCGGCATATAGATGACTGCGGAAGTAAATCCACATTCAATTTGCCTTCACCCAAGCCTCTCCCGAAGGGCGAGGGAGTTTAATGTTGCTTTATTTCCGCGGAGCCACCCTATAAACTGGGCAATGTTTGCCGGAAACGCCCATAAACGGGCTTATTCCGGCCTACGCTGTCTATCGTTACCAAACTCCGATGACCCTTGTTATACTGATTGCATGAACCACGACCACAGCTACAAACTCTTGTTTTCCCATCCTGAGATGGTTGCCGACCTGTTGCGCGGCTTCGTCCATGAGGATTGGGTGAAGGATTTGGACTTCGCCACTTTGGAGCGTGTGGGCGACGGCTATGTCACCGACGACCTGCGCGAGCGGTTGGATGACATCGTGTGGCGGGTGCGGCTCGGGCCGGAATGGCTCTACGTCTACCTGCTGATCGAATTCCAATCGAAGGTCGATCCCTTCATGGCGGTGCGAGTGCTGGCCTATCTTGGCCTGCTCTACCAAGATATTATTCGCACTGGCGGCTTGACGGCAGATCGCCTCTTGCCGCCCGTGTTGCCCATCGTACTTTACAATGGCAAGCCGCGCTGGACGGCGGCGACGGAAGTTGCCGAACTGATTGCAGCCGCGCCAACAGGATTGGACCGCTACCGTCCACACCTGCGCTATTTATTGCTAGACGAGGGCCGCTATGCCGACAACGAACTTGCCCCGTTGCGCAACTTGGCAGCGGCACTATTCCGCCTAGAGAACAGCCGCACCCCGCAGGACGTGGAACAGGTGTTGACCGCTTTGGTCGAATGGCTGAAGGCACCCGGACAAGACTCGCTGCGCCGGGCGTTCACCGTGTGGCTGAAGCGGGTGTTACTGCCGGGGCGCATGCCCGGAGTGGACTTCAACAATCTTAATGATTTGCAAGAGGTGAACAGCATGTTGGCAGAAAGAGTAATCGAATGGACTGAAGAATGGGAGCAACAAGGGATAAAAAAGGGCATCGAAAAGGGCATCGAAAAGGGTTTGAAACAAGGCATGGAAAAAGGCATGGAAAAAGGCATGGAAAAAGGTGTGCAAAAAGGCGAGGCGGCACTGCTGTTGCGCTTGATGGAATTGCGCTTTGGAAACTTGGATGAAACGATACGCAGCATGTTGCAATCCGCCGATGCAGAAACCTTGCTTAGGTGGGGTGAAAAGGTATTGGTTGCTCATTCGGCGGAAGATGTTTTAAGGGATTGAAACGTATTACTGCATTCCAGTGAAGTAGAAGGCTGGAATAAGCCCGTTTACGGGCGTTTCCGCCATAAAAGATGGAGGTCGGGCAGTCCAAGTTTACAACGCGACAAATGTAATACATTGTTTGACATCCGCGTCGGTCACTGGGCATAATGTCCGCTTCGCAAGCACAAAAATTAGATGACTATGGAACTTGTGATCCGCAAATTTGGTAACTCAACCGGGCTGACACTTCCTTCGGCTTTGCTACGCGATTTGGGGCTGGCAGTGGGCCAAGTTGTGTCACTCCAACAAACCGAAGACGGCGCATTAATGCTGCGTGTAAAAGCCACGCGCAAAAAATACTCCGCCAAAGAGTTGAACGCACTGTGTAATTTCAATGCACCGATGCCGGCAGACCTTGAAGCCTGGGATAATCTGAAACCCGTAAGAAATGAAACGCTATGACGCGAACTCGCGCCTTCAGGCAAGGCGACATCGTGCGAATTGACATAAACCACAGATGATCCCCTACGGTCGCCAAGACATCACCCAAACGGACATTGATGCCGTCATCGCGGTATTGCGCTCGGATTATTTGACCCAAGGGCCAATGGTTCCGCGTTTCGAGCAGACGGTGGCGCAATATTGCGGAGCGAGCCATGCTATCACGGTGAACAGTGCGACCTCAGCATTGCACATTGCCTGTTTGGCGCTTGGCTTAGGTCCGGGCGATTGGCTGTGGACCAGCCCGATCACTTTCGTCGCATCGGCCAATTGCGGGTTGTATTGCGGGGCAAAAGTCGATTTCGTCGATATCGACCCGCGCACCTACAACCTCTGCCCGCAAGCACTGGAACGCAAGCTCATCGTTGCAGAACGCGAAGGCTGTCTGCCGAAAGTCGTCGTGCCGGTGCATTTATGCGGACAACCCTGCGACATGCAAGCCATCCATGCCTTGTCGCAACAATACGGTTTCAAGATCATCGAAGATGCGTCCCATGCCATTGGTGGAAAATACCAAGGCGAACCTATCGGCAACTGCCGTTACAGCGACATTACCGTATTCAGCTTCCATCCAGTAAAAATAATCACCACCGGCGAAGGCGGCATGGCCCTGACCAATGATATAATATTGGCTGAACGCATGGCCTTGTTGCGCAGCCACGGCATCACCCGCGACCCGGCTCTGATGACCCATGCACCGGACGGCCCTTGGTATTATCAACAGATTGATTTAGGTTTCAACTACCGCATGACGGACATACAGGCCGCGCTAGGCATCAGCCAGATGGAACGCTTGGATGAGTATGTCGCCCGCCGACATGCATTGGCACAGCGTTATGACGAACTGCTGGCCGATATGCCACTGACCACGCCTTGGCAGCATCCCGATAGTTATTCCGGTCTGCATCTTTATGTGATCCGTCTGCATTTGGATAAAATCAACGCGACACACCGACAGGTGTTTGAGGCGTTGCGGGAACAAGGCATAGGGGTCAATTTGCATTACATACCTATTTATCAGCAACCCTATTATCAGGCGATGGGCTTTCAACAAGGCTATTGCCCGGAAGCAGAACAGTATTATGCAGAAGCGATTAGTTTGCCGATGTATCCGACGTTGAGCGAAGCCCAGCAAGTTCAGGTTGTTAAATCATTGAATAAGGTTTTGTAAAGATGAAACTCGCCATCATCCCTGCCCGTGGCGGAAGCAAAAGGATTCCACGCAAGAATATTAAATTGTTTTGCGGCAAACCGATGATTGCTTGGTCAATTGAAGCAGCACAGGAAGCAAAGCTTTTCGACCACATCGTGGTTTCCACCGATGATGAAGAGATTGCCGAAGTGGCTAAATTGCATGGTGCAGAAGTGCCTTTTATGCGACCCGTGAACCTTTCGGACGATCATACTAGCACATCCCCGGTAATCGCGCATGGGATTAACTGGTATCGTTCACAAGGTAACTTGCCAGATTTGGTCTGCTGTATATATGCAACTGCACCCTTTGTTTCTGCTGAGGATCTGCAACGAGGCTTAAAAACACTCAACGACAGTAGTGCGGATTTCGCTTTCTCCGTCACCACTTATGCATTCCCTATTCAACGGGCAATCAAATTGACACAAGAGGGGCGAGTCGAAATGTTTCAGCCTGAATATTTCAATACCCGCTCGCAAGACCTTGAAGAAGCTTTTCACGATGCCGGTCAATTTTATTGGGGGCGAGCAGAGGCTTGGTGCTCCAATAAACCTATTTTCTCCGTTGATTCGGCTCCAGTAATCTTGCCCCGTCATCGAGTGCAGGACATTGATACTCCAGAAGATTGGATAAGAGCGGAATTAATGTTTAGGCTATTGAATCCTCAGATGAACTAATAAAAATCAAGTATAAATGATATGAATAAACATTTTAGAACAGACCAAGAAGTTTTTTGGGCTGAGGAATTCGGGAACGAATATATTAATAGGAATGATGGAAATGAAGCAATAGCTTCCAATCTCGCCTTATTTGCTCGCGCATTACGAAAGTACGCATTCAATTCATAATTGCATTGAGTTTGGGGCAAATATTGGATTGAACCTGATAGCACTTAAACATCTATTTCCAAATATAGAACAACATGCCATTGAAATTAACTCACAGGCTGCGGAAAAGCTCAGTCAAGTCATCCCCCCCACCCACATATTTAATACTTCAATCTTAGAATTTCAACCCACTCGGACTTGGGATTTGGTTTTGATTAAAGGTGTACTTATCCATATTAACCCTGATTGGCTGCCCCAGATTTATGATACGTTATACCAAGCCACAAAAAATTATTTACTGCTCTGTGAATACTATAATCCTAGTCCAGTACAAATCAATTACCGTGGTCATAATGAACGACTTTTCAAACGAGACTTCTGCGGGGAAATGCTAGATCGATACAGCGACCTGAAACTTGTGGATTATGGCTTTGCTTACCGACGCGACCCTAACTTTCGGCAAGACGATGCTACTTGGTTCTTGATGGAAAAGTGCCGTGGATGGGCTGAGCTTGTGAAGCCCATCAGTCGCGCATGATGCGCCTCCTTACGTCGGCGCATCCTACGGCCCTCTTCTCTATTTATTAGGTGAGTAATGCGCATTTATCTGGATATATTCTGCTTCAATAGTCCCTATGATGACCAGACACAGCCGCGTATCAGAATAGAAACCGAAGCAAAGATTGTGATTCAGCAAAAAGTTAAGAATGCGGAATGCGAGCTACTTTGGTCTTCGATTCTTGATTTCGAATGTGCAAAGAACCTATATGAAGAGCATCGAATCGCCATACTCATGGTATGAAAACTGAAGCTGAAATCCGAGTTGCCGGAATGCATGCGCTCATTGGTGCTTTGGGCATAGTGGAAGCGGAGTGTTTCCTAATGGCTGTATCTCGTGAACGATTTGATTATACAGAATGGCGTCGTCGCGGCTTACCGGATTTGCCATTAGATGAATTGGCTAGACAGGCGAATCTTGAAGCAGAAAAAAACTCGGGTTTCAATGGTGAAAAATAACTCAACCCACACATGAACATCGCCATCCGCACCGACGCATCTCTGCAAATTGGCACAGGCCATGTCATGCGTTGCCTGACATTGGCTGATAGGTTCAAGATGACAGGTGCAGTATGCACATTCATTTGCCGCGAACATCCTGGTAATTTGCTTGATTTAATCCGTCAGCGAGGTCATGAAGCCATCGGCCTAGTTACCGACATATCAACTAGTTCAAAGCACAACACCACTCAACTGGCTCACGCCGCATGGTTGGGAACGGATTGGATAACCGATGCCGAACAAACCCGTGCGGCACTGGGGGATACAACAGCCGATTGGTTGATCGTTGACCATTACGCCCTTGATGCCCGTTGGGAGTCTGCGCTCAAGTCGCACTATCATAAATTGATGGTGATTGACGATTTGGCTGACCGTATGCATGATTGTGATGTTTTGCTTGATCAAAACATGACTCAAGGCATGGAGGCTCGTTATCAGGGCAAAGTGCCGACAAATTGCACTTGTCTGATTGGGCCGCAATATTCACTGCTGCGACCGGAGTTCAACGCGCTTCGTGCGTCCAGTTTAGCCCGTCGAAAATCGCCTGCTTTGGAACGCTTATTGATTTGCATGGGGGGCAGCGATGCCGAAAATGAAACCGGCAAGGTCATTGCCGGAGTCAAATTATCAAAAAGAAACTGGAAACACATTGATGTTGTCATTGGGCAGGCGTATCCTTATATTGAACAATTAAAAGAAAGTCTTGCCAATCTTTCACCCGCTACCTTACACATTCAAACGTCCAATATGGCAGAATTGATGGTTGCTGCTGATTGGGCGGTGACGGCGGGCGGTAGCATGACGTGGGAGAAATGTGTGCTTGGATTGCCTAGTCTGGTCGTGATTTTGGGCGAGAATCAAAGCCCCATCGCAATCAAGATGCATGAACTCGGTGCGCAAAAAACCTTGGGCATTGCTTCTAATCTCACTCCAGCCGATTATGCGAGACATCTGGATGAAATTCAAATCCATGAATTAGCGGCAATGATTGACCGGGCCAGTGCCATCTGCGACGGAACCGGCATCGAAAAAGTTCTGAACCTTCTT
>Ga0194049_1000737_pt1 | contig 10969 bp, 15 predicted proteins | sample JunL2225m_MetaG_FD_148665 | JGI IMG/M metagenome (GOLD analysis project Ga0194049, IMG submission 148665) | Anoxic zone freshwater microbial communities from boreal shield lake in IISD Experimental Lakes Area, Ontario, Canada - Jun2016-L224-25m | ecosystem: Environmental > Aquatic > Freshwater >... | reverse complement strand
GTCATGGCTGACCGCATTGTCCAACAGCCGGGAAAGGCCGGTCGCGGTGGTCTGCGCGAACGAACTGATCAGGTAGTCGCTGTACAAATCTAAAAGAGGGTTTTTCATGGGACACGTTTCCAATAAGCCAGATCAACAGCGGCATTTTATGCCTTTATCAATGCCCGTGCGTAACATCAGTCAATATTTATTTTTGAAAACGTGTCGAACCCAAACAAAATGGCAAATCGCGGGTTGAGATATATTTCATAATTCATTGATTCATCCCTGCCGCCGCCATATAAAAGCTGTCCAAAATACCGCTTGCCGTGGTCAACAACGTCTAAAACACCGCCGCATAGCCGTACAATGACGCTGTGAAGCCGTTTATAATTCTCCGCTCCATCCGTTATCCCTAACGCTTTCAAAAGCTGATATGCCGAAAACGTCACGGCAGTACCCATGGGAAAATTCCGCGATATATTTAAGATTTCAAGGTAAACATCAAGGTCAGATTGATCGAACTGTTTTCCTGTAAATAATATTTTCAGCCCTGTAACACTAAAAACTTCCTCTCCTTCGATGAAACGCCGGTTTTCTTTTCCGTTGCTGCTCAGTGCAGGAAAGAGTGCCGACCGAAAAAGGGCGTTCGGTGCTACCCTGTACTCTTCACCCCAACAAACGGGGAATTGCACGGGTACGATTTCCTCTTTTTTTGGCTGTTGTGTCGGCTCCGACATGGGGATTTCGCAATCGAGTTCATATCTCCCCAGGTTGACGAACGCCTGTACGGCACTCGGTGACATACCACCTGCTAGTGCTTCACTTGCTTTTTTTTTCATTTTTTTAGATCCTTTAGAAAGTGAAGAAGTGGGTTGGGTGGTTCATAATCAGTAGTAAACTGAGCAATATTCCTTTCCCTTCGTTCTCTCGCAGAGAGTACGGCCAGTTCATCATAGTCCTTTTCGGGTTCTTGTTCAGTTTCCTCGTTTTTTGGGGGTTCTTGAACAGTGCTTGCCTTGGCTTTGTTGGGTACTGATGGTTTGCCCCGTTTTTTACGAATTCTTTTTAATGCCGAGTAAAAGGTTTCTGGTTTCATTTCAAGGCCAAGCGTGGCGAGTTCTTCAACCACGGCAGACCTGGAAACACCGGCAGCCAAGGCCGCTTCAATGTCGTCAATGACATCTAGCAGACGAGAAGCCGTAGAGCGTTTTTCATCATTGGTGGCAAGTGCGCGGAGCCGTTCTGATGCTATTTTCCTATCCATTTTTTCCCTCCGATAAGAGATATTTCATGCTTTTACCCCTATGTTGAATTTTTTTGACTTAGCATAAACCTTTTCAACTTTATATTCAGCCTTTTTTGAACTTTATATGATCTTTTAATGGACTCTGATTGATCTTTATAGACTTGTACAGACTATGATGCGCTTTTCATAGACTGATTAGAACCTCCAATGAACCGAAAAGCGGAAGGGGGGAAATCTAAGGCAGGATAGGCGTAAACGCCGCCATTGTGCTACAACAGCCCCCTGCCCACCCCCACGATTGAGCCGCCGAACAGACGAGACTAGCGACCGCGCCAGCGAGAGTCTGTCTCGGCTGTGAGGCGGCAATCTCTTGTGGAGTAAAACCCTCCCCCCGAACCCCCTCCAAAAAGCAAGAGCCAAAGCTGAGCCTGTGGACTTGTGGTTGGGAGTCCCAGGACGGGTTTTCTCCCGGTTTCCCCCCGTGGGGAATGTCTGCAAGCCACGCCAGCCAAGAGCTGCGGATGATTCCTGCGCTACGTCTCTTTTTCCGCAGGGGCGGAAGAAAGAGACGCAGCCAATCCGATGGGCAGGCCCGCCATGCCCGGTCGGACCGGGAACGGCTCCGGCAGGGGCGACGTCCTGTAAGAGTTTTTATCCGTTTGTGCAACATCACCCAAGATAGCGATATTTCATGCGCTCGTTTTTAGACAAATTTGTTAGACGCGCAAGACTTTGTTTTTGATAATTTTATTTTTTGTCTAAAAAACCTTCGGTTTGTGGCGCAAAAAGTTGCGGAATTCATGTACAAGATGTTGTACAATAAAACGCTATAGCCGAAAAAACTCTGTATTCAACATTCAAAGCCAGTGGGAGTAAATATGTAGCCGCTCAATACACAACTAATTAAGAGAACAGAATAACTAACTAGGTTATACAAGTAGTACTTAATATTATGAATATTTTAACTTTTAGCGAAGCACGAGCCAGCTTGAAGACAGTGATGGATGATGTTTGCAAAGACCACACTCCAGCCGTTGTTACCCGTGTAAGTGGTGATCACGTTGTGATGTTGTCTCTGGCTGATTTCAATAGCATAGAGGAAACAATGTACCTCCTTAGTTCTGCGAATAATGCCAGTCGTTTAATGGAATCCATTGCGCAGCTTAAAGCTGGTAAGGCTCAACCACGAGACCTAATCCGCAATGACAAGCAAGAAGAGCAAAAACAAGAACCAAGCTAAAAATAGCGTAGTTTCATGGACTCAAATCGCATGGGATGAGTACCTTTTTTGGCAAAAAGAAAACCAAAAGATAGTAGATGAAATAAATGATCTAATAGAGGAATGCAGACGCAGTCCATTCAAGGGAAGAGGAAAGCCAGAGCCTCTGAAAGGAAACCTAACAGGTTTCTGGTCTAGGCGAATCACTAAAGAACATCGTTTAGTTTATTTACCGGAAGACGGGGAAATTTATGTAGTATCATGCCGTTATCATTATTAGGTATATAAACCCTAGGGGAGTTTAAATAAAATCCCCAATTTTTTTACATAAATTTGTTAGGCATTAAATTCTCTGCGATTTGACTTTTCCAGATATTAATTCTGTCTAAAAAAACCTTCTTTTTTTAGACAACTAGCCAGTCCAAGGGCAAAATCCGGCCTTACCGCCTTGACAGGCCGATGGGGAACGCGCAACAGTTGCGCTAACCCCACAATGAAACGATTTACAACCCCATGCATTACACCCTAGGCCAAGCCGCCAAGGCGACCGGAATCAGCAAGCCGACCCTTTCAAGGGCGATCAAAAGCGGCAAGCTATCAGCACAGAAGCAGCCGGACGGCTCTTTTTTAATCGACCCATCCGAACTGTACAGGGTTTACCCCATCGTTACGGCAACCAGTAACGACAACAGGGATATGAACCAATCTGAAACACCAAACAACCCCAAGCCGTTACAGGCTCAACTTGAAGCGTTGCGCGAGGAACGGGAGCGCGAGAGGCGGCAGCTACAGGCCACCATTGACGATCTACGCGGAAGGCTGGACGAGGAGACCGCCGAGCGCCGGCAGAGCGCCGGAGAAATCCGCCGCCTTACTCTGCTACTCACCGACCAACGCCAGCCCACGGCAGCGCCACAGGCCGAGCCGGAGCCATCCCCGCCTACCGTGCGCCCGTTTCTCTGGCTTGCCCTTGCCGCTGCTATGGGCGGCGCTTTGTGGTATGTGTGGCCGTTGTTTGGCGGTAGGCAATTGCCGGTTGGATTTATCGGTTTATGACTGACGGGGTGGACCCGTAAGCGCGGCAAGGCCGGGCAATTCCCCTTGCCTGGCCCCGCCGGCCGGCGGCCAACGGGCGCTATGGTCACAGGGGTGCCAAAAACCCTGTGAGGGGTTGTAAGCCCAAACCGGCGGAATTTGTCCAATTCGCTAAACGGGTTGCCCCAACAGTCTTATCAGGGTGTTTTTGACTGAAGCCGCGAAAAGTCCCACAGCGTCCAAAACTGGCAAATGTCTCTCTCATAATGCCCAGCCGTAGCGTCACCCATCTGCCATCTTGGAAAGAACGTCCATTGTCTACATGCCCGGTTTTGGCGGTAGTGCGCTTGGCGCTTGTGTCGGAAAACATTTGTTTTATGACACCGCCGTTCTCCCGCCAAAATTGCCTTTAAATTGCCTCTAAAAAGATACGAAAAACCATGTCGCAAATGGCTAGTGTGCGGAAACCAGTGCTTTATGGTTTTACGACAGTTTTAACCCGGTTTTCCGTTCCGTTGCTCCCCAAACCCCGACTTTGAGATGCCGGACAAATTCCGCCGGTTTGGGCTTACAACCCCTGTGAGCGTTTATGTCCGTTTGTGCAAACACACCCAGATTTAGGTGGTTTTGCACCGCCAGTAACACGCGAAGGAAATTAACGCAACGGAACCCTCCAATTTTGGGTGTAAGCCAAAACCCCGCACCATTGGGAACCAGCCAAATGCACGGCGTTACCGCTTTCTTTGCATAGATTTAGGTAATATTCACCATCTATTTTGGTAATACATCACAGAATTTTGTTATTAAAATAATTAATATGTATATAACCGGTATCCAGAAGATGCCATGATTGGAATCGGCTTCAAAGCTCCATTTTTAACTTTAATAATAAAGTAAACTGTGAGCTTATTTCTTAATGCTTAAATTTGGAGCATATTGTAATGAACAAGAAAATAATGCAAGCGATCTCTGCAACATTGCTTCTTGGAGCTATGTTAAGTTTTTCAAACTTTTCCTACGCTTATGAAGTTTCATATGAACGTCAATCCTATGGGGTTAGCCCATGGGGTTACACTGTAGCCATCCCAGAACAGGATATTGCCTATCTTTGTGGCGATTTTGATGGCTGTACGCTTAGAATGGGTATGTACAATTGGGATGGAAGTGGCCGGACTGCTTCACGCGAGTCATTGTTTTACTACAATAGTTCTACTAAAACATGGCGTGCCTCTGCGGGCGATACGGCTGGCTTAAATGGTAATGGAGTAACGGAACATGTCATGCAAGCTTGGTCCTGCTATTTTACCGATGGTCAGTACTCTGGATTTTCCGATTTAGGCGATTATAACCCGAATTTTGGTTTGCTGTCTTGGAACCAATATTATGCTAGTTGTAGATTAACTATTATAGATTAATCGAAAGGCTAGGGCAATTGCCATAACCGAAGGGCGACACTAAGACACTAGTTACAAATTAGTGTCTTAGTGATAAGCTTAACTATAGTTTTAGGTGAAACCGATGAAAAACTACTTCAATAAGAATGCACTGCTGTTTGGTTTTGCATTTATATCATTAATATCAGCGGGCGTATATTTTACTTACCCTGAGTTCAATACACCTTTTTCACATGATAATTCAGATCATGCAGACATCATATCTAAAGACAATGAAATATCAGTAAAGCTTAATAATCAAAAACTTAAGCAACAAATGATTGATCTTAAAGATAAGGATTTTGCTTTATCCGAAAAAAATGATCAGCCTAGTCCGACAGAACCTGAAACCGCAATTACGCCAGTTCCAGATGATAATTTCAATGCTCCTGCGGTAGGCGAATATGCAGACCAGATCAATCAACAGGATATTATTGCCAAAGCCAAATCAAAAGGCTACCAAGCTCCGTTGACAGAGCAAGAATCAGCCATACCGCCCATTTCAAATAAGGATATCAGTGCTAAATCGACGGGCGAATATGCAGACCAGATCAATCAACAGGATATTATTGCCAAAGCCAAATCAAAAGGCTACCAAGCTCCGTTGACAGAGCAAGAATCGGCCATACCGCCCATTTCAAATAAGGATATCAGTGCTAAATCGACGGGCGAATATTCAGACCAGATCAATCAACAGGACATTCTTGCTAAAGCCAAGCTTGAAGGTTACCCTTCCCCTGAAGGCCATTAACGGGGCTTGCTTGATTTTAAGTTGATTGGGTGTTAATCAACAAAAGGCTCTAAAGTTTCACGTGATTTTAGCTAACCTATTGTCCAGAAAGGTCTACAGACGATTTTCGATCTCTCAAATTATGGCTGCTTTTAGATGTGGTTTTTTGAGAACTTACAACCCGATGGTGCGTTGCGGGTTTGCGCTGAATTTGAACCGCCCGGTTTAAGCCCGTTTTCCGTGGCGGTCTTCCTTGGGCCTTCAAAGTTCGGTTGGCCGATTCCGGTCGGGGCATGAGTCTATGACTGAAATGGATTTAATCGGCATCCCCAAACCAATTTGGCGAAGGTATGCCGATGTACTCATGCCACAATTCATTGCACTGGTTTCTATGGCCCGCTTCTCATTGGCGCGTGACCCACACCTTGATGGGCGTATTGCCTTTTCTGGTTTCAATGGCACCGGTTCCATCATCGCCTATTCCCGCTTCAGCGGACTGGCTTTCTCGGTGAAAGGATTCATGAGTCATCTGAACAAGTCTGAATGAGTCCCCGTGCGTTCAAAGCGCACCTTTGACCCGTTCTCCGGCAACTTGTAGAACAGCAACCAGTCCGGCTCGACGTGGCATTCCCTGTGGGATGCCCAGTCTCCCGTGAGAGGGTGATCCTTGCAGCGTTCGGGCAGCGGTTCGCCGTCAACCAGCAAGCCGAGCAGGGCTTCCAGTGCGCCCATGTTTTTGCCGCGCCTTTTCGCGAGCTTCAAATCGCGCTTGAATTGCCCGGAAAAACTCGGTGTGCGGGCGGGCATGGGTCAAAGGCCCAGCTTTTGGAACAGGTCGGCCTTGTCTTTGCACTCCACCACGTCCTCGCCCCGGTCGCTCGCCGCCAAGGTTTTGGCGGTCAGGGCGTTCGGTACGCGCACGTCAAACGGGAATTGTTTCTCGGCGGCAATGCGGACCAGCAACATGCGGAAGGCATCGGAGACGGAAAGCCCCATCCCTGCCAACACGGCGGCGGCTTCGTTTTTGACGTTTTCATCGATACGGGCGCGGACAACGCTATTTTCGGCCATGGCAATCACCTTTTACATTTTTGGGCTTTGTTGTGGCTCAATTATACAAAAATAAACCCGAAGTTATCCCCAATTCCTGTGGATTGTCGTTTGTACAAGCGAATCAATCTCTCGCCCTGCTTGGGTTCCGGCGATTGGACAAAAACTGTCCAGTGATAGTCAGGCTGTGACTGTGTTTGGTATCCATGGAAATAAAAAAACAGGAGGCTTCTGGGGCCGATTCTAGGCGTTTAATCTCGCATCTCGCTACAACCCCTGCTGTTCGATTGCGTTTTAAGCTTGTGGCCGCTCTGAGAGGCTTCTGTGCGTATTTTTTTGGTGGATTGGCAATCCTGTTTGATCTTTTTGGTTTGCCGGTCAATTTCAGCTTGTCGAGGGGCGGCAGGATTTGTCTGCTTTTGGGGATGTTGGGAATTTCAACAAGGATCGTCCGTTCCCCCTTGGCGTAAACCGCTTTTGCTCTTGATCTTGCTCTTTTGGATGGCTTGGTCTGTGCGATTGGCTACGGGTTTCCTGCTGCCTTCGCCATGCGACCGCCTTAAAAAAACGCTTTTGCTCTTGATCTTGCTCTTTGGACGGCTTGGTTTGCGCGGATGGCTATGGGTTTCCTGCTGTCTTCGCCTTGCGACTGCCTTAAAAAGCGCTCTTGCTTTTGCTTTTTCCAAAACGGGTTGTGAGCGATAGCGAACGCCTTTTGTCCTTGCTCTATCGCTCTTGATCGCCCTAAATCCCATTCTACTATCATTGTATTTAGCCGACTTTTCCACAGGTGCGGACTGTCAAACTACAGGAGATTTTAAAACTACAGAGCCTTGATTACAGATTCCTATAAGGAGTCGAGGGACTTAGGGTGGACAATTTCACCCGTGTTAGGCCAAGTTAGGGTGGACAATTTCACCCGTAATAACTCGTCTTTTGCATAGGCTTACGCACAAGCAAAAGCCGGATAGCTTGCGCCGTCCGGCTTCCGGTTGTCCCGTGGTGGGGCGGTCTAGGGGTTGCTGACGATCAGCTTGCCGACAACCCACTTTTCAGCGAATTTCTTAAAAACCGCATCATAGTGGCGGGGCTTCTTTTCCGGCGGCAAGCCTTCAATCCAAAAATCATAAGCGGCCTTGCAAGCATAGGGGTCAAGGCGCGGATACAGGCCGCGGAAATGTGCCACGGTCGCCGCTTTGAGGGATTTTTCAGGGGGCGGGGGTGGCAAGGGAACCAGTGCCAACGCGGGGGGCGTCTGGTTGGTGTCGCGCTGAATTGGTTCCCTTGCCAGATTGGGGGGAATGGAAGGTGTGGAAAGGTTGCTTATCACAAGGCCGGATTTCTGCCCCCTGCGGCCTTTCTGGACGGCGATAATCAGGCCAGAGTGAACGGCTCTAATCGCCTCGATCTGCACAAGGGCGCGGCGGCGGAAGTCCCGAATATCGCGGTATTCGTTGCCCGTCTGCTCAAGCAACCATTCCCACGCCAGAAAGCGCGGCTTACCATCCTTCCCGGCGCGGAAAGCTTCACGGTTCAGGATGGTGTAAAGGTCAATACCTAGAGAACTGTTTTTGATATGCCGCAATACCCGAATATCAAGCGGGCAAGGAGCGTACATGACAGCATTAAAAAATTCAGGTTCTTTGGGAATTCGCATGGTAAACGGCTTTAGGCAGGTTGCGGTACACTATACAAGCAATGGCATGTATGTAGCCCGTCGCTGGTCACCATGCGAATTCCCAGAGAACCAAAATTCATCGCTTACCTCAATCCAGCTTCCAAAAAGCGCGGCTTGTTCGGGGTCTTTATCGTTCCACCATAAAACCCCTTTTGGCGCAATTTTAATATCAATCCACGCCTGACCACTGCGGCCTTCATCTTTAAGCGAATATTCAAAGCTAACGGTTGATCGGAAAAGCCTCTCGATCTGTTCACGAACGCGCCGCGCATCGCCTCTCGGGCCGCGTCCGGTATAACTGCTCAGCCCGATTTTTTCCAGAAAGTCGCTTAGGTAATGCCCAAGCTCAAGGCGGCGGTTCTTGGTGCGTACAATTTCGGTCACGATCCACACCATAACCAGACGCGGAATAATGCCGTAAGGAATGCCGTAGCTCCTGCCTATTTTGCTGTTAAATCCGGCTTGAATACTAAGAGTCAAATTGCCGTTTGTGCGGCTCCATCCGGGTATGTTTCCGGGGTCGCTGTGCGGCAAGGTGCAAAGAATCAATTCCCGCGCCAGAAAAACAATGTCCTCGGCGGTCGGCGGCGTACTATAAATTTGGACAGCCTCTACCGCTTGCCGCTGTTGCCGCTTGCTGGGGGGCTTTCCGTTGTTGTTGTGGGTGTCGCTCATTTCGGCATTCCCTTTTTCGTCGGGTTCGGGTAAATTAGCCGAACGGTACAGGGTGAAAACCCGTTGGCCGTTCGATGTGATAAATAAAGGCCGCTTCTCTTGCTAGGGGGTGCGGCCTTTTTCGTTCCTGAAATCCTATTCCCTGCTGGTCGCGGTTTCAATGGTCTTTCAAAAACCGTGGCAACAGGGAGAGAAAAACAGCTAACAGGCTCCGGCCTTCCTATGCAATCGGCGGCTTGCCGTGCTTGATGAAAAAGTCGTTGAGAGCTTCGCTCAAACAGTCCTGCGCGGTCGCGTGTAGATCGGTCGCAAGGTGTTTAAGTTGCTGCCGTGCGGATACGGGAACCCAAAACGGGATAGCCGCCTTGCCTTCCCGTGACGCTGATTGTGGGGTTTTCACGCTGGCGGGTTCTTGTCTGGCGGCTGCTTGGGCGAACACCCCACAAGGAAAGCAAGCCTACGAACTGGCAAAAAGCACGGATATAGATGCCTTGGCTAATTGTAGCCGCCCCGGTTGGCACATTAAGAAGGGGGTTTGCATTGTTGGGCAGACATCGGATAAAGAAACCTACGGGTGGGCGGTTCCGTAGGCATCGCATCTATGAGTAACCAGCCTCGCGCTGATGCCGTACCGCGACAATCAAGGCCGTTTTCCCGTCATAGTGATACAACGCGATATAGCCGCTGTCGCCGAAGTCGATCAGCCATTCGCGGTATTCCGGCTCCATGTCCTCGGCGGGCCGTCCAATCTCTGGATGCTGGCCGAGAACTTTAACCCCGGCTCTGATCGCCTTCACTGCCCGGCTCGCCGCCGCGGTGTTCTTTTCGGCAAGGAAGCGATATAGCCGCTGTACGTCCAGCAAGGCGGGTTCGGACCAAATCAGGCGTGGCATTGGGGCGGATCAACGTCTTGACCAGCCTCTAGCTTAGCCAGCCAGCCATCGGCTTCTTCGAGTGTTAAATGCAAGCCCGTGGCTAGGTATTCCTCCCATGCCTTGATGCCGCCTTGCCGGAAATCCTCCCGTTTTTCCTCGCGGTCGATGTATTGCCGGATGGCATCAAGGATCAGCCAATGCGGCGAACGGTGCCGGGCATCGGCAAGGCGCTTCATTCGTTCCTTGGTGGCTTGGTCAATCTTGATTGTCGTCGGTTGGAGTGGATTGGCGCTCATGGTCTTTCCTATTAGGTGATACCTAGTATCACTATAACATGGTGGGGGCCTTGATGTCGAGATTTAGGCATTCCTTCTAATTTCTCATTTAGAGCCGATTTTAGGCGTTTAATCTGCCATCTCGCTACAACCCTTGCTGTTCGATTGCGTTTTAAGCTTGTAGCGGCTCTGTGTCGGCTTCCTGCGTGGTTTTTTGATGGCTTGACGCTCCTGTTTGATCTTTTTGGCTTGCCGGTTGATTTAAGCCTGTCGAGGGGCGGCGGGGTGTGTCTTTTTTGGGATGTTGGGAATTTCAACAAGGATTGTCAGTTCTCCCTTGGTGTAAACCGCTTTTAACGCTCTTGATCTTGCTCTTTGATGGCTTGGTTTGTGCGAATGGCTATGGGTTTCCTGCTGTCTTCGCCATGCGACCGCCTTAAAAAACGCTTTTGCTCTTGATCTTGCTCTTTGGATGGCTTGGTTTGCGTGAATGGCTACGGGTTTCCTGCTGTCTTCGCCATGCGACCGCCTTAAAAAACGCTTTTGCTCTTGATCTTGCTTTTTCCGATTGCTTTTGTCGGCTGTTTGCCATGCGCATGGGTCTCCGCCTCTGGTGGCGGATCAACCGCTCTTGATCGGGTTTCTTGCCGTGGGTGTCGTCTGGCGAAGTTGTCCACAGGTTGCCACGGGCTAATTGCAGATCTATTCGAAAAACCTAATCGATAGATATTTGTAATAGAGTAGGGGGGGCGATGTAACGTACTTAGGGGG
>Ga0194049_1000736_pt1 | contig 10972 bp, 10 predicted proteins | sample JunL2225m_MetaG_FD_148665 | JGI IMG/M metagenome (GOLD analysis project Ga0194049, IMG submission 148665) | Anoxic zone freshwater microbial communities from boreal shield lake in IISD Experimental Lakes Area, Ontario, Canada - Jun2016-L224-25m | ecosystem: Environmental > Aquatic > Freshwater >... | reverse complement strand
AGCAGGTTCTGGCCGCCGCTATGGGCGGTCTCGCGCAGCACCTGCGGATTGGTCAGGGCGAAATTCGACGGCGACATGGCATCGATGTACTGGCGGGTGAAAAAATTCACCTTCTTGCGTGACTCCTCCGACAGGCCTTCGGTCTTGGCCACGGCGTCCTGCATGTGGCGCGCGGTGATGAGGTAGGACTGCTTGATATAGTCGAACAAAAAATGGTTTTGCCAGTCCTCGTCGCGAAAACGGTTGTCGCCCTTGACCGGCGCAGCGACCGGCTCGGGCGATGCGCCGGCGAGCCTGGACATCGACACCTGCCACAGCGACATGTAATCCCAGAACATGTTGACCTGCGCCGCCGCGAGCTGGTAGGGATTGGCAAACATCTGCGCCGCGAGGTCCATGTAGGCCTTGGCGATGCCAAACTCGTCCGGCGGCGGCGCATCCCTGTTCTCGGACTGGCGCTTGAGAAAATCGCCCAGTATCTGGCTGGAACGCTGGGCGACCTCGCCGAATATCCGGCCAAGATCAGCCGGGTCCGGGGTAACCGGCTCGGTCATGACTTGCTCCCTGGCAAATGGTTAAACGCTACGGTAGCGTAGCACGCCGCCGGCATCCTTTTCACGCGTCACGCGACCCTCGACCAGCAGGTAGTGAAGGTGCGCCATCGCCTCGCCCATGGCGAAAAATGTCTGGTGGATATCCAGTTCGCGACGGAACAGCGTGGTCAGCACCTGCGCGGCGCTGCGCGCCTCTATGCATGCTTCCTGCAACTCAGCCAGGCGCAGGCGGTGGTGCTCCTGCAATTGCGCGATGCGCGCGTGCATGCTGCGAAACGGCAGGCCGTGCGAGGGGAGCACAAGGGTGTCTTGCGGCAGATCAAGGTAATGCCCCAGGGATTCGAGAAACTGCTTGAGCGGATTGCCCTCGGGATTGATGCCCCACACACCGACGTTGGTGGAAATGCGCGGCAGCACCATGTCGCCGGAAATGAGCACACCCAGCGATTCGCAATACAGCGCCGCATGCTCGGGTGCGTGGCCGTAGCCGGCGATCATGCGCCAGCCGCGGCCATTGATGGCGAGAACCTCGCCGTCCATGATGCGTATAAAACTACCTGGAAGATCCGGCACCATGCGGGCGTAGTGATTGCCGCGGGTGGCCAGCTGGCTGATGCGATCTTCATCCAGGCCGTTGCGACGGAACAAGGACAGCAAGGCCTCGTTTGACGTGCCAGCCAGGCCCTCGTGCACCAGATGCGCCATCATGTACTCGCCCTGCGCCATTACCAGGGGAACCGCGAATTTCTTCGTCAGCCAGCCGGCGAGCCCGGCGTGGTCGGGGTGGTAATGGGTGACGATGACCCGTTTGACCGGCTTGCCGCCAAGGCGCGTGGCAAACACCTGCTCCCACAAGTCGCGCGTCACGTCATTGCCGATGCCACAGTCGACTATGGACCAGCCATCCCCGTCCTCGAGCAGCCAGAGGTTGATGTGATCCAGGGCGAAGGGCAGCGGCATGCGCAGCCAGTGCACGCCGGGGGCGATTTCAAAGGTAGCGCCGGCCGCCGGCGGGGTGCGTTGCGGATAATCGAACAAATGGTCGGGCTGTTGCTTTGATTGCACTGGTGTGGGCGCGAGTTGGGACATGGATTTGAGTATGCTTTGGGGCTGGTCGGGCGATTCGGCTAGAATCATTGCACAATTGACTCTGTGCCAGCCTATTTTCGCAGAATACCCGCCGGCGGTGAAAATACGGATTCCGGGTAATGCATGGCGGGGTCACCACGGCACCCAACCTGAATAGCGAGCTTACATGGCAGAGCGCACGGCCCAAGGTCAGACCCAGACCCAGACCTACACCATCAGCGAACTCGCACGCGAATTCGACGTGACCCCGCGCGCCATCCGCTTTTACGAGGACCAGGGACTGCTCGCGCCGACCCGCGTGGGCCAGAACCGCGTCTATTCCAAGCGCGACTATGTGCGCCTGAAACTGACCCTGCGCGGCAAGCGCCTCGGATTTTCCCTGTCCGAGGTGGGTGAAATGGTCGACATGTACGACCGCGCCAAGGACGAGAAAAAGCAGCTGGCCACCTTTGTCGCCCTGCTCGCGGAGCGGCGCACCCAGCTCCTGCACCAGCGCGCCGAAATCGACGAAATGCTCGCCGAAATCAACGCGTTTGAGGCGCAATCGCGCAAAATCCTCGGCAAATCCGGCGCGACGAAAAAGCCGCGGCCGCCAAGTTGACAATCAAGTTGACAATCAAGTTGACACCTACATCAGGTTGACGTTTACGTTAACGTCAAGCACAATCCCCTCCCCGTCCCGGAGCGCACGCCAGCATGCAACGCCGAACCGTTCCCCAGGTGCCACGATGAGCGATTTTCCAGCGCTGCGCTTTGCCCATGGCGAAGAGCTCGACATGCTGCGCCAGACGGTGCGTGATTTCGCCGCCGCCGAAATTGCGCCGCGCGCCGCGCAAATCGACAGTTCCAACCAGTTCCCCATGGACTTGTGGCAAAAGATGGGCGCGCTGGGGCTACTCGGTGTCACCGTGACCGAGGAATACGGCGGCACGCCCATGGGCTACCTCGCCCACATTATCGCCATGGAAGAGATCAGCCGCGCCTCGGCCTCGGTCGGCCTCTCGTACGGCGCCCACTCCAACCTCTGCGTCAACCAGATCCACCGCAACGGCAGCGCCGAGCAAAAGAAAAAATACCTGCCACGCCTGGTATCGGGTGAACATGTCGGCGCGCTTGCCATGTCCGAACCGGGCTCGGGCTCCGATGTGGTCAGCATGAAACTGCGCGCCGACTACGCCAATGGCAGGTTCACCCTCAACGGCAACAAGATGTGGATCACCAACGGCCCGGATGCCGACACGCTGGTGGTCTATGCCAAAACCGATGCCAACGCCGGGCCCGAATCTGCCAAGCGGGGAATCACCGCCTTCATCATCGAAAAAGGCATGAAGGGATTTTTTACCGCGCAAAAACTCGACAAGCTGGGCATGCGCGGCTCCAACACCTGTGAGCTGGTGTTCCAGGATTGCGAAGTCCCCGAACAAAATATCCTCGGCGGCAGGGGCCGCGGTGTGAACGTGCTCATGTCCGGCCTCGATTACGAACGCGCCGTGCTCGCCGGCGGGCCGCTGGGCATCATGCAGGCCTGCCTCGACGTGGTGATTCCCTACGTGCACGAGCGCAAGCAGTTCGGCCAGGCCATCGGCGAGTTCCAGCTGATGCAGGGCAAGCTCGCCGACATGTACACCACCATGAACGCCACCAAGGCCTATGTTTACGCCGTCGGCCAGGCCTGCGACCGCGGTGAAACCACGCGCAAGGACGCCGCCGGGGCGATTTTGTACTCGGCTGAAAAAGCCACCTGGATGGCCGGCGAGGCGATACAGGCCCTGGGCGGCAACGGCTATATCAATGACTATCCGACCGGGCGGCTGTGGCGCGACGCCAAGCTCTACGAAATCGGCGCCGGCACATCGGAAATCCGCCGCTGGCTGATCGGCCGCGAGTTGTTCGGCGAAACCGCATAAATACGGGCAACCGTGTAAATGAGCATCCAGAAGCTACTCGAGAACAACCGCGAATGGTCCGCAGCCGCAGTGGCGAAGGATCCGCAGTTTTTTTCCCGGCTGTCGGCGCAGCAGGCGCCTTCGTGCCTGTGGATAGGCTGCGCCGTCAGCCGTGTGCCGGCCAATGAAATCGTCGGCCTGCTGCCGGGCGAGCTGTTTGTCCACCGCAACCTCGCCAATGTCGTGGTCCATACCGACCTCAACTGCCTCTCGGTGATCGAATTCGCCGTCGACTTGCTGCACGTAAAAGACATCATTGTCTGCGGCCACTACGGCTGCAGCGGCGTGCAGGCGGCGCTGGCGAGAAGCCGCATCGGCCTGTCGGATAACTGGCTGCGGCACGTGCAGGATGTATATGACAAGCACGAGCGCGGCATGGTCGGCCTGCAGGATGTCGCGCGCCGCCACGACCGGTTGTGCGAGCTGAACGTGCTTGAACAGGTGATGAACGTCTGCGGCACCACGGTATTGCAGGACGCCTGGACACGCGGCGATGCTATCGAAGTCCACGGCCTCATCTACAGCCTGAAGGACGGCCGGCTGCGCGACCTGGGCATGGCAATCAAATCACCCGATGAGGCGCGCGGCCGCTACGAGGAGGCGCTGTCGCGGCTCGACAAAACCGCAACAGCAGCTCGGTCCTGACAAGTCCATTTAACGGAGGTATTCCATGTTGAACGACCCGATCGTCATCGTTTCCGCCGCCCGTACGCCCATGGGCGCGTTTCAAGGCGAGCTCAAGGGCTTTGCCGCACCGGAACTGGGGGCGGCGGCCATCCGCGCCGCCATCGAACGCGCCGGCGTCAAGCCCGAACAGGTTGAAGAGGTCATCATGGGTTGCGTGCTGCCCGCGGGCCTCGGCCAGGCGCCGGCGCGCCAGGCCTCGCTGGGCGCCGGACTGCCCCTGTCTGCCGGCTGCACCACCGTCAACAAAATGTGCGGCTCGGGCATGAAGGCGGCGATGTTCGCCCATGACCTGCTCGCCGCCGGCAGCAACGACATCATGGTCGCCGGCGGCATGGAGTCGATGAGCAACGCACCCTACCTCCTGCCCAAGGCGCGCGGCGGCTATCGCATGGGGCACGGCCAGGTTATCGACCACATGTTCTATGACGGCCTGGAAGACGCCTATGTCCGTGACGAAAAAGGCGGAGGCCGCCTGATGGGCAGCTTCGCCGAGGAATGCGCCGGCAGCTACAACTTCACCCGCGAGGCGCAGGACCAGTTTGCCATCACCTCGCTCGAGCGCGCGCAAAAAGCCAACAACGAAGGCGCTTTTGCCTGGGAAACCACGCCAATGGCAATCAAAGCCGGCAAGGACGAGCGCTTCAGGGAAAAGGACGAGCAGCCGTTCAAGGCCAATTTCGACAAGATCCCCACCCTCAAGCCGGCCTTTCGCAAGGACGGCACGGTGACGGCGGCCAACTCCTCCTCCATTTCCGACGGCGCCGCCGCGCTGGTGATGATGCGCCGCTCGACCGCCGAAAAACTCGGCCTCACGCCGCTGGCGGTGATTGCCGGCCACAGCACACACGCCCAGGAACCGGGCCTCTTTACCACCGCACCGGTCGGGGCAATCCGCAAGGTGTTCGAGAAAACCGGCTGGAGCGCGGACAAGGTCGACTTGTATGAAATCAACGAAGCCTTTGCCGTGGTCACCATGGCGGCGATGAAGGACCACAAGCTGCCGCACGACAAGGTCAACATCCACGGCGGCGCCTGCGCCCTGGGCCATCCGATCGGCGCATCCGGTGCGCGCATCCTCGTCACCCTGATCGGCGCATTGCGCAAGACCGGCGGCCACCGCGGGGTCGCCAGCCTGTGCATAGGCGGCGGCGAAGCCACCGCCATGGCGCTCGAAATCATCTAGGGGGACCACCTGGAAAGCCGCGCCAGGCGCGGCTTTCCAGCCGATACCATGCTGCTGACAGCCGAACAGGAAATGATCCGCGACGCGGTGCGCAGCTTCGCGCGCGAAGAGCTCGCCCCCAATGCCGCGCAGTGGGATCGTGACGCCGCCTTCCCGGCCGAAGCGCTCAAGGGCATGGCGGCGCTGGGCCTATACGGCGTCACCGTACCCGAACAATGGGGCGGCGCCGGCCTTGACACCGTGTCACTGGCCATTGCGCTTGAAGAGATTGCCGCCGGCGACGGCGCAAGCTCGACCATCATCAGCGTCAACAACTCGGTGGTCTGCGGCCCCATCCTCGCCTACGGCAGCGACGCGCAAAAGAAAAAGTGGCTCAGGCCGCTGGCCGGCGGCACCATGCTCGGCTGCTTTTGCCTGACCGAACCGCATGTCGGCTCGGATGCCTCGGCGATACGCAGCTCGGCGCGCCGCGAGGGCGGCGAATGGGTGCTCAACGGCGTCAAGCAGTTCATCACCTCGGGCAAGAACGCCGATGTCGCCATCGTCTTTGCCGTCACCGACAAGGGCGCGGGCAAAAAAGGCATCAGCGGTTTTATCGTGCCGACCGATGCCCCGGGCTATGTCGTCAGCCACATTGAACACAAACTCGGCCAGCGCGCCTCCGACACGGCGCAGATCGTGCTGGAGAACTGCCGCATCCCGGCGGGAAACCTGCTCGGTGCCGAAGGCGAAGGCTATCGCATCGCCTTGTCGAATCTGGAAGGAGGGCGCATCGGCATCGCTGCGCAAGCGGTGGGCATGGCACGCGCCGCCTTCGAGGCGGCCCTCGCCTATGCCAAGGAGCGCGAGAGCTTCGGCAAGCCCATCATCGAGCACCAGGCGGTGAATTTCCGTCTTGCCGACATGGCGACGCAGATCGAGGTGGCGCGGCAGATGGTCTGGCATGCCGCGTCGCTGCGTGACGCCAAACGACCCTGCCTGAAGGAAGCGTCCATGGCCAAGCTCTTTGCCAGCGAAATGGCCGAAAAAGTCTGCTCCGACGCCATCCAGATCCACGGCGGCTACGGCTACGTCAACGACTTCCCGGTCGAGCGCATCTACCGCGATGTTAGAGTGTGCCAAATATATGAGGGGGCAAGCGATATTCAGCGGCTGGTGATCGGCCGCGCAATCGCCAGCCAATAAGCAAGAAGACCCGATTCCAAGGAAAGCGTATGCCCCAGCCTTTAGATTTCTATTTCGATTTTTCCTCGCCCTACGGCTATTTCGCCAGCCACAAGATCGAAGCCCTGGCGGCAAAATACGGCCGCAGCGTCAACTGGCGGCCCATCCTGCTCGGGGTGGCGATGAAGATAACCGGCGGCGCACCACTGCCGGGCATTCCGCTCAAAGGCGATTACGCCCGCCGCGACTTTGCGCGCAGCGCAAAATTCCACGGCGTCGAATACCGCCAGCCGACGGTGTTGCCGATTTCCTCGCAAGCCCCGGCGCGCGCCTTTTACTGGCTGCACCAGCAGGATCCGGAGCGCGCCAAGGCGCTGGCAGCGGCGCTGTATCGCGCGTACTTTGTCGACGACATCAATATCTCCAACCCGGAGGACACCGTGGCGATCGGTGCCAAATCCGGCCTTGACGCCGAAAAGCTTCGTGCGGCACTGAATGACCCGGCGATCAAGGACGCGGTAAAAGCCGAAGTGGACACGGCTATCCAGCGCGGCGTGTTCGGTTCGCCCTATGTCATCGTCGATGGCGAACCGTTCTGGGGCATGGACCGCTTTGACCAACTGGACAAATGGCTGGCGACCGGCGGATGGTGAACACAATGAAACACCTGTGCGTATTTTGCGGTTCCAACAGCGGTGCCAGCCCGGCCTACGAAACCGCGGCACGCGCCATGGGCGGCGCGCTGGCCAAGGCCGGCATCACCCTGGTCTATGGCGGCGGCAACATCGGCCTGATGGGTGCCATCGGTGACGCGGTCATGGCCGCCGGCGGCAAAGCCATAGGCATCATTCCCGAAGCCCTGATGCGTAAGGAACACGGCCACCGCGGCATCACCGAACTGCGCGTGGTCAAGTCCATGCATGAGCGCAAGGCCATGATGGCCGACCTCGCCGACGGCTTTGTCGCCATGCCCGGCGGCTACGGCACGCTGGAGGAATACTGCGAAGTCCTCACCTGGACGCAGCTTGGCTTTCATCGCAAGCCCTGCGGCCTGCTCAATGTGGCGGGATTTTACGATCCGCTGCTGGCGTTTTTTGACAGCGCGACCGAGCAGCAATTCGTGCGCGCCGAGCACCGCAGCCTGGTGTTGGCCGAAACCGATCCGGAAAAGCTGATCGCCCGCATGGCTGCGTGGCAACCGCCACCGGTGCAAAAGTGGTTCGAGAAAACAGCCACAGACCCGCGCTGAATCATGCCCACGATAAAAAGCAAACTCAATCCGCGCGCCGCTGAGAGGTTGAACAACGCAAGGGGGAACACCCCCTTGGATCCCCCATTTATGATCAACAACTCTTGGGCGCCATATCCATGCCCGCCATAAAGTCCAAGCTTAATTCACGCGCCGCTGATTTTACGGCGAACGCCGCGGCCATGGCCGCGCTGGTCGCCGACCTGCGCGACAAGGTCGCCACGGTGTCGCTGGGCGGCGGCGAGCAGGCGCGTGCAAAACATGAGGCGCGCGGCAAGCTGCTGCCGCGCGATCGCGTGCGCGCCATGCTCGATCCGGGCTCGCCCTTTCTGGAAATTGGCCAGCTCGCGGCCTTGGGCATGTACAACGACGATGCGCCGGGCGCCGGCATCATCACCGGCATCGGCCGCGTGTCCGGCCAGGAATGCGTCATCGTTGCCAACGACGCCACCGTCAAGGGCGGCACCTATTACCCGATGACGGTGAAAAAGCACCTGCGTGCCCAGGACATCGCCCGCGAGAACCACCTGCCCTGCATATACCTCGTTGATTCAGGCGGCGCCTTTTTGCCCGAGCAGGACCAGGTCTTCCCGGATCGCTACCACTTCGGCCGGATTTTTTATAACCAAGCCACCATGTCGGCGCAAGGCATTCCGCAAATCGCCGTGGTGATGGGCTCATGCACCGCTGGCGGCGCGTATGTTCCGGCGATGTCGGACGAATCCATAATCGTCAAGGAACAGGGCACCATTTTCCTCGGCGGGCCGCCGCTGGTAAAAGCCGCCACCGGCGAGGTGGTCAGTGCCGAGGAACTGGGCGGCGCCGAGGTGCATACGCGCATCTCCGGGGTGTCCGATCACTACGCCCAGGACGACGCCCACGCGCTGGCCATCGCAAGACGCATCGTCGGCCACCTCAATCGCAGGAAAAGCGTCACGCTGGCGCTGCGCCCGCCGCACGACCCCTTGTATCCGGCTGAGGAAGTGGGCGGGGTGATCCCGGTCGACACGCGCAAGCCCTACGACATTCGCGAAGTCATCGCGCGCATCGTCGACGGCTCCGAACTGGACGAGTTCAAGCAAAACTACGGCGCCACCCTGGTCACCGGTTTCGCCCACATTCATGGCTATCCGGTGGGCATTGTCGCCAATAACGGCATCCTTTTTTCCGAATCAGCGCTCAAGGGCGCACACTTCATCGAGCTTTGTGCGCAACGCGGCATTCCGCTGGTGTTCTTGCAGAACATCACCGGCTTCATGGTCGGCAAAAAATATGAAGCCGGCGGCATCGCCAGCGACGGTGCGAAAATGGTCACGGCGGTGGCCTGCGCCAATGTGCCCAAGTTCACCGTGATCATCGGCGGCTCCTTCGGCGCCGGCAATTACGGCATGTGCGGCCGCGCTTTTAACCCGCGCTTTTTGTGGATGTGGCCGAATGCGCGCATTTCGGTCATGGGCGGCGAACAGGCGGCGAGCGTGCTCGCCACGGTACGCCGCGACGGCATCGAAGCCAAGGGCGGCAGCTGGCCGGCCAAGGAAGAGTCGGCGTTCAAACAACCCATACTCGACCAATACGAAACCCAGGGTCACCCCTACTATGCCAGCGCCCGCCTGTGGGACGACGGCATCATCGCGCCCGAGGACACGCGCCGGGTATTGGGCCTCGCGCTGTCAGCCGCGCTCAACGCGCCCATTGAGCCGACCAAGTTCGGCGTGTTCAGGATGTAATGCGCAGACGCCGAGCAACAACGCCTGACGCTCCCGCATCTCCTTCACCCCCACCCATTCACATCGAATCCATATGAGTAAAAACTTCAAGCACCTGCTGATCCAGATCAACCATGGCGTTGGCATCCTCTGGCTCAACCGCCCGGAACTGCGCAATGCCTTTAACGACGACATGATCGCCGAACTGACAACGGCGCTAAAGGCGCTTGAGGCCGATGCCGCCATTCGCGCCGTGGTGCTCGCCGGCGCCGGACCGGCCTTTTGCGCCGGCGCCGACCTCAACTGGATGAAACGCATGTCCGGCTACAGTTTTGCGCAAAACCACGCCGACGCGATGGGTATGGCGACCATGCTGCACACCTTGTACACGCTGAAAAAACCCACCATCGCGCGCGTGCACGGCGCCGCCTTCGCCGGCGGCGTGGGCCTGGTGGCCGCCTGCGACATGGCGGTGGCGGCGTACGAGGCGGAGTTCTGCCTGTCGGAAGTAAAACTGGGCCTCATTCCGGCGACCATCAGCCCCTACGTCGTGCGGGCAATGGGCGAGCGCGCATCGCGCCGCTACTTTCTCTCCGCCGAGCGCTTCACCGCGGCCGAGGCCTATCGCGTCGGCCTGTTGAGCGACATCGCGCCGGCGGCGGAACTGGACGGGCGCATCAACGAACTGCTCGAGCAATTGCTGCTTGGCGGACCTGGGGCGCAGGCCTTGTCCAAGGACCTCATCCGCGCCGTCGCCGGCACTCCCCTCACCGCCGACCTCGTCAGCGACACCGCCAGCCGCATCGCCACCGCCCGCGCCTCAGTCGAGGGCAAAGAGGGAGTCACCGCCTTTCTCGAAAAGCGCGCACCGGCCTGGATTAATCCGGCCAAACCCGCCGCGACAGGCAAGCCGGCCGCAAAGCCGGCGAAAAAGGCGCGCAAGAAAACCTAGGCATGTTCAGCAAAATCCTCATCGCCAACCGCGGCGAAATCGCCTGCCGCGTGATGCGCACCGCCAAACGCCTGGGCGTGGCTACGGTCGCGGTGTACTCGGACGCAGATGCGCATGCACGCCACGTCCTGCTCGCCGACGAGGCCTGCCGCATCGGCACGGCCGAAGCAAAGGACAGCTACCTCAGCATTGAGCGCATCATCGCCGCCGCTGCGGCCACCGGCGCACAAGCGGTGCATCCGGGCTATGGTTTCCTTTCCGAGAATGCCGGTTTCGCCGAGGCCTGCGCCAAGGCCGGGCTGGTCTTCATCGGCCCGCCGGTGGCGGCCATCCGCGCCATGGGTTCCAAGAGTGCGGCCAAGGCATTGATGCAAAAAGCCGGTGTGCCGCTGGTGCCCGGCTACCACGGCGACAAGCAGGACACCGCCCTGCTGCAAAAAGA